>Ga0066469_1000534_pt1 | contig 9888 bp, 9 predicted proteins | sample LakWasM103_HOW12_2_FD_59579 | JGI IMG/M metagenome (GOLD analysis project Ga0066469, IMG submission 59579) | Freshwater sediment methanotrophic microbial communities from Lake Washington under simulated oxygen tension - Sediment Metagenome 103_HOW12 | ecosystem: Environmental > Aquatic >... | reverse complement strand
GGCCGCTTCGAGCAGGCCGAGGGCGGCACGCTCTTCCTCGACGAGATCGGCGACATGCCGCTGGACCTGCAGACGCGTTTGCTGCGCGTGCTCTCGGACGGCCAGTTCTACCGCGTCGGCGGCCACAGCCCGCAGCGCAGCAATGTGCGCGTGGTGGCGGCCACGCACCAGAACCTCGAGGCCCTGGTGCGCGACGGACGCTTCCGCGAGGATCTGTTCCACCGCCTCAACGTGATCCGCCTGCGCCTGCCGCCGCTGCGCGAGCGCCGCGAAGACATCCCGGTGCTGGCGCGCTACTTCCTGCAGCGCAGCGCCACCGAGCTGGGCGTGGAGGCCAAGCGCCTCACCGAGCCGGCGCTGGCGCGCCTGGTGGCCTTCGACTTCCCCGGCAATGTGCGTCAGCTCGAGAACATCTGCCACTGGCTCAGCGTGATGGCGCCCAGCCAGGTGGTGGAGGCCAAGGACCTGCCGCAGGAGTTGCTGGCCACCACGCCCGTGCCGGCTGCGAGCCTAGTGGCCACGGCGCATGCCGCGGAGCCCGCGGCTGGCATCGCCGGTGCTGCCCTGCCGGTGATGCCGGCCGGCCCGCAACCCGCGGGCACCGATGCCTGGGTGGCGGAGATGGCGCGCGAGGCGCGCCGCCTGCTGATCGCCGGCGAGCCGGATGTGTGGGACGTGCTGACGCGCCGTTTCGAGGCCAGCCTGATCCTCACCGCGCTGGACATCACGCGCGGCCGACGCATCGAGGCGGCGCAAAAGCTGGGCATCGGCCGCAACACCATCACGCGCAAGATCCAGGAGCTGGACCTGGACGCCTGACTTGCTGCGTTTTTTGCCGCCGCGGGGCTGCAGTGACCCTCAGTTGTGCAGCCCTACGGCGAACGGCCGGCAAGCAGCGCCGGTCGTTGAGAAGATGCAGACTGGTTGGGTCACTTCTCGAACCACGGAGCCGGCGCGCCCATTTGGTGCGCCTTCCGCAGCGCCGGCCCGATCACAACGGCCAATGCGGCCAGCAGCTTGGCGCCGCTCGGTGCGTAGAACGCGCCGATTTCCTGGTGCCTCCACCCTTGCCAATGCCCGATTTCATCGAACCACGATTGGTAGTGTCGAGTTGATTGCGCCGCTAGACAGTGTGGCTTCCCGTCCGCTGGAAGAGAAATTCGTGAAGAAAGCGTTGCAGGCCGAGGTTCGTTCGCTACTTCCATCGCCGCATCTGTGCACCGACACCATCGACATGCCCTCCCTGGTTCAGGCTTGAGGTGGGTGATTGTCAATGCACAGACCTGTGGGAGTGGCAGCGGCACCCTAGTCTGGGCTGTCGACTTCGAAGCCTGTCCGTGCTAGTTAGACGTTGTGCAGTCAAAAAGCATCAACGATGCTCGGTCATGATTGGGGGAGTTTGTGCTGGGGCTGCCAGGCATACCGTCGCCTATATCCCCCCGCATCGGGTTGCTCGCCGAACTCAGCTCCGGCCAAGTTCCTCGTTCCAGAAACGTAGCAAGGCTTCCTCCATCCGCGCCGGGCTGTAGCGAGCCACCGTCTCGGCCATGGCATGACGGACCGGCGCGCTCGCTGCCGGTTCAGCCTTGCTGAGATCCAGCGCTGTCGCGAGGCCCTGCACGCAAGCCCGCCAGTCCCCAGTTTCGGCCCACCAGCCATTGGCGCTGTTCATATACTCGCGCCCGCCATCGCCATGGAAGCCGGCTACCAGACAGCCGGCTGCCATGGCCTCGAGCGGTGGTAGGCCGAAGGACTCCTTGTGGGAAAGGGAGAGGAACACCGCGCTATCTCCCAGTGCAGTCGCAGCTTGCTGCTGAGTGCATCCCTGGATGGAGACCCAAGGCACATCAGCGTGGCGCGGGTGCATGCGCCAAAACGTGGCCTGCACGAATGCGGCGTCGTCGGCCAGCTTGCGGGGCATGCAGGCCACCTGCAGCTTCTTCTGCGCCGCCGGGGCATAGCGATTGGTATCGACGGCACAAGGGATGAGCGGGACATCTGTCAGACCGTATACATCGGCAAAGAAGCGCTGAACCGCCACGCTGGAGGCAATGAAGCCGTCCACCCCTAACTCGGACGCCCCGGCTCCGGGCTTCGCGGGAAAAGGCACGTAGTACTGGTTCTGGCAGAACATCAGCTTGCGCACCGGCGCTAGTCGGAGGGCTTCGACATAGTCAGAGAAGCCCTCCGGAATCACCCAGATGTCACCAGGCTCGGGTTGCAGTTCGCCACCATGCAATGTGAGAGGGGCATCGGTGCCGTAGTAATCTACCTCGGGACGGTGGCTCAAGACCACCGAGGAACGAAATCCGTGTCGGGCTAGTGCCGCCGCATGCTGATAGATCACCGCAATGCCGCCGGACGGGAAGGGGAAAGGTTCTGCGACGAAGAGAATGCGACGCTGTGACATGCAATGGGCTGGAATGGCAAAGATCGAAGCGTAACGAAACCGCGCGTGTCGGGCTACCTGATCGGCAAGGAAAATATGCTCCGCAAGGCCGACCGGTGGGGCAAGGTCTTGTCCGGTGGTGGGCGAGCAGTCATGACGCCGAGGCTCAACGACCTTCGATCTGCTTGTCCAGCCACACCGCCAGGCCCTGGGCGTTCAGTTCCACGTCCATGCTCAGCAGCTCGGCGCAGCGCGCCTCGGGCAGCTGGCAGCCATGGCGCCGCAGGCTGGCCAGGTATTGCTGCAGCAGCGCGGCCTTGAGGGCGGCGTGCCGATCCGGCGCCCGGCGCAGCGACAGCGCGGTGTCGGCCATCGCCCGCACCGCCACCAGCAGCGCCTCGGCCAGCTTGGGCACGTCGGCGACGCGGCCGAAGTGGGTCAGGTACATGCACTCGGGCTGGTAGCTCAGCAGCCGCCGCACCGAGGCCTCGAGCGCCTCGGGCTCGAACTGCACCGGCGTGCTGGTGGGCAGCATCCAGGGGCCTTGCTCGGTATCGAACTCGCGGTAGGAGAGGCCGAAGGTGTCGCCGGTGAACCAGCCGCGGCTCTTCGCATCCCAGATGCAATGGTGGTGGCGCGCATGGCCGGGCGTGTCCAGCAGCAGCAGCGGCCGGTCCGCCAGCGCAATCTCCATGCCGTCGCTGCTGGCACGGGCGCGCGCCGCCGGCACGGCCACCAGCGCGCCATAGGAGCGCCGCATTTCCTCCTCGCCGTAGACGGCCAGCGCGCCGGCCCACAAGGCGCTCGGGTCCAGCATATGGCGCAGGCCGCGCGGGTGCACCAGGCAGACCGCCTGCGGCAGGGCCTGCATCAACAGGCCCACGCCGCCGGCATGGTCCAGGTGCACATGGGTGGGGATGACATAGTCCACCGCCGTGCGGGGCAGGCCCAGCCGCTCCAGCGCCGCCAGCAGCAGCGGCACGCTGTGGTTGGTGCCGCTGTCCACGAAGGCGGCGCGGCCCTGTTCGACGATCAGGTAGGCGGCATCGAAATGCGCGCGCTGGAAAGCGGTGTCGATGGCGTAAATCCCATGGCCCAGGTCCTGCATCAGCATGCTCCTTAGAATCCCGCCACGATATCGCAAGGAAGTACCGATGGCCGTTCGTGAGATTCTCAAGATGGGCGATGCGCGCCTGCTGCGCGTGGCGAAACCGGTGCAGCAATTCGGCACGCCCGAGCTGGCGCAGCTGCTGCAGGACATGTTCGAGACCATGAAGGCCGCCAACGGCGCCGGCCTGGCCGCGCCGCAGATCGGCGTGGACCTGCAGGTGGTGGTGTTCGGCTTCCAGCACAACGAGCGCTACCCGGAGGCGCCGCCGGTGCCGATGACGGTGCTGATCAATCCGCTCATCACGCCGCTCTCGGACGAGATGGTGGAGGGCTGGGAGGGCTGCCTCTCGGTGCCGGGCCTGCGCGGCGTGGTGTCGCGGCATGCGCGCCTGCGCTACCAGGGCTTCGACGAAATGGGCGCGCCGATAGCGCGCGAGGCCGAAGGCTTTCATGCCCGCGTGGTGCAGCATGAATGCGACCACCTGATCGGCAAGCTCTATCCCATGCGCATGACGGATTTCAGCCGCTTCGGCTATACCGAGGTGCTGTTCCCCGGCGTCGATCCCCATGCCGATGATTGAGGCGGACGGCTGAGTTCTTTTTTGTAAAGTGCGTCGTCCTGGGGCAGGCTTCGGGCGTTAAGCCGGGGCAGAGGAGATCGCTCATGGAAAGCGCAATACAAACATCCCCGGCCAAGCGCTGGTGGCAGCTGGCCCTGGCCTTGTTGCTGAGCCTGAGCCTGGGCTGCGCCTGGGCCGACCCGCCCGGCCGCGTCGCCCGCGTGTCGGAGCTGAGCGGCGAGGCCTGGCTGTTCGACACCGAGAGCAAGGAATGGCTGCAGCTCGGGCGCAACCACACCATCAGCGAGGGTGACCGCCTGCGCACCGACCCGGGCGCACGCATGGCCCTGCGCATCGGCTCCACCAGCCTGTGGGTGGACGAGCGCAGCGATATCGAATTCAGCCAGCTCGACGACGAGCGCGTCGAGTTGCGCGTGGACCAGGGTAGCCTGGCACTGCGCCTGCGCAATGCCGAGAGCGCCAACGAGACCCGGCTGCGCACCCGCGAGGGGCGCTTCATCTTCGAGCGCGAGGGCTTTTACCGCGTCGACCAACTCGACCGTGGCAGCCGCGCCCTGAACTGGCAGGGCCGCATGCGCTTCGAGGCGCGCGAGGGCGATGCCCAGCCGGTCTGGCTGGGGGCCAATGAGCAGGTCGAGTTCTGGTGGGCCAACGGCCCGCGCGCCGAGCGCCAACGCTTCGACGTCGACGCCTTCACCGATTGGGCGCTGGCGCAGAGCCGCGCCGACGGCGAAGCCGTCAGCTACCGCTATGTCTCGCCCGAGATGACCGGCGCCGAGGACCTCGACCGTTATGGCCGCTGGGAGAACGCACCCGACTATGGCCCGGTCTGGATCCCGGTGCAGGTGGCGCCCGACTGGGCCCCCTACCGCGATGGCCGCTGGGTCTGGTCGCGCCCCTGGGGCTGGACCTGGGTGGACGATGCCCCCTGGGGCTTTGCACCCTTCCACTATGGCCGCTGGGTGCATTACCGCGCGCGCTGGTGCTGGGTGCCGGGCCGCTATGTGGCACGCCCCGTGTACGCGCCGGCCCTGGTGGCCTGGGTGGGCGGTGGCTCGGTCAGCGTCGGCATCAGCATCGGCTCGCGCCACGACTATCCGCGCTATGGCTGGTTCCCGCTGGCGCCGCGCGAGGTCTACCGCCCCAGCTACCACCACAGCCCCGGCTATGTGCGCCGCCTCAATCCCGAGGCCGACCCGGTGACGGTGCTGAACCCCAATGGTTCGGTGAACAAGCCCGTCTATCGCAACCGCGATGTGGTGGGGGCCGTCAGCACGCTGACGCCGCAGCCCGGCGGCGTGCTGCGCCCGGCACCCTGGCGCGACGCGCAGGTGCCGCTGCGCCCGGTGCCGCAGGCGCCCGGCCGGCAGGAGTTGCCGCCACTGCCGGCGGCGACGCTGCCGGAGCGCCGCGGCCCGGTGTTCGACGCGCCGCGCCCCTCGCGCGACAACCGCCCGGACCGCAATGCCGGCGAAGCGCCGCGCTCCATCATCGAGCGTGAGCAGCAGCGCGAGCAGCAACGTGAGCCTGTGCCGCGCGAACTGCCGCGGCGCGAGCCCGAGCGTGCCCGCGTTCCCGAGCGCGGCATCGAGCGCCCCAGCCCGGTGCAGGTGATGCCGCAGCCGGTGCCCCAGCCCGCGCCGCAAACCCTGCCCCAGCGCGAGCTCGGTGCGCCGCGCTCGGCCATCGAGCGCGAGCAGCAACGTGAACAGCAGCGCGAGCCCATCATGCGTGAACCGGTGCGCATGCCCGAGCGTGCGATCGAGCGGCCGCAGGAACGGCCGCAAGAGCGGGCACCGGAGCGCCAGCCCGACCGTGGCGTGCCGATGCGCAGCGCCCAACCCGTGCCACCCGCGGCCCCGCCCGCCGCGCGCGCCGAGGAGCGCCCGCAGCGCAAGGCCGGCGACGAGGTGCCGCGCCGCCAGGACGGACGCCCGCAGCGCAACAACGATTGACGACCGGTTGCGCTACAGCAGGGGCTTGAGGGCGCGCCAGACGTTGTCCAGCATCAAGGGATGCGCCTTGGCGAGCGGGTGGATGCGGTCGGGCTGGAACCAGCTCTCCGCATCCGGCCGCTCCGCCACGCCGGCGAGCAGAAAGGGGGTGAGGGCGGTCTTCTCGTCCCGCGCCACCTGCTCGAACAGCTGCACGAACTCCTTGCCATAGGCCGCCCCGTAGTTGGGCGGCATCTGCATGCCCACCAGCAGCACCCTGGCGCCGGCGGCCTTGCCGGCCTGCACCATGGCGCGCAGGTTGTCGCGCGTCATCGCGAGCGGCAGGCCGCGCAGTGCGTCGTTGCCGCCCAGCTCGATGATCAGGTGGCTGGGCGTTTGTGCCTTCAGCAGGCCGGGCAGGCGCGAGCGGCCGCCCGAGCTGGTGTCGCCGCTGATGCTGGCGTTCACCACCTCGATGGCGAGGCGCTGTTCCTTCAACCGCGCCTCCAGCAGCGCCACCCAGCCGCTGCCGCGCGCCAGGCCGTACTCGGCCGAGAGGCTGTCGCCCAGCACGACGATGCGGCGCGGCCCGCCGTGCTTGCCCCTGGCATCGGCGGCGCCGGCCAGGGGTGACCCGAGGCATGCCAGGCCAAGCAGGCTACATTGCGCTATCCAGTCTCTACGCCGCATTCCAGCCCGCCCTATGTCTGAATTCATCATCGAAGTCGATCGCGTCAGCAAGTCCGTGCAGGACGCCACCGGCGAGCTGACGATTCTGCACGACATCAGCTTTCATCTGCTGGCGCGTGAATCGGTCGCCATCGTCGGCGCCTCGGGCTCGGGCAAGAGCACCCTGCTGTCCATCCTGGCGGGCCTGGACAAGCCCAGCAGCGGCACGGTGCGGCTGCGCGGCCAGGACATGTTTGCGCTCGATGAAGACGCGCGCGCGGCCCTGCGCGGTGCGGAGCTGGGCTTTGTGTTCCAGAGCTTCCAGCTGTTGGCCAACCTGACCGCACTGGAGAACGTGATGCTGCCGCTGGAGTTGCGCGGCGAGCGCGATGCCAAGGCCTTGGCGACGCAGATGCTGCAGCGCGTGGGCCTGGGCCAGCGCCTCGGCCATTACCCGCGCGTGCTCTCGGGCGGCGAGCAGCAGCGCGTCGCGCTGGCGCGTGCCTTCGTGGTGCGGCCGGCGCTGCTGCTGGCCGACGAGCCCACCGGCAGCCTGGACTTCGCCACCGGCGCCCAGGTGATGGCCTTGATGTTCGAACTCAACCGCGAGGCCGGGACCACCCTGGTGCTGGTGACCCACGACCAGGCCATCGCCGAGCGCTGCGACCGCCAGCTGCGCATCGAGGCGGGGCATCTGGTCGAGTCCCGGCTCACCGACATGGCCGTCTGAGCCGGGCTCAGAGGCCGCGTCGCGCGCGCTGGCGCAAGCGCCGCCCGCGCTCGAACATGATCACCGCCCACCAGCCCATGTAGACGGCCAGGTAGGCCAGGGCGCCCAGCAGCAGGCCGGCCAAGGGCAGGCCCACCAGCAGGGGCTTGCCCAAGCTGGCCAGCCACAGGCCCAGATCGCTGATCCAGCCGGCCGGATGCTGCCAGTCCAGGCTCAGCATCGGCGGCGCATGCACCGGGCTGGCCTCTTGCACCAGCAGCCCGCCCAGCCAGATCGCCAGGCTCCAGATCGGCACCAGGGTGAAGGGGTTGGTGAGCCAGGTGGCGGCAATCGCCGCCGCCACATTGGCGCGAAACAGGATGGCCACCGCGGCGGCCAGCAGCATCTGGGTGGGCAGCGGGATCACGCCCACCGCCAGGCCCAGGCCCACACCCCAGGCCACCCGGCGCCGATGCGCCACCCACAGCCAGGGCCGCGGCCGCAGGTAATGACCCAGCCAGCGCAGCCCCTTGATGTTCTCCAGGGTCTCGGGCGTGGGCAGCAGGCGGCGGGCGAGGCGGGTGGCGGGCATGAGGCGCTAGATGGGGGCGAAACATGAAAAAACCCGCGTTGCCAGACTCAGGCCTGGCGCTACGCGGGTTTTGATGCGAGGGGACTCAGCCCCTGTCCATCAGTTGGCGAACTTGTAGTCGGTCTTGGCCTTGGCCTTCAGGTCCTTCTGGAAGTCGCCCAGCTTTTGCTGGTTCAGACGTTGCAGGATCTGCGCCTTCACATCGTCGAAGGCCGGGAAGGTCGCTTCACGCGTGTCTTCCAGCTTGATGACGTGGTAGCCGAACTGGCTCTTCACCGGCTCCTGCGTCATCTCGCCCTTTTGCAGGGCGGTCAGGGCCTTGCTGAACTCGGGCACATAGGAGTTGGGGTTGGCGAAATCGAGGTCGCCACCGTTGGCGGCCGAGCCGGGGTCCTTGGAGTTCTTGGTCGCCAGTTCCTCGAACTTGGCGCCGCCCTTGATCTGGGCGATCAGGGCCTTGGCGTCCTCTTCCTTTTCCACCAGGATGTGGCGGGCGCGGTATTCGGTGCCGGCGCTCTGGGCCTTGAACTTGTCGTACTCGGCCTTGGCATCGGCGTCGGTGACCGGGTTCTTCTTGCTGAAGTCGGCGAACAGTTCGCGGATCAGGATGCTCTGGCGCGCCAGTTCCATCTGCGCCTTGAAGTCGGCGCTGGCGGGGATGCCGCGCTTTTCGGCCTCCTGCATGAAGATTTCGCGCAGGACGATCTCGTCCTTCACTTGCGTTTCCATCTCCGGCGTGCGGGGCTGGCCGTTCTTGGTGATCTGGCCGATCAGCAGGTCGGCGCGTGCCTTGGGCACGGCCTTGCCATTCACCGTCGCGATGTTCTGGGCGCTGGCCGTGATGGGTGCGAACGCTGCAGACAGGGCCGCGATCGAGGCGGCGAGCACAATCTTCTTCATGGACATTGGGCCTTTCAACAGACTCCACCGGCGGGGCATCTACCGGGTTCAATACACAAAACAAAGCGCCGTGGCCGGCGCGGATTCAAGGCGAAATCTGTTCAGCGATCATCCGGGCTGCGGGCGTCGATCGCCAGCGCATGGATGCCCTGCTGCATCAGTTCAGCCAGGGAATCATATACGAGGCGATGGCGGGCGACCCGGTTAAGCCCGGTAAAGCCGGCCGCCACGATGCGCACCGTGTAATGGCCGCCCTCGCGGGCGCCGGCATGGCCGGCATGGCGGGCGCTGTCGTCCTGTACCTCCAGGCTGCTGGGCGCGAGGCGCTCGCGCAGCCTCGACTCGATGTCGGTGACCGAGGCACGCGGGCTCATGGTGTCTCCTTGCCGTCGTTCTTGCTGCTGTCTTCGATGATGTGGCGGCCCATGTAGAGGCCCTGCGCCAGCGTGAACACCAGCATCAGGCCGGTGCTGCCGAAGACCTTGAAATTGGCCCAGCTGGAGGTCGAGAAGTTGTAGGCCACGTAGAGATTGAGCACGCCCATGGCGACGAAGAAGCCCACCCAGGCCAGGTTCAGGCGCGACCAGATGGCGGCGGGCATCTGGATCTCCTCGCCCAGCATGGACTTGAGCAGGTTCTTGCCCATCAGCTTGTCGCTCAGCAGGAACACCAGGGCCATGCCCCAGTACAGGCCGGTGGGCTTCCACTTGATGAAGGTCTCGTTGTGGAACCAGATGGTGGCGCCGCCCAGGGTCACCACCAGGCCCAGGCTGATCCACAGCATCAGGTCGATCTTCTTGCCGCGCAGCTTCAGGACCAGGGCCTGCAGCAGGGTTGCGGCCATCACCACCACGGTGGCCAGCAGCACCGGCGCCTCCTCGGGCCCGACCTTGCCGCCCGAGACCATGAAGCCGAAATGCTCGCTGGCAAAGAGGGCGGCCCAGTCCTTGTGGGATTCGGCGTACTTGAAGCTGCCGAAGAACAGCAGCAGGGGCAGGAAATCG
>Ga0066469_1000531_pt1 | contig 9910 bp, 5 predicted proteins | sample LakWasM103_HOW12_2_FD_59579 | JGI IMG/M metagenome (GOLD analysis project Ga0066469, IMG submission 59579) | Freshwater sediment methanotrophic microbial communities from Lake Washington under simulated oxygen tension - Sediment Metagenome 103_HOW12 | ecosystem: Environmental > Aquatic >... | reverse complement strand
CGGTTACTTTACAAACCCCGTAGGTTTTGTTTTCCACACGGAACAGTGCGTTTTTCAAATCGCGGATAAATTTTTCCTGGCGGATAGCTAACTGAGAGTTCGCTTCTTTCGACATGGTTTCGCTGCCTTCTTCAAACGCTTTAAACGTTGGCGATGTATCATCGGTACCATTGTTTAAGTCGTTCATGTAGGCACTTTTTATCAAATCTAAATCAGCTTTGGCTTTTTCAATTTTTGCTAAAATAATTTCTTTGAACTCTGCTAAATCAGTGTCAGAGTATCTTAATTTTTCTTCTACCATAATCGTTTATAATTATTTAGAGATTAATATTCTTGTTTGTATCTCGTCAAATTCTATTTCAGAACCATTTGGAATCTCATTTTCTAAAACCAAAGTTTCAGTTAATGTTTCTGATTTGATATAGTCTTCGTTTTCTTTTATTGCTTTGGCTAATATAGCATTATGTTGTAATTGTACTTTAATTTTATCGGTTACTTCAAATCCGCTGTCTTTTCTAAGGTTTTGGATTCGGTTTACCAATTCTCTGGCGATACCTTCGTTTTTCAATTCTTCGGTCAGGGTAATATCTAAAGCAACAGTTATGCCATTTGCATTGGCTACCAACCAACCCGGAATATCCTGAGAGGTAATCTCAACATCTTCTAAGGATAAAATTATACTTTTTCCTGAAATAACAAGCGTCAGGGCACCGTTGGCATCTAATTCATTAATTTGTTCCGGCGTGAAGCTTTGTATCTCTTTGGAAATCAGTCCCATGTCCTTTCCGAATCGTGGGCCTAATGTCTTGAAGTTGGGCTTAATTTGTTTCACTAAAACCCCTGAAGCATCGTCCAAAAGTTCAATTTCTTTGACGTTTACCTCGGCTTTTATAAGGTCGGAAACCGCTTCGATTTCAGCACGTTGATGCTCGTCAAGTATTGGTATCATTACCTTTTGCAATGGTTGACGTACCTTAATCATTTCCTTTTTACGAAGCGATAAAACCAGTGACGAAACCGTTTGCGCTTTCATCATTTTGCTCTCTAGTGATTTATCAACAAAGTTTTCAACCGAAACCGGGAATTTTGCTAAGTGTACACTACTAAACTCCTCGCTTCCAGTAGTATTAACCAAATCACGATACAATTTATCCATAAAGAAAGGAGCGATTGGTGCCGATAGTTTGGCTACGTTTAACAAACAAGTATAAAGTGTTTGGTAAGCTGCGATTTTATCAGTTCCGTATTCGCCTTTCCAGAATCTTCTTCTGCACAAACGAACGTACCAGTTGCTCAAGTTCTCCTGAACAAAATCAGAAATAGCTCTGGCAGCTCTTGTTGGTTCATAATCGGCATAAGCTTCATCCACCACTTTTATTAAAGTGTGCAATTCGGATAAAATCCAACGGTCGATTTCCGGTCTTTCGTGTAACGGAATTTCTGCTTCCGCATAGTTGAATCCGTCAATATTGGCGTATAAACTAAAGAACGAGTATGTGTTATAAAGCGTTCCGAAGAATTTACGTCTTACTTCGGCCACGCCTTCAATATCAAATTTTAAGTTGTCCCACGGATTCGCATTGGCAATCATGTACCAACGTGTCGCATCAGGGCCATATTCTGCTAATGTGGTGAACGGATCCACGGCATTGCCTAAACGTTTGGACATTTTTTGTCCGTTTTTGTCAAGCACTAAACCATTTGAAACCACATTTTTATAGGCAATTTTATCAAAAACTAACGTCCCGATAGCGTGTAACGTATAGAACCAACCACGGGTTTGGTCAACACCTTCAGCTATGAAATCGGCCGGAAAGTCTTTGTTTTCATCTATTTTATCTTTGTTTTCAAATGGGTAATGCCACTGTGCATAAGGCATCGCGCCACTATCAAACCAAACGTCAATCAAATCGCTTTCGCGTTTCATTGGCTTGCCTGACGGAGAAACTAAGGTGATATTATCTACCACATTTTTGTGTAAATCCACCAAATTATAATTTTCCTCACTCATGTTGCCTACCTCAAAACCTTTGAAAGGATTTGTGGTTTCTACACCGGCTTGGATTGCTTTTTCTATAGCATTATACAGTTCTTCAACAGAACCAATCAATACTTCTTCCTGTTTGTCTTCGGTTCTCCAAATTGGCAACGGGATTCCCCAGTAACGCGAACGCGACAAGTTCCAGTCGTTGGCATTTTTCAGCCAATTTCCGAAACGGCCTTCACCGGTAGCTTTCGGTTTCCAGTTAATGGTGTCGTTCAAGTCAAACATTCTGTCTTTGATTTCGGTTACTTTAATAAACCAGGAATCTAACGGATAATATAGCAACGGTTCATCAGTTCTCCAACTGTGTGGGTAACTGTGAACGTATTTTTCAACTTTGAAGGCTTTGTTTTCTTCTTTTAACTGAATGGCAATTTCCACATCGGCTGAACGTTCCGGCGCTTCGTTGGCTTCATAGTATTCATTCTTTACATATTTCCCGGAGTACTCGCCCAAACCTTGGATAAATCTACCCTGTAAATCTACCAATGGCACAGCATTTCCGATTTCGTCCAAGACCAACATAGGTGGCACTTCAGGCGTAGCTTCTTTGGCTACTTTGGCATCATCGGCACCAAATGTAGGTGCGGTGTGCACAATTCCGGTTCCGTCCTCTGTAGTAACAAAGTCTCCCGAAATAACCCTAAAGGCATTTTCTGGATTTTGATAAGGCAATACCAATGGCATCAACTGTTCGTAACGGATATCAACCAAATCTTTTCCTTTTGCTTCAGTTAGAATTTGGTATGGAATTTTTTTATCTTCTGCTTTGTAATTGGCGAAATCAGTCTCATTTTCAGCCACGAAATACTTTCCGGCGAATTGTTTTCCGACTAAGTTTTTAGCCAAAACTACATTGACCGGCTCGAACGTGTATTGGTTAAAAGTCTTAACCAAAACATAATCTATTTTTGGCCCGACAGTCAACGCCGTGTTACTTGGCAATGTCCATGGCGTGGTCGTCCAGGCTAATATGTGAATATCACCAAATCCCTGAAGGAATGATGGCAAGGTTTCGTTTTTGGTTTTGAATTGTGCTACTACCGTTGTATCGGTTACATCTCTATAACTTCCAGGCTGGTTGACTTCGTGAGAGGATAAACCTGTTCCGGCTTTTGGCGAATACGGTTGGATAGTGTAGCCTTTGTACAACAACCCTTTGTCATAGATTTGCTTCAATAGCCACCAAACTGATTCCATGTATTTGGATTTGTAAGTCACATACGGATCTTCCATATCCACCCAATAACCCATTTTTTCAGTTAAGTCATTCCACACATCAGTGTAGCGCATTACGGTTCGTTTACACGCTTCGTTGTATTCTTCGATGGAAATGGTTTTTCCGATATCTTCTTTGGTGATGCCTAATTCTTTTTCGGTACCTAATTCAACAGGCAAACCGTGCGTATCCCAGCCGGCTTTACGCTTTACCTGGAAACCTTTTTGGGTTTTATAACGACAAAAAATATCTTTAATAGCACGGGCCATTACATGGTGAATTCCCGGTAAACCATTCGCTGATGGTGGACCTTCAAAAAACACATACGGCGTAGCCCCTTCACGGGAAGTTACACTTTGCTCAAAGACGTTATTTTTTTTCCAAAAATCAAGGACTTCCGAGGCTACGGTAGGCAGGTCAAGTCCTTTGTATTCAGTAAACTTAGTACTCATTTTTGTCGTTTTCTTAAATCAGTCTGCGAAAGTAATAAATAGTTGTGAGTTACAAGTTAACTGCAACGTTTTTTTGCGTTAGCGATTGGAACGGAAATCCTTTTTTGAAAGATTGAAGTGGAAAGCGCGACCCGAAAGGGAACGCCCAAAGAAAATTAGGCAAAAACTTCCTTTAAAACCTCGAGTGATTTTGGATTTTTAAATCCGTCAAGGTGAATGGAGTAGTAGGCTAGTAAGATTTTCAATAGGATCTGACGTTCAATACCGGCAAAGACTTTTTGGTCGGAGTCAAATTTTAAATCGAGTAGTCTTTTGAACAAATGGGTTTCGTGTTCGCTGAGGCAGCCCGTTGCTAAAATAGGAGTGAAAAGACCCTCTTTCATTTCGAAAAAGTTGCCGTCAATTTCAGTAGTATCAGGATAGAAACCCAGGAATTTGGTCATTTCCAGCATTAGAATTAAATGAAAATTAGCCATATCATCATGTGCATCGAGCCAAAGTAAAGCCGATTCGAGGAATAGAAAAAGGTTTTCATTTTTTTCCTCTTCGTGAATGCTGTGGTGGATGATTTCGGAAAGAAACATCATAATGGTGCTTTTGACAATATTGCTGCTGATGGTTTGGTAAGCGTGCGCCAATTTGATTTCTTTGAAATGTTCTAGTGTGCCTTTGTTTTTGTGATTGGCTTCGATTTCAAGTACCGTCAACGGTTGGAAATAAGCAATTTTTTGATTGGATTTTTTAGCCGAAAAAGCATTGGGCACAAAATAGCTTTTCAAACCGTCAGATAGCGTAAGGCATTTTACAATCAGGCTTTTTTCCTGATATTTTAAAGAAGATATGACGATGGCTTTGGTTTTGACTAGCATTTTAATGGTGAATGGTGAATGGTGAGCCGTGTAATAATTCACAATTCACAACTTACAATTCACAATTATCGAATTATCATTACTTTTTTCACGGCAGTTTCGGCTCCGTCTTCTCCGGCGATAAAAATCATATATACGCCCGAAGCTACCCGGTATTTACCAAAAGCGGTAGTGTCCCATTCAATAGTACCGCCTTCAGAGGTGGTTTCGTAAACTAAATTACCTTCAATATCGGTGATTTTGATATTGGCTTTTGAAATCAATCCGGCAATTTTAACGGTTCCCACAAATTCAGGACGAACCGGATTCGGGTATACGTATACTTCACTTAAGTCATCAGCCGGTTTTGTTGAGGTTCCCTGAAAGGAGACCATCCCTTTATCGGTAGCAAAAAAAACTTCACCGGTAGCGGCATTAATATCTATATCATTTATAACATCGCTCGGCAATGGTGAATTATCTTTGGTAAAGTGATAAATAGTTTGCTGCCCGTCAGAAGAAAAAAGAAAGACTCCCGAGTCAGCCGTTCCTATCCATTTTTGATTGGAGCCGTTAACTGCGATATCGGTTACAAATTGCTCATATAAAAGCTCCTGTGCTAAATTGTCTTCCAAAATAATTATGGCGTTGGCTTTCATCTGTTCATCAGAAGTAAAACTATTAACGCTTGGTAACACTCTCAATCCTTGTCGGGTCCCTATCCAAAGTTGGTTTCGGTTATCAATAGCAATTGCTCTAACGTCTGACACGGGAAGATTTCCGAGTGTTTCTCCTGATGCTATTTTTTTGAAGATATTGCCATTTTCATTAAAAGCAACCACGCCGTCAGATGAGGTGCATATCCACTTTGTTCCGTTTTTGTCAATCACCATTCTGCCGAAACGGGCATCGAAATAATTAACCAAAATAGAAGTCATGTCATACGATTGCCATTGGTTGTTTGATTTAAGTACTTTTAAAGCATTCTTGACTAAACCATCCGTCATCCACAAATTGCCGGCTTTGTCATAGGCACTTTGTTCAATTCTAAGGTTGCTGTCAGGAGCATCCGTTGGGAATACTGATTCTAATCCGCTGTTGGTTTCATTATAGACGGTGACTAATTGATCATTTTCAAATTTCAATAAACCGGCGAAATAAGAACTGACGAAAATTTGATTCTCTTTGGTTGGATTCACAGTAACACGAACCAAATCCGGGGAGGCACTACCTGAAACATGTACATCGCTATAAGGAATGTTCAGCCATTGATTATTAGCATATTTACTGATTCCCTGATACAACAAAGGATCAGGGTCATATTGCGAGGTATAATCGCCATACACCGCCCAAAGGTTGGAAGAAGAAGTGTTTATAGAAAAAAGATTGTTTCTCACAGGGCCATTGGGCATAATGAAATCAAAGGCAAAAGGATTTGATATAGTTGAAGTCAAAATTCCGTTTTCATTGGTGCCAATATAAATTGCGCCATTAATTGTCGTAGCGCAAGTAAAGGTTACCGCAACAGTTGGAACTTGGTTGTTTATGATATGAACGATTTGATTTAATGTCTGATTAAAAATAAACACATGATGTTGTGAGGTTACAACAAGATGATCAGCATTGGACCTAATGTCTAAGCCTGTTTCGCCAATAGATCCTATTGGTTGAAAAAAAACTCCGTTATACTTATAAATACCACTGTCGGTATTCAGGGCAATGAGCTGATTGCTGAAAGTCGTAATCCCACTCCAATATCCTCCGTCAAAAACCTGCCATTGGGAAAAGTCTACCAAGTTAGGGTTGGTAACAGCTGCTTTTCGGATGCCGTTATTTTGGGTAACAGCATAAATGTCGTTGTTAAAAACGGTGGTTTGGTATACTTTAATTTCGGCACCATTGGGGCCTATGAAATAAGTGTCGCCAAACTCTAATGTTGCCAATTTGTATTGTACAATACCAAAATCACAGGAAACATAGACAATGCCATTATATTCCATAAAGTGATTTATCTTTTTGATGTTGGAGGGAATGTTTTTATTGATGATATCAACAACATTCAGCATGCTTCCGTCAGCATCATTAATTACAATCATCAATCCGTTGTCATAGCCCACTATGGTTTTGTTGAAAGTGGTGCTGTGATACATGGCCGAAATGGTTTGCCCAGATAAACCATCAATAGTGTTGATGGTTTTGATTTCATTGGTGCTTAATTTTTTAATAAATACAGCATTCTCTGCAGCGGCAAAGAGGGACGAGGTTGATTCGGAAACATCTTTAATTTGATTGTATGAAAAGTAGCCTTTCCAATTTAGATTTTGTTGGGCAAAACCAATTTGAATACAGCATAGCAAAAACCACAAATAACACTTTTTCATTTAAAAACAATTATGCCTACAAATATAGTATAAACGCAAAAAAAATACTTTTGGTATTTTGACATAAAAAAATGCCCTCATTGCTGAGGACATTTTTAAGGTTTTGGTTGGTTTTATTTTGGTTTATACGATTCCTTGTGCAAGCATAGCATCAGCCACTTTTACGAAACCGGCAATGTTAGCGCCTTTTACATAATCAGTATAGCCAGTTGCATCAGTACCATATTTCACACAGGCAGCGTGGATGTTAGCCATGATATCTTTCAAACGTTGGTCAACTTCTTCAGAGGTCCAGCTTAAACGTAAAGAGTTTTGCGACATTTCAAGACCTGAAGTAGCAACACCTCCTGCGTTAGAAGCTTTACCTGGTGCGAAAAGAATTTTAGCTTTTAAGAATTCAGTAACTGCTTCTGGTGTAGATGGCATATTAGCGCCTTCTGATACACAGATACAACCGTTAGCGATAAGTGCTTTGGCTTCGTCACCGTTTAACTCGTTTTGTGTTGCACATGGTAAGGCGATATCACATTTTACTTCCCATGGACGTTTTCCGGCTACGAATTTAGCGTTTGGATATTTAGCCACGTAATCAGAGATTCTTCCGTAGTTTACGTTTTTGATTTCCATGATACAAGCTAATTTCTCAGCGTCAATTCCGTCAGCATCATAAATGTATCCTGATGAGTCAGAAGCGGTTACAACTTTACCGCCAAGTTCAGTAGCTTTTTGAATAGCGTATTGTGCTACGTTTCCGGAACCGGAAACCACTACTGTTTTTCCTGAGAAGCTTTGTCCTTTTGTAGCCAACATGTTTTGAGCGAAATATACATCGCCATAACCTGTAGCTTCCGGACGAATTAATGAACCACCAAAAGTGATTCCTTTTCCGGTCAATACTCCGGTGAACTCGTTGCGTAATCTTTTGTATTGTCCGAACATGTAACCAACTTCTCTTCCGCCCACTCCGATATCTCCGGCAGGAACGTCAGTGTCAGCTCCAATATGTTTAGATAATTCGGTCATAAATGCTTGACAGAATTTCATGATTTCGATATCTGATTTTCCTTTTGGATCAAAGTCAGCACCACCTTTCCCACCGCCCATTGGCAATGTAGTCAAACTGTTTTTAAAGGTTTGCTCGAAAGCTAAGAACTTCAAGATGCTCAAGTTTACCGAAGGATGGAAACGAATTCCTCCTTTATATGGTCCGATAGCAGAGTTCATTTGGATTCTGTAACCTCTGTTTACTTGCGTGTTTCCGGCATCGTCAATCCAAGTTACACGGAACATGATTACTCTTTCCGGCTCTACCATTCTTTCCAAAAGCATTTTGTTTTGGTATTTTTTATTTTCTTCAATAAAAGGAATTACTGTTTCAGCAACTTCCATAACTGCTTGCATAAATTCCGGTTCATGGCCGTTTCTTTTTGCAACCATATCCATAAATGCGTTGATACTTTGTGACATAATTTATTCTATTATAATTTTTTAAGAAAACGTTTTCGTAAAGTCGGACAAATATACATTTTATTAAAAATGTGGGCTTACTTTTTTTAAAATTCTAAGAAATTTTATGTTTCTGTTAAGAAATCATATTGCTCTTACCGGATATGTGCCTTTTAAAGTACTCTTTAAAGTTTTTTTTCGGGTTATTCTTTGGGTTTTATTGTGGGTGCGTTCGATATTGTTTAATACAGATCTGACGCACATCGCATTCATATCTGATACATTACCTACGAAACAGCACTAAACTTGCCCAATAGAGTACTTATTGTTGCGCTATTGTGACCATTGAGCCTTACTATAGTGAGAATATAGATCGGCTGTAAGCTTTAGCACAATGGTAAAAAGTGTAAAGGAATGACCTTATTGATTCATGGTTTAAAACCTCATTAGCTTTTTTTCGTATATAAATCAACAAATTTTTATTTTATTTTAGAACTGATTGATGTTTTTATATATTTGTCGAGAATTGAACTTATTAGTATGCAAATGCCCAAAAAATTTATCATAACCTCACTATTGCTATTTGTATTTTCAAGTAGTACTTATGCTCAGTTTGGCTTTTCCCATGAAATTGGGGTTATAGCAGGTCCGGTTGCTTTTCAGTCGGATTATGGTGAGCGTCATGATTTTGCTACAAATGCCGGAAATACAGGGTATGGTATCGGGATAATTCACTATTTGAATTTTTCATACAAAGCAGATTGTAATTGTTATACTCCTGAGACGTATTTTAATGATCACTTTAAATTGAGAAGTGAGCTTTCTTATAACAAAACCAACTTACAGCATTTCGGACAATGGGTAGATACTAAAAAGACCTCCTTGTTTGCTCAGCAGTTAAGGGCTATGAAAGGAAGTACTGCAGTTACTAATATTGGAATGCAATTGGAGTTTTTTCCATTGAGTATTAGAGATTTTACCGCAACTGTGGGTTCGTTTGCCCCTTTTTTCAGTTTGGGAGGACAATTTAGTTTTTACGACCCGGAAATACATTCTGATTTAGGACCGATGAATTCTCCTATTTCTACACCAGATAAGTATATGTATGCTACCACCAATCAGGGAGGAACTGTTTGGTCTGTGGTTTCAAGTATAGGATGTCGTTATAAATTGTCACCGCTTTCAGATTTAATGGTGGACTTGAGATGGCAATATTACTTTTCTAACTGGGTTGACGGTATGAATCCTGATCCAAAAAAATATCCTGAAAATAAAGCCAATGACTGGAATGTTTGGTTTAATTTCGGATACATCTACTATCTTCAATAGTATAAGAAGTTAATCTTCTACAGCATCTTTATAATCCGGATACAAAAATTTGTTATAGGGAAATCTTGTGATATGAATTTCTCTTACGGCTTCGTATACTTTTTCTCTGAATTCTTCAAAGTTTTCTTTGTTGGTTGCTGAAATGAATAAAGCATTCTTTTTACCAACAGTGCCCATCCAGGTTGCTTTCC
>Ga0066469_1000528_pt1 | contig 9938 bp, 6 predicted proteins | sample LakWasM103_HOW12_2_FD_59579 | JGI IMG/M metagenome (GOLD analysis project Ga0066469, IMG submission 59579) | Freshwater sediment methanotrophic microbial communities from Lake Washington under simulated oxygen tension - Sediment Metagenome 103_HOW12 | ecosystem: Environmental > Aquatic >... | reverse complement strand
GGTGACGCCCATCCTGGTACTGGCTGGCACCGCGATCGCCGTGATGGCGGACCCTGGAAAGGCGGGCATCGCCAACCCCGGTGCGCATGGTTTTTCGGAGATCCTGTATGCGCTGACCTCGGCCGCCAACAACAACGGCAGTGCCTTTGCGGGGCTGTCCGCCAATACACCGTTTTACAACGTGCTGTTGGGTTTGGCCGTGTGGTTGGGTCGCTTTGGCGTGATCGTGCCGGTGCTCGCCATTGCGGGAGCTTTGGCCGCCAAAAAGCGCCTGCCCGTCACACCCGGAACCTTGCCCACGCACGGGCCTCTGTTTGTTGTGTTGTTGATTGGAACCGTGTTGCTGGTGGGACTTCTGAACTATGTACCCGCTTTGGCCCTTGGGCCCATGGTCGAGCATTTGATGCTGTGGTCTGGCCATTGAACCGCTCGGAGTAGACCCTACTATGAAAACCAATACTTCTCTCACACTGTTTGATCCGGTGCTGGTGATGCCCGCCATCAAAGCCTCCTTTGCCAAACTCAGCCCACGCGCGCAGTGGCGCAATCCGGTCATGTTTGTGGTCTACATCGGCAGCATACTGACCACCCTGATCGGCATCCAGGCCTTGCAGGGCAACGGCGAAGCACCAGCCGGTTTCATCCTGTCCGTGGCCGTATGGCTGTGGTTCACGGTGCTGTTTGCCAATTTTGCGGAGGCACTTGCGGAGGGGCGCAGCAAGGCGCAAGCGGCCTCGCTGCGCAGCCTCAAGAAGAGTACCTGGGCCAAGAAACTCACTGACCCGGTGCCTGGGCGTTTCACCATCGGACCGCCCCAAGGTGAAACAGCCCCCGCGGGGGGCGGCGCAGCACATGCATTAGCAAGCGTGGTGGCAGCATTCTCGTGGTTGCCTGAGCAAGCCGAAAACCTGCGCAAAGGGGATGTGGTGCTGGTCGAAGCAGGGGACATGATCCCCGTGGATGGGGACGTCATTCAGGGGGTGGCGACGGTGGACGAAAGCGCCATTACCGGTGAGTCGGCACCGGTGGTGCGCGAATCTGGCGGCGACTTTGCCTCGGTCACCGGAGGCACCCGCGTGTTGTCCGATTGGTTGGTAGTGCGCATTGGCGTCAACCCGGGCGAGTCATTCCTGGACCGCATGATCAGCATGGTGGAAGGCGCCAAGCGCCAGAAGACACCCAATGAAATTGCATTGACCATTTTGTTGGTGGCGCTGACCATTGTGTTCCTGGTGGTGACGGTGACTCTGTTGCCCTTCTCCATCTTCGGTGTTGATTCCGCGGGCTCTGGCTCCGTGGTGAGCATCACAGCGCTGATTGCGCTGTTGGTGTGCCTGATCCCCACCACCATTGGCGGTTTGTTGTCCGCAGTGGGTGTGGCGGGCATGAGCCGCATGATGCAGGCCAATGTGATTGCCACCTCGGGACGCGCGGTGGAAGCCGCTGGCGACGTGGACGTGCTCTTGCTGGACAAGACCGGCACCATTACCCATGGCAACCGCCAGGCGTCGTCCTTTCTTCCCGCTCCGGGTGTGAGCCAGTCACAGCTTGCCGTGTGTGCGGCACAGGCCTCCATGGCCGACGAAACCCCGGAAGGCCGCAGCATCGTCGCTCTGGCGCAGCGCGCGGGCAGCGTCGCCCCCTTGTTGGGTGAGACGCTGGAGGTGCCCTTCACTGCCCAGACCCGCATGAGTGGTATGGACGTCAAATTGCCAGATGGCAGCACGCGCCAGTTGCGCAAGGGTGCCGTCGATGCCGTGCGCAAGCATGTCGAGGCACTGGGTGGCCAACTGCCCGCGGAAGTCATGCGGGCCTCCGACGACGTTTCACGCCGCGGCAGCACACCCTTGGCCGTGGCGGACGGCAAGGTGGTGCTGGGCATTGTGGAACTCAAAGACATCGTCAAGACCGGCATCAAGGAACGTTTTGGTGAATTGCGTCGCATGGGCATCAAGACCGTGATGATTACCGGTGACAACAAGCTCACCGCAGCTGCCATTGCGGCCGAGGCCGGTGTGGATGACTTTTTGGCCGAAGCCACGCCCGAGGACAAACTGGTGCTGATCCGCCAATACCAGGCAGAAGGCCGCTTGGTCGCCATGACCGGTGACGGCACCAACGACGCACCGGCGCTGGCGCAGGCTGACGTGGCGGTTGCCATGAACAGCGGCACCCAGGCTGCCAAAGAGGCCGGCAATATGGTGGACCTAGACTCCAACCCCACCAAGCTGCTGGAGATTGTGGAGACTGGCAAGGCGCTGTTGATGACGCGCGGTTCGCTGACCACGTTCTCTATTGCCAATGACGTGGCCAAGTACTTCGCCATCATTCCCGCCATCTTCGTGAGCACCTATCCGCAACTGGCGGCGCTGAATGTCATGCGGCTAGGCAGCCCGTCGTCGGCGATCCTGTCGGCGGTGATTTTCAACGCCTTGATCATCATCTTCCTCGTCCCTTTGGCCCTCAAGGGCGTGAAATACCGCGCCGTGGGCGCCGCCGCCCTGTTGCGCCGCAACCTGCTGATCTATGGCTTGGGCGGCCTCATCGTTCCCTTTGTCGGCATCAAGGTGATTGACCTCGTACTCGTCGCCTCGGGCCTTATGTAAGAACTACCTGGAGAGCCGCACTATGAACAACATTCTTCGCCCGGTACTGGTGACATTTACTGTGCTCTCTCTGGTGACCGGAGTGGCCTATCCACTGGTGGTCACCGGCATCGGCAAAGCATTGTTTCCTGCGCAGGCCGCTGGCAGCCTGATTCAGCGAGACGGAAAGTTAGTGGGCTCTGCCCTGATTGGGCAGAATTTTTCTGATCCTGGCCACTTTTGGGGACGCCCGTCCGCCACCGGGCTCTATGCCTACAACGCAGCGGCTTCCAGCGGCTCTAACCAGGGGCCTCTGAACCCGGCGTTGGTGGAGGCGGTAAAGGGCCGTGTGGCGGCCTTGCGCGCCGCAGACCCCGGCAATAGCTTGCCGGTTCCTGTGGAATTGGTGACGGCTTCCGCCAGTGGTCTGGACCCCCACATCAGCCCAGCGGCCGCCGGGTTCCAGGTGCAGCGTGTTGCGAAAGCCCGCAACGTCGATGCCGCAAAAGTGCGGGCGTTGGTTGCCGAGCACACCCAGCGCCCGATTCTGGGCATCCTGGGTGAGCCCGTGGTCAATGTGCTGCGTTTGAATCTGGCGCTTGATGCACACTCGGGCCATGGCGCTCCAAACTGATTCCCGCCCGGACCCGGATGCCCTGCTGGCGCAACTGCGCGAGCAGGACCTGGCGGTACAGCGTGGCAAGCTGCGCATTTATTTTGGTGCCAGCGCCGGGGTTGGCAAGACCTACGCCATGCTCAGTGCCGCCCAAAGTGCTCAGCGTTCCGGGCTCAATGTACTGGTGGGCGTGATTGAAACCCATGGTCGCAAGGAGACCATGGAGCTACAGGCCGATCTGAAGCTTCTGCCCTTGCGCAAAGTGCCCTACCGTGGTCAGGTCCTGCTCGAACTCGATATTGACGCCGCCTTGGCCGCCAAACCCGATGTGCTGTTGGTTGATGAATTGGCGCACAGCAATGCGCCCGGCTCGCGCCACCCCAAGCGCTGGCAGGATGTGCAGGAACTGCTGGATGCGGGCATCGACGTCTGGACGGCGCTCAATGTTCAACATCTCGAAAGCCTCAATGGAACGGTGGGTGCCATCACCGGGATTCGCGTCAATGAAACCGTTCCAGACACGGTGCTCGACAGCGCCGACGAGTTGATACTGGTAGACGTCACCGCGGACGAGCTGTTGGCCCGTCTGAAGGCGGGCAAGGTCTACGTGCCGCAGCAGGCCGAACGCGCCACGCAGAATTTCTTCCGCAAGGGCAATCTGTTTGCACTGCGCGAGATCGCCCTGCGGCGCACCGCAGAGCACGTCGGCGATGACGTGCGCAGCTACCGTGCCAAGCAGCACCAAATCGCCAGCCACGGCAGGGGCACACCGTCCTGGAATACATCCGGTGCCATGTTGGTGTGCCTGGGACCCGACGAAGGTGCCGAGCATGCGGTGCGTTGCGCTGCAAGGCTTGCCGGACAGCTCAATGTGGCATGGCATGCGGCCTATGTGGAAACGCCAGCGCTGCAACGTCGCCCCGCCCCTGCGCGAGACCGCACGCTCTCGGTGCTGAAGCTGGCGGATGAGTTGGGCGGCCACACCGCCGTGTTGACGGGTGACGATATTGCACCTGCCTTGTTGGAGCACGCCCAGACGCTCAACTGCGCCACGCTGGTTCTGGGACGGCCCAGAGAGCGGGCGTGGAGCCAGATATGGCGTGCGTTGCGTCCTACCCTGACGCGTCAATTGGCGGGGCTGGCTCCCACGCTGGACATCATAGAAGTCGGTACCACAGAGAGCGTGCGCCGCCTGCCGTCCGCAGTGCCGGTCGAGACACTGGGTGAGGAACCCGCTTCGGGGTGGTCGCAATCCTGGACACGCTATGCGTGGGCTGTTGGCGCCTGTGTTGGCACGACCTTGCTGACACTGCCCATGCTGACGCTCTTTGACTTGGCCAACATCGTCATGCTGTTCCTGCTGTGCGTGGTGCTGGTGGCGGTCAAGTTCGGACGGGGGCCGGCCATGCTGGCTGCGGTTTTGTCGGTGGCATCCTTTGACTTTTTCTTTGTTGCTCCGCGCCTTTCCTTTGCGGTAACCGATGTGCAGTATGTGGTGACATTCGCCGTCATGCTCGGAGTCGGGCTACTGATTGGCCAACTGACCGCCAATTTGCGGTTTTCGGCCAATGTGTCCGCCAGCCGTGAACGCCGGGCACATGCCTTGTTTGAACTGACGCGCGAGCTCTCCGCTGCGCTGCAGTCGATTCAAGTGGTCGAACTGGGCGAGGCTGCAGTCCAGCGCATATTCGGCGGGCAGGCCAAAGTCTTCATCACCAATTCAAATGACCAGCTGGAGCTGGGTGACCGGCTGCCGGACCAGCTGGACGCCAGTATTGCGGACTGGACCTTTCACAACGGACAGAGGGCTGGTGTGGCCACGGCTACCTTGCCCTCCAACGCCTGGCACTACGTACCCCTGCAGGCGCCGATGCGCATCCGGGGTGTGCTGGCACTTCGACCGGCCCAGCCGCGCTGGCTCCTGATTCCGGAGCAGGTGCAGCAGTTGGAAACCCTGGCACGGCAGATAGCCATCGCATTGGAGCGTGTCCACTATGTCGAGGTGGCGCAATCGGCGGTGGTGCAAATGGAGTCCGAGCGTTTGCGCAACACCTTGCTGGCCACCATGTCGCACGATGTGCGAACCCCGTTGACGGCGCTGATTGGTCAAGCGGAGACATTGGAGCAGTCTTCCGGCTTGACACCGGACCAGCTGACATCGGTGCGGGCCATTGGCCAAGAGGCCCGGGATCTCAGTGCACTGGTCACCAACCTGCTGGACATGGCGCGGCTGGAAAGCGGTCAGATTCAGTTGCGCAAGGATTGGCAGTCGGTGGAAGAAGTGGTGGGCAGTGCCATTCGTTTGGCGCGCCACGCGCTGGGCGACTTGAAGGTTGGGAAATCATTGCCCAACGACCTGCCGTTGGTCGAATTTGACGCCACACTGATGGAGCGCGTGTTGGTCAATTTGTTGGAAAACGCGGCCAAGTACGGGGCGCCAACCGGCGATCAGTCACCTGCGATTGTGATCAGCGCAGTGGCGGGCCCGACCAGCCTGGAGCTGCGGGTACGCGACTTTGGGCCCGGACTACCGGCCTCTAGCCGGGGGCACGAACAGACCCTTTTTGACAAGTTCACGCGCGGGCAGGCCGAGTCGGCCACGCGCGGCGTGGGGCTGGGGCTGGCCATTTGCAAAGCCATTGTCGAAGCGCACCGGGGCAAAATTGTTGCGGCCCAAGCCGACGGCGGTGGTGCAGAATTCACGATTACCCTTCCGCGCACGGCACCCCCCGTTTCTCCGGAAGCTGAGGATGCCTGATTCACTCCAAAGGTTCTGAACCCGATGTCTGCCCCTGTCGCCATTCTGATTGAGGACGAACCCCAAATTCGGCGGTTCGTGCGCTCTGCGTTGGAGGGGGAGGGTTGGCAGGTGTTTGAGGCTGACTGCGTCAAGCGGGGTCTGGTGGATGTCGGAACCCGCAAGCCTGACCTGCTGGTGGTGGACCTGGGTTTGCCCGATGGCGATGGGCTGGACCTGATCCGTGACGTGCGGGGCTGGTCCAATGTGCCCATCATGGTGCTCTCCGCGCGCGGCAATGAAGACGACAAGATTGCCGCCCTGGACGCGGGCGCCGACGACTACCTCACCAAACCCTTTGGCGTGGGGGAGTTGATGGCCCGCGTGCGCGCCAATTTGCGCCGACCACGCGGTGGCACCGGAGAAACTGCTTCCCAGTCCCCAGGCTCCGTGGACCCTTTGTTCCACTTTGGAGAGGTTGAGGTGGACCGCCAGGCCCGGCTGGTTCGACGCAATGGAGTGGAGGTGCATCTGACTCCTATTGAATACCGGCTTCTCACGGTGCTGATAGCCAACGCGGGCCGGGTCATGACACACCGCCAGCTGCTCAAGGACGTGTGGGGGCCTTCCCACACCGATCAGAGCCACTACCTGCGCATCTATATGGGCCACTTGCGGCAAAAACTGGAGCGCGATCCGGCCCAGCCGGAACACCTGTTGACCGAAACGGCGGTGGGATATCGTCTGTTGCGTGATGCCTGAGCTGGACAAGGACCAGAGACCATGGCCTCATCAGAACTAGAAATCGCAGACGGGCACGTTCGTCTGTTCCATGCCAGCCTGGTCTGGCCGTTGCAAATTGAATCACCGTCATCGTCGGGGCTGAAGGCTCGCCACTGGGAGGTCCTGGAAGGCATTCAGAACGTCTATCCCTGGCGGCGTATCGACGACGAATTTACGGATGACCCTGGGCTATTTCGTGAGCGGCACTATCGCGAATTCGTATCCTTTCTTCCGTATGTTCAACGATTCCTATATGGGGAGGGCCGCTCCAGCCGCTCCCCAACGCAGGATGAATCCGGAAACTCGCCGATGCATGTGTTTCGTCGCAGGGATATTGCAGCCCTGCGCCTGACTTTGCGGGACGGCCAAACGCCTGTAGAACTGGAAGTGGTCCACATGGACCTGTATTTTTTTGATGACCTGGATCTGGTGCAGTTCAACGTGGAAGTGCGAGCCAAGGACATTGCCCTGGACACCACGCGCGACATTTTGTTCCGTTTTGGTCGTGCCTACCCTTCGGGATGGGACCCCAGCGGTGACGGACTGCACAACGTGCATCTGGCGGAATGGCTCGGTAGTGATGGGCGGGTGATCGCACGGTCAGACTCCGAGCACCGCGATAAGTTTCTTCAGTTCGTCTGCAGCCACCGTAGCCCCTGTATCTCCGAGCACTGGGCCTGCCTGTTGCGCCCGTTGGTGCTGGCACACACCGCTGAGCCGGGTGACTTGCGCTACCGTCTGATCGAGTACCACCGTATGCCCGTCATGGCCTATTTAGCCATCCACAATCCGCGAAGCCTGAGCCCGCAGGACTGGGTGCGTATCGGTCTGGCAACGGTGCTGCACCCCGATGAGCAGTTGCCGGTGAATGAGCCAACGGTCATCGACTTCGAGAAACTCTACTGCCAGGACCGTTTTTGGACGAATACAGATGCCGGGCCCAACACCCGCTTCGTGTGTACCGGCAATGCCTTGACCGTGGTGGGAGACAGCGCCTCGCCCTTCTTTTCGGATCCGGAACGCGGCGTGCTGGCGCAATTCCGTCACCAGTATTTCCTGGTGTTTTTATTGGCGCATTTGCACCGCGCGGCGCTGTTGGTGTTCTCCGATGTGCTCGTGGGTGCGGTGAATGCGCTCAATATCCGTGATGACGATTCCGTGCGCTCGTTCAAACGGCGCATCCGGTCCAACTTCGAAACCTTTCTGCGGTTTACCCACCGCTACTGGTTTCACGAGTTGTCGGAGCGTCCGCATGTGCAAGCCACCTTCCGCATGTGCGCCAACCACCTGCGAAACGACGCCCTGTATGACGAGGTGCGCGATGAAGTCAAGGAAATGAGCCATTACCTTGACAGTGATTCGCAGCGGCGCCAGTCCAATACCGTGGTGCGACTGACCGTGATCACCATTCTGGGTTTGATTGCCACCGTGACCACGGGCTACTTTGGCATGAACATCATCGCGTTTGGCGAGGGACCACCACTGCAGCGCCTGATCCATGGTGTGTTGGCGACCACCGTCTTCGTCGCCTTGATTCTTTTCGCGATTGCACGCTCCAAGCGGTTATCCGATTTTCTTGAAGTGATGTCGGACGAACGCACCCCCATGCGCGCAAAGCTGCGCGCCTTCTGGCTGGTTGTGGTCAACCGCAAGGCATGACGGGCGGGGCGGCCGGTGCGAGACGCCCGTTCTGCGGGAACTCTGCCAAAATCCCCACATGAACGCGACTTCCACCCCCGACTACGCCCTGGCTCTGGGCTCCAAGGCAAAAGTGGCATCAGCCCTCATGGCTGCTGCGCCATCAGCTACCAAAAACATAGCGCTTCGCAAATTGGCGGCACTGCTGCGCGAGAACACGCCGGCGCTGCAGATCGACAACGCCCGGGATATTGACCGTGCCACGGCCGCCGGGCTGGCCGCGCCGATGGTGGACCGGCTCAAGCTCACCCCCAAGGTGCTGGAGACCTGCGCCCAGGGTTGCGAGCAACTGGCGGCCATGGCCGATGTGATCGGCGAGATCATCGGCATGAAGCAGCAGCCCAGCGGCATCCGTGTGGGGCAGATGCGCGTGCCCATTGGCGTGTTCGGCATGATTTTCGAGAGCCGCCCCAACGTGACGATTGAGGCGGCCAGCCTGTCCATCAAGAGCGGCAACGCCTGCATTCTGCGCGGCGGCTCCGAGGCGATCGAATCCAACAAGGCGCTGGCCAAGCTGGTGCAGCAGGCGCTGGCCGAGAGTGGATTGCCGGTGGATGCCGTGCAACTGGTGCAAACCACGGATCGCGAAGTGGTCGGCCAGCTGATCACCATGCCGCAGTATGTGGACGTCATCATTCCGCGCGGTGGCAAGGGCCTGATCGAGCGCATCAGCCGGGACGCCAAGGTGCCGGTCATCAAGCACCTCGACGGCAACTGCCATGTCTATGTGGACGACCCCTGCGACCTGGCCATGGCCGCCCGGGTGGCCGACAACGCCAAGACCAGCAAATACAGCCCCTGCAACGCGGCCGAGAGCCTGCTGGTGGCGCGCGGCGTGGCAGAAGCGTTTTTGCCGTTGATCGGCGCCGTCTACGCGGCCAAGGGCGTGGAGATGCGTTGCGATGCCGAGGCGCTGCAAATCCTTAAGCGAAATGAGCCTCTAGCCCTCGTGGAATCTAACGATGTAGCTACCAAATCAGGAGCAAATGCCAATCCATCACCTGCCGCTAGTCTGGTGGAAGCGCAGGAGAGCGACTGGTACGAGGAGTACCTGGCGCCCATCATCAGCATCAAGGTCGTCGACGGGCTGGACGCCGCGATTGCCCACATCAACCAGTACAGCAGCCACCACACCGATGCCATCCTGACGCGCGACCATGTGCACGCCCAGCGCTTCCTGCGCGAGGTGGATTCGGCCAGCGTCATGGTCAACACCAGCACCCGCTTTGCCGATGGCTTTGAGTACGGTCTGGGGGCGGAAATTGGCATCAGCACCGACAAATTCCATGCCCGCGGCCCGGTGGGTATCGAAGGTCTGACCTCGCTGAAATATGTGGTGCTGGGTGATGGAGAAGTGCGCGTCTGACGCCGGGGGCCGCAAAATTGCGATGTGGTCTTGTAACGGGCAATTTGACCCCCACGTCCTAGAATTGCCCTTTCCCTTCACTTCCTTCAAGTAGGCCGCATGGTTCCCCATCTCGTTACCGCCCTGACTGGCCCCATCAATGAACTGGAACAG
>Ga0066469_1000527_pt1 | contig 9943 bp, 9 predicted proteins | sample LakWasM103_HOW12_2_FD_59579 | JGI IMG/M metagenome (GOLD analysis project Ga0066469, IMG submission 59579) | Freshwater sediment methanotrophic microbial communities from Lake Washington under simulated oxygen tension - Sediment Metagenome 103_HOW12 | ecosystem: Environmental > Aquatic >... | reverse complement strand
GGCCGTCCAGCATTTCGGGAAAACCCGTCATCTCGGCCACTTCAGTCACGGGCAGGCCTTTGTCGGCCAGCAGCTTGGCAGTGCCGCCCGTGGACAGCAGCTTGATGCCCTGTGCATGCAGGGCTTGCGCGAGTTCGACGATGCCGGTTTTGTCAGAGACAGAAAGTAGTGCGTTCATTGGGAAAAGCGGACAGAGTTAATAAAGGGGGAGATGGTGCCGGTCAGCCAATCACAATGGACGACCGTCCGCTCAATCGATCAGGCGGTGTTCGAGCAGTTTCTTGCGCAGCGTGTTGCGGTTCAGGCCCAGCCACTGGGCCGCCCTGGACTGGTTGTGGTCGGCCTGTGCCATGACCACTTCCAACAGCGGTTTTTCAACCGCCCGTACCAGCATCTCGTGCATGCCGCCAGGTTCGGTGCCCCGTAGGTCCCGGAAGTAACCCTCCAGACTGGTGCGCACACAGTCTTCAATGAGCTTCTTGCTCATGTTGCAGTTTCCATCATGTCTCGTCCCTTCGCGTCGACCGTCACTCCCACAGCGGGAATGCGGTCCATTTGTTCGTTCAACTGATCCAAGAATTGTGCGACCGCCGCGATTTGCGCGGCACTGTCTTCCAGCGCATTCATGCGCGCGCGAAATGCTTCGCCACCGGGCAGTTCACGCACATACCAGCCGATGTGCTTGCGCGCCGAGCGCACCCCGATGAATTCGCCATACAGACTGTAGTGGTCGTGCAAATGCTCGACCAGCAGGCGTTTGACTTCACTGACCAGCGGCGGGGCCAGCGGCGTACCCGTGGCCAGAAAGTGACTGATCTCGCGGAAAATCCAGGGTCGACCCTGGGCAGCACGGCCAATCATGATGGCATCCGCCCCGGTGGCGTGCAGCACGGCACGTGCCTTCTCGGGCGTGGTGATGTCGCCATTGGCGACGACGGGAATCTGGACCGAGGCCTTGACCGCGGCCACGGTGTCGTATTCGGCCTGGCCCTTGTAGCCTTGCTCGCGTGTGCGCCCATGCACCGCCAGCATTTGTACGCCGGCGGACTCGAACGCCTTGGCAAGCACGACCGCATTCTTGTGGGTCTGGCACCAGCCGGTGCGCATCTTCAGGGTCACCGGCACCCGGTGCGGCGTGCAGGCAGCCACCACGGCTTCAACGATGGACAGGGCCAGGGCCTCGTCCTGCATCAGGGCGGAGCCGGCCCATTTGTTGCACACCTTCTTGGCCGGGCAGCCCATGTTGATGTCGATGATTTGCGCGCCGCGCTCGATGTTGTAGACAGCCGCATCGGCCATCATCTGCGCCTCGGTACCGGCAATCTGCACAGCAATGGGACCGGGCTCGCCGTCGTGGTTGGCGCGTCGCGAAGTCTTCAAGGTGTCCCACAAGTCGCGCCGGGATGTCACCATCTCGCTGACCGCATAGCCAGCCCCCAGGCGCTTGCACAACTGGCGAAAAGGCCGGTCCGTCACACCCGCCATGGGTGCAACAAACAGGGGATTCGCGATGGCGAAGTGGCCGATGTGCATGCGGTGTTCAAGAGAAAATGGGGCGGGGAAATAGTCAGCCGGACCGGGTGTGGGACGCTATTCTAGCTGCCTAAAATTTCAGCAATTGAAATCTGCACATGATTTGGTCACCGGCGCATGCATTGGCTGATCTATCGCAACATCTACACTGTCAGCATGCCCGCCTGGATAGAACATTTGCTGACCTTGCTGTCACTGCCCCAGTACAGCCTGAGCACTGTGTTTCTGGTCTCGTTCATCTCCGCCACGCTGATCCCGTTGGGGTCCGAGCCCGTGGTCTACGGCGTCATTCACTTCAATCCGGACCTGTTCTGGCCCGTGGTGCTGGTGGCCACCGCGGGCAACACACTGGGAGGTGCAGTGGACTGGTGGATGGGCTATGGCGCCCACAAGGTGGCGGACAAATACAGCCACTCGTCCCACCACGCCCGTGCCTTGGACTGGCTGAAAAAACTGGGTCCCAAAGCCTGCCTGCTAGCGTGGTTGCCGCTGGTGGGTGATCCGCTGTGCGCCGTGGCGGGTTGGCTGAAGCTACCGTTCTGGCCCTGCCTGGTCTATATGGCGATTGGAAAATTTGCCCGCTACGTGACCATGACGGCCGCGGCGATTGGCGCCTTTTCCCTGTTCTAGATAGCCGCAAACACCAGCCCAACGCTGTTGGTGCTTTTATGTTCGCAGGTTGCGAAGGACTGCGCCGACGCTTGTCTGCAATCACCGACTCGCCAGGCTGTTGATTTCAATCGGTTTCTTCTGCGTCCACCGATACGCGTCGGTGAACCCCGACAGTTTGCGGCGGGTGGGATACGCTAGATCGTTGATTTCATTGAGATTCTTTTGTGGCACGCATCTTGGGTATAGACCTGTACCCACACCAACCAACCATACACAAGTAACAACGCAGGAGAACCCAAATGAAATTGAAGAGATTAGAGGCCATGTTGATGGCATTTGCCGCGAGCGCCACGATGTTCGCAACGCCCGCACAGGCCACACTGGTTGGCCGCGACATTGATGGCCAAGCAGTCGCCAACGCCAATGCCGTCTTTTTGTACGACACCGATCTCAACATCACCTGGCTGCGCGACGCCAATGTCAATGGGCGCATGGACTGGGAGAGCGCGGTGGCCTGGGCTGCCGACTACAGCATCGGCAGCTACAGTGACTGGCGCCTGCCCACCATGGTCGATACCGGCAAGTCTGGCTGTGATTTCAGCAACGCCGGCGGCACTGATTGCGGTTACAACGTGCAAACCACCAGTGGCAGCACGGTTTACAGTGAAATGGCCAGTTTGTGGTTCGACACGCTGGGCAACAAGTCCTTTTGCGATCCTGCGACGTCCACCACTACTACTTGCGCTGGCCCACAAACCGGCTGGGGCCTGCTCAACACCGGTGATTTCCAAAACCTGCAGTGGAGCGGCTACTGGTCTGACTTGGAGTACGCGCCCGACGCCGCTTTTGCCTGGCTCTTTGGTGCCGGCCTTGGCGACCAGGTTGCCGACGACAAGGGCGACGAGTTTTATGCGCTGGCCGTGCGTCGCGGCGATGTGCTTGCCGCCCACGTGCCTGAGCCGGGTACGCTGGTATTGGTGGCAGCAGCGCTGGCTGGCCTCGGGATCGTTCGCCGGCGTGCGACAGCCGGGGCTTCTGGGAGTCCGTCTTTGAGTGGAAAAGAACCTGTAGCCCTCGCGGTTATTGCGTGAGTCGCTACTGAATCAATAGCGGATGGCGCAGCGGCAGCAACACCGTGAAGGTCGTGCCCTGGCCGAGTTCGGATGCGACGGAGATTCGCCCGCCGTGCAGTTCGACGGCGCGCTGGACGATGGACAGGCCCAGCCCGGTCCCCGCGATCTTGCCGCTGTTGCTGGCCCGGAAAAAGGGCTCGAACAGGCGGGGGATATCCTGCTGCGGCAGGCCAATGCCGTGGTCCACCACCTGAAACTCGACCTTTTCCTTGTGCACCGTGGCTTCAAAGCGCACCACGCCGCCTTCGGGTGAATACTTGATGGCGTTGGACAGCAGATTGCCAAAGATGTGCCGAAACCAACGCTCATCCAGGTCCACAAGACACAGCGGTTCTGCGATGCCCAATGCAATGGGGTGTGCGGCTATCGCAGATGGGTCGGCGAAGCCGCGTTGCACCTCCTCGACAATCGATTCGCACAACGGCCCCAGTGCGTGTGCCGACGGCTTGAACTGCGAAACACCGGCCTCGGTCACGCCAATCAGCAGTACGTCCTCCAGCATGTTCTTCATGCGGTGCACGGCATCGCTGATGAACGCGAAGCAGCTCTCGCGCTCCTCATCGGCCATGCGTGCGCCGTAGAGCTTCAGCACATCCGACGAAGAAAGGATGGTGGCCAGTGGCGTGCGGAACTCGTGCGACGCCATGGACACAAAACGCGACTTGAGGTCTGCCAGCTCGCGTTGCCGAGCCAATGACTCCGCAATTTCCAGCGCTGCCTGAACGCGCTGCGTAATGTCGCGAACAAAAAAACTGCATTCGAACTGGCCACGCACACGCATGGACGTGACCGATAGCTCGATGGGAAATTCAGTGCCATCCCGCCGGATCGCCATGGTCTCCAGGCGGGGCGTATTCTTCTGGGCCGATTGCTGGCGCGCCATCGTGGCACCCACCTCGTCACGGAACCGTGCCGGGAACAGCATGGCAAGAATGTCTTTGCCCAGGGCCTCGTCCAGCGTCCAGCCAAAACTGAGGACGGCCTGCTGGTTCCAGTTGTGGATGCACCCCTGGCTGTCGGTCAGCACGATGGCATCTTGTGCGTTTTCCAGCACGGCGTGGTAGGCCTCGTTCGCCTGCTCCAGCAGATCGGCGCGCTCGGCGTGGGCCTGGGCCAATTGCCGTTGGTGCAGCTCTTCGGCCTGTGCCCGTTGCGTCTCGTGGGTGATCTGCATGGCGACCGCGCGGTTGCTGGCTTCCCGGCTGTGGGTCACTTCCCGGGCGGCAATGGCTTGTTTGGCCAACTCGAAGGCCCGTGCTGTGTCACCCACATTGGCATGGGCCTGTGCAACCGCTTCCAGCAGATCGCCGGGGACGGTGTAGTCCTCCATCGTTGCAGCCGCTTCCAGTGCCTGTTGCAGATAGTGCAGCGGCGCGCTGGTGGCTACCATGCCAGGCGGAGGGGGCAGCGCATGCCGCGTGTGGATATCGGCCAGCACCCGCAAGGCGTCGATCTGGTGAATGGCATCCGACTGTGCCGCCGCCAACGCGGCATGTGCCTTGGTCAGCGCGGTTTGCGGTTGCTCCAATTCCAATAGTGCCCGTGCTTGACCGCGCAAGGCGTTACACAGCATGTCCGCTGCCCCGAGCGCGCTCGCGCGCTGCGCCAGCAATTGAAAGTTCGCCAGTGCGTCGGTGTATTGGTGGCAGCTCAGATCCACGTCCGCCAGATAGCGCAGCGCAACTGCATAGTTACGGGAGGACGCCTGTTGCGCCATCAGCGCCATCGCCTCGCGCAGCAGCGCACGGGCGGCGTCAAAGCGCTGCAACTCGCGCAGGGTCCCGGCGGTTTGCAGCAGTGCGACCCCCATGACGCCCGGCCAGCCGTGGGGTCGGGCCAAATCCAGCCCGCGCTGCATCCATTCGAGTGCAGCGTGGTGGTCGTTGAGATTGTTGAATCCAACACCGAGGTTGGTGGCGGCGACGACCGCCCGTCGGATTTGCCCCGTGGCCAGCGCCTGCGTGTAGGTGATGCCGTAGTGCTGGATGGATTCGACGTGTTTGCTGCTCTGTCCGGCAGCAGCGGCAAAAAAACCATTTACCCAGGAGGCCGCCGCCGGGTGCATATCGGCGGTTCCACCCACAAACCGCGCGGCCCATTTCTTTTGGGCGGCGCCGACATCTTGGTACACCGCACGGAAGGCGAGCGCAGCGTGGGCCACCGTAACCCGCACCGGGTCGTGGCTCTGGGCTGCGGTGGCCACGGCCTCCAGTTCGGCATCCTGGCGCACGGCATCGCCTTGCCCGCTAGCAATGAGGTATTGCAGCCAGTGCGCGTCGGCACAACCGATGGCATCAGTGCATGCGGCAAAGTCCTGCAAGGCCCTCCCAGCCAGGATGGCGCTTGCGTCCAGCTCGCCAGCCAGGAACTTCGCCTCGCCGCGAATCAGCATCAACCGTGCCTGGAAGCGGCGCCGTGTGGTTTCGTCGGCCGAGCCGGTGGGCACCGAGAGGCTTGTGTCCAGGCTGGCTTGTGCTTCATCCGCCAGTGCCAGCGCCCGCCGGGTATCGCGCTGGCGCATTTGCCAGGCCAGGGCAATCATTGCAGGCAGGCGTTCGGGCCCCTTCGCCGCAACAAGGGATGCTTCCAGCCGTGCGACAGCGTCGTCAGTGGCAAAAAATTCCAGGGTCAGGTTCATGGCTTCGCCGTCCACCGCGCGCCGGAGCAGCAGGTCTTGTGGATTGACGGGGAGGTCGTGGGCCGACATGGTGAACCATGGTACCAAGACACAGAGTCCTTCCGACACAGGTGCCAGCTGTTCAGAAGAGCATGCCTCAAAGACGCTATGCTGCACACAGTTTCCCTGTCCACAGCGTCCCCATCCACAGCACATCTGCCCGACACGGTAGTGCCTGCACCATTTGACTGCAATATATGGCACGTATCCTGATCGTTGACGATGACCCTACACTGCTGCGACTGCTGTCGATGCGGCTGCACTACGAAGGGCATACCACCATAGAAGCAGACAGTGGGACGGCGGCCCTGGCAAAGCTTGATCTGGAACTGCCGAACATCATGATCACCGACCTGCGCATGCCGGGTATGGACGGGCTGCAGTTGTTCGAAGCCGTGCACCGGCGTTTCCCTCTGCTTCCGGTTTTGATGCTGACCGCCAACGGCACCATCCCTGACGCGGTGCATGCCATGCAGCGCGGCGTGTTTGGCTATATCACCAAGCCCTTTGAGGGCGTGGACCTGATGCGCGAAGTGGACCGCGCCCTCGAAGTTTCGTCGGCACTGGGCGCCGATATGCCCGGGGACGACGCCGGTGAGTCCTGGCGCGAAGCCATCATCACGCGCAGTCCGCGGATGGAGAAATTGCTGTCTGAAGCGCGGCTGATTTCGCAAAGCGATGCCTCCGTGTTGATCCACGGCGAAAGTGGTACCGGCAAAGAACTGCTGGCGCGCGCACTGCATGCCTCCAGTGCACGCGCCAATGCGGCACTGGTCGCGGTGAACTGCGGGGCCATTCCCGAAAACCTGGTGGAGTCTGAATTGTTTGGCCACACCAAGGGTTCGTTCACCGGCGCGGTGCGTGACAGCGTCGGGCTGTTCACCACGGCCCACCGCGGCACCATTTTTCTGGACGAGATTGCGGATTTGCCGCTGGCCATGCAGGTCAAGCTGCTGCGGGTCTTGCAGGAGCGGGAGGTGCGCCCCGTGGGCGCTGCCAAACCCCACAAGGTCGATGTGCGGGTTATTTCGGCGTCCAACCGCAAGCTCGAAGACGAAGTCGCCGCAGGCCGGTTCCGGGAAGATCTCTTCTACCGACTCAACGTGGTGGGGCTGACCCTGCCGCCGCTGTCGGAACGGCGGGAAGACATTGCGCCGCTGGCCAACCATTTCATGCGCAGTCTGTCCCAGCGCTACGCCAAACCGCTGACCGCCTTTGCGCCCGGCGGACTGGAGCTGCTCGGCACGGCGTCCTGGCCCGGCAATGTGCGCCAGCTGCAGAACGTGGTGGAGAAATGCGTCGTGCTGTGCACGGGACCGCTGATACCGGCGTCCCTGGTGCAAAGCGCGCTGAGCACCCGGGGCACCGAGATGCTGGCGTTTGACGATGCCCGCAAGGAGTTTGAACGCGACTACCTGACGCAACTGCTGAAGATCACCAATGGCAATGTTGCGCAGGCCGCCAAACTGGCGCGGCGCAACCGAACCGACTTCTACGCCTTGCTGGCCCGGCACCAGTTGGAATCGGCCAGCTTCAAAAGCTGAAGCCATTGGCCCGACAGGGCGCCGCATCCCATCGGTGCGTCAACTGTCGGTGATCGCAGACATCCCCGCCACCCCGTCGGCATCTACCCCGTTGATTTCATTGGATTTTCCTGTTGGCACGCATCTTGGATAGACAGCGGGTCAGCGCCGCAAAGCGCAGTACGACAACCCAACCGAACCCAACTTGAAAGATTCACCATGAATTCCGAACAAATCTCCCTGGTCCAAACCTCCTTTGAGGATGTCCGCCCCATCGCCGTTGTTGCCTCAGAACTCTTCTACACCCGTCTCTTCGTACTGGATCCCAGCCTGCGTCCGCTGTTCAAGGGCAACATGGCCGACCAAGGCCGCATGCTGATGTCCATGCTGAGCTCGGCCGTTGGCGGCCTTACGCGCCTGGACACGCTGGCACCCGTGCTGCGCAATCTGGGTGCGCGCCACGTGGCCTACGGCGTGCGTGACGAACACTATGAAACCGTTGGCAGCGCGCTGCTGTGGACGCTGGAACAGGGCCTGGACGACAAATTTACCCCTGCCGTCCGCGAGGCCTGGACACTGGCATACGGCCTGTTGTCCGGCGCCATGCGAGCGGGTGCACGCGAGACCAGCCACGCAGTTCCGGTTTAATGCCACTGCCAGCGTTGCGCTGTAGCGCTGGCTTTTCCATCCATCACACGGAGCCCAAACCATGCACACCCCAACAAGAATGCTTTCCTGGATTTTGCTGTCCACCATCCTGGCAACCGGCTCGGCAGGCGCGGCCGACTCCGCATCCGCCGGCGAAAAAGACCCGTTGCGCGCCAGCCTGCTGGAGAGCAAGGAAAAAGGCAAAGGCGTCACGATCTACGCAAGCGGCACCACCATCTCCATGGTGGTGACGGCAGTGGACGAGCGGTTCGCCATCGGGCGCAACCAGCAGGCCACACGCATTGTGGTCCGCCTGGATCGCATAGACGGCGTTTCCGCTGCGTTCTGAACATTTGCGCGTGCCGCAGCGGCGGTCCGGCTATGGGGCCTGTCATGGCTGCAGGCGCAATTTGCTATTAACTTCATAGCAAGATAGTCAATTAACACGAGGGCTGCGGCCATTTTTTTCTTGACGTCTGCTTTCACGGACAAGCGGTACACGCCGATTTCCCTTGGCGGTGTATCACGTACCGCAGATCTTCGTCGGGAAAGACGGACAGTCGCGCTCGGTGCGATCAACGTAAGTTATTGATCTTATTGACCAGTCCATGTATGCAAATAAAGCTGCGGCGCACTGCATTGGAATGGCGGCGCCGCATGCGTGTGACACGATGGACAACCGTGGGCGTCTGCACCCACAAGCTTTTTTTAGCGGTCGCCGTCCGCTTCAAACGGATAGCGCACACCCAGTTTGGCGCGGATGGCATCCATCCACGCCAGCGTCTCCAGCGTCTCGCTGTGGGGCATGCGCGGGCTCTCAATACGCCCTTCGCGGATGCAGCGCATGGCCTCCATGATTTCATATTCAAAACCATTGGTGGCGAAGGGCCGGCGCACGTGCAGGTCTGCTTCACCGGGGCGTTTGAGCACAACATCCCGCGCCTCCCAGAAATTGGCCGCCACCTGGATACAGCCGCGCTCACCCAGTATCTGCAGGCCGTTGTCGGCCACCGCATCCAGCGCGCAGACCCATTGGCTGACGACGCCATCGGCAAACGCCAGCGTCGCGCTCACGCGCTGGTCGACACCGGTCGGCGCCAAAACGCCCTGCACTTCAGCGTGCAGCAAAGGCGGGCATTCGCCCAGCGCCATCTGCAGCACCCAGCGCGACAGGCTGATGTTGTAGATACCAATATCCAAGAGTGCACCGCCGGCCAGTTCCGGCGCAAACAAGCGGCTCTGCGGATCAAAGGTCGCGGGGAAGCAAAACGTGGACTGAATGGCCCGCACCCGGCCGATGGCACCCTCCACCAGCCACTGCCCGACCTGGTCGTAGGCGGGCAAAAAACGTGACCACAAGGCCTCCATCAAAAAGACCCCGCTGACGCGCGACTGGTCGACCAGGGGTTGCGCAATGGCTGCGCTGGGAACCAGCGGCTTTTCGCACAGCACCGGCTTGCCGGCGGCCAGGCACTGGGCAATCGCAGCGGCGTGGAAGGCGTGGGGCGTGGCAATGTAGACGCCGTCCACCTGCGGATCGTCCAGCACCGCCTGCAGTGATTCGCTGACACGAATTGGCGCGCGGCCGTCCTGGCTCCAGCGCTGGGAAAACGCCTGGGCCCGTTCCCGATCACGACCTGCCACCCGCACCAATTGGGCATTGGGCAGGTGCCGGACCGCTTCGGCAAACCGGTTGGCAATATTGCCCGGGCCGACCAACGCCCAAGAAAACGGCGTGGCCATTACCGGGGCATCAGGAGCTGAACAGGAAGTTCATCACGTCGCCATCCTTGACGACGTATTCCTTGCCTTCGGCG
>Ga0066469_1000522_pt1 | contig 10003 bp, 7 predicted proteins | sample LakWasM103_HOW12_2_FD_59579 | JGI IMG/M metagenome (GOLD analysis project Ga0066469, IMG submission 59579) | Freshwater sediment methanotrophic microbial communities from Lake Washington under simulated oxygen tension - Sediment Metagenome 103_HOW12 | ecosystem: Environmental > Aquatic >... | reverse complement strand
AATGAAGGCTGTATTTTACCGTATTTAGGGCATTCACTCTAAGGCTAAATGCAATTAGCACTTAGAGTGCGCACTGGCAACCTCTTTAAGCGGTCACGGCGTGTACAACTTGCAATTGCAAATTGCGCGCCCCATTAAACTCATTCACCTGCAAGGCATAGGCAATATCGACCTGCTCAGGCAAAAGCTCGGCATGCTGAAAATAAATGGCATCGAATTGCTGATTGTGTTTTTGCAGGCGTAACTTCAAGTGCTTTTCACCTAGCACCTTTTGCTGCAGTACTTGAAAGGTGTCATAAAACACCGGTTGTGGAAAGCCCTGCCCCCACACCTGATGCGCGATCGCCTCTGCAGTTTGCATGGTCATCTCTTGCGCCGCCAATGCGCCGTCTGTTTCCAGCACCTCCTGCAAAATTTCAGCATCAATCAGGCTTTGCACTACCTGCTCAAATGTGTGCTGAAACCGGGCAAAATCGTGGGCGCGTATACTGAGGCCGGCGGCCATGGCGTGGCCGCCAAACTTGATAATCAGGTCAGGCTGTTGTTTGGTGACCAGATCCAGGGCATCACGCAGATGCAACCCGGCGATGGACCGGCCAGAACCCTTGATCAAGCCATCTCCGGCATCAGCAAACGCAATCACCGGCCGATGAAACCGCTCTTTGATGCGCGAGGCGAGAATGCCGATGACGCCCTGGTGCCAATCCGGCTGAAAAACGCTGATGGTATATTGGTCATCACGAAAATCCTGCGTCAGGTCTGCCATGGCATCCCATTGCATCTCGGCTTCAATCTGCTTGCGTTCTGCATTCAACACATGCAATTGTTGCGCATACTGCATCGCTTCTTGCGGTGTTTCTGCCAGCAGGCAACGGATACCTATGGTCATATCATCCAGCCTGCCCGCCGCATTGAGCCGCGGCCCGACATAAAAACCTAAATCTTGTGCATTGACTTGCGAGGGGTCACGCCCGGCCAGTTTTAGAATAGCCATGATGCCTGGGCTGGCCTGCCCCTGGCGGATACGCTTGAGGCCTTGCCTGACCAGAATACGGTTATTAGCATCCAGTTTTACCAAGTCAGCTACGGTGCCCAAAGCCACCAGGTCGAGCAGGCTGCCCAAATGGGCGCCATCATCGCTTAACTGGCCACGCTGCTTAAGCTCGGCACGCAAGGCAATCAGCACATAAAACATCACCCCTACGCCTGCCAGGTGCTTGCTGGGGAAGTCACATCCACGCTGATTCGGGTTAACAATACCATCGGCGGCCGGTGTTTGCTCCGCAGGCAAATGGTGGTCAGTAATCAGCACCTGCAAGCCCAGGGCTTTCGCCGCGGCTACACCATCAATACTGGCGATGCCGTTATCAACAGTGAGAATCACATCTGGTTGCTGCTGTGCCGCTAGCGCCACAATTTCAGGCGTGAGGCCGTAGCCATATTCAAAGCGGTTAGGCACCAGAAAATCGACCACCGCGCCCATCATACGCAAACCGCGCATGGCGACGGAGGTTGCTGTGGCGCCATCTGCATCATAATCACCGACGATTAAAATACGTTTTTTTTGCGCAATTGCATCAGCCAGTTGTTTTGCCATATCGGCTGCGCCAGTCAAGGCATCTGGCTTGAGCAAATGTGGCATTTCCTGCAGCGACCAGTCCTCAGCAGTCACCGCCCTCGCGGCCAGCAACCTGGCCAATAAAGGTGGCAAGCCTTGCGCTTGCAGGGCGGCAAAGGTGGTGTCTGAATAAGCGCGTTGCTGAATTTTCATCTTGTATTTATCATTAAGTCATCAACAACGAGTCGCTAGCTGCTTCTCATCAGTGTTGTTTCAAGTTGTTGTAATAAGGTTTCCAGGTCTGGTGATTTTCGCCAAAACTGCCAGCGTAATTGTTTTTTATAATGCACCTCAACGCTGCGCTCGGCAAATGGCAACACCAGCTTAACCGCTGAAATACGCCCTGTTTGCAGGGCGTTTGATAACGCAGGCCAATCACATGTTTGCCAGGCGTCTGCGATCCAAAGCGCCTGATGCATGTGCGCATCAGCCAGCATCGCCGCCATGGATAATGGCCGGATGGCTGGCATTGCGCAGGCTTCCAGCCCGGCGAATACTTCCCCCTGCCCCGCCACCGCATCCACATTCGCTTGCCAGGCGGGGATATCGCCGACACTGGCAAACCATAAACTGTTTAACTCCGCTGGCCAAGCACTGATCTCAGCAGAATGCGCCGCCTGATGCAGCAGCATTTGTATTTCATTGGCCCACTGCCTGATCACCGCAGCATCCGGCCCTTGCGGTTGCCATTGAAACGCCTGCTGATACAGGCAATCCTGTGGCCATTGGCACTGTGCCTGCATGGCGCGCACAGGCTGAACCCACCAGAATCGCCGACTGGCATCTTGCTGTAGTACGAAATCATCAGCAAAGTGCGTTTGTAAACGCGCAGTCAATGCGGCGTAGACCTCGGCGGCCAAAGGTAGCACTGCCTGCAAGCTAAACGTATCACGTCGCATGCCGAGATGCACTGGCAACAAGCAAAAGACCGGGCGAGTTGGCCAGATCTGCCGGGCAGACAATACGGCTGACACAGGCGCAGCAGATGGCTGAGCTTCATGCACAGCCAGCGCGTTGAACAATGCGCTGAGCGGCGGCAACGGGCTCACTTTCCATTGTGCTTTTAACAACACCGGGCATTGCGCAATCACTGATTGAATCATCTCAACGGGCTGTGCAGCGGCATCAGACAGGTAATCTGTGATATAAATTTGCTGTATCATGAGAAAACAAATACACTAGGTTGATGATAATAAAACTTAACAATTTGACGCATTTAAGCTACAAGTCGGGAAAATTGTTACTGCTATAATCATTGCGACTTATACACGAATTCTGGGGGGATGTCATGAATCGAAATCTATGGCGATGCTGCCAGCCTGTGTATACGCCTGCTGATTCAATTTAAACAGACACCCTGGAATCCATGCATTTCTTCCAAAACTTAAGTATCCAGTCCAGATTACTGTTATTCGTGATCGGTCCGGTTTTCGCGTTATCCTGTATTTTGTTGTTATTTGACTTCAAGGAACAACTGCAACGCGAAGAAGACAAGCTCAGCCAGCATGCCCTGACCACCGCAAAATTCTTGTCTGCGGTGATACACAATCAAACCGAGTTGCATGGCCAGGACTATATCGGCCGATTGCTCAAAGCCAGCCAGCTCAACCGCGAACCCTATTTATCGCTGATTATTGCCGATGCGGATAATCATGCCATCGCCAATCTCGGCACCTCTTTCAACATCAGCGAAACACTGCCGCAACAAGATACCGTCGTCATGCAACAAAACACGCATGACATCACTATGGTAAAAGTGTTTTCAACCGAAGCCGCGCATCGCTTGCTGGGGTATGTATTTGTCGCCATTGATAAAGCCTCGCTGATCGAAGATCATCGCCAGGCTTTTATTAAAAACGTCGGCTACATCACCTTAGCACTCATGCTGTGCTCCATCCTCGTGAGCTGGGTGAGCCGCTCAATTAGCCAGCCGATTCGTGAGATGACCTCTGCACTCAAGCGCTTTGTCATCGGCAGCCAGCAAGTCAGCCAGGGCAAAAATACCTTGCCGGAGATCGAGTCGCTGCAAAGTACGATTAATCAGATCTCACGAGATATGCAGCATGTCGAAGCAGATATGCGTCACCGTATTCAAGACGCGCAGGCACAGTTGCGCTACCAGGCACGCCACGATGCCTTGACCGGCCTGGTCAATCGCCAGGAGCTGGAAAGACGGCTGCAACAAGCGTTGCAAGACGTCAAACAGCACCGTGCCAATCACGTTTTCTGCTACATGGACCTCGATCAGTTCCGCGTCATTAACGACACCTGCGGCCATCTGGCCGGCGATGAAATGCTGCGCCAGATCAGCATGATCCTCAGCCAGCGCATACGTGCAGAAGATACGTTTGCGCGCCTGGGTGGAGATGAATTCGGCCTGTTACTCAGTTATTGCCAGGTCGAAAAAGCCATAGAAATTGCCGCCCAACTGCGGCAAATGGTTGAAACTTTCCGCTTCATGCATGAAGGTCGCCTGTTCCAAACCGGCATCAGTATCGGCATTGTCGAAATCACGACTACTTTAAAAGATGTCGGTGAAATCACCCGCCATGCTGACGCTGCCTGCTATGTAGCCAAAGATAACGGCCGTAACCAGATCCACTTGTTCCATCCGGAAGATGACGTCCTGCTCAAACGCCATGTTGAAATGGAGTGGGTGCTACGCATTAATGAAGCCATTGAGCACAACGACTTTGTGCTTTACTGCCAGGGTATCTTCCCACTGCAACATAAAGAGTTACCGCCTTTCTACGAGATCCTGATCCGGAAACGCGACGAGCACGGCGGCATCATCCCTCCGGCTGAGTTCCTGCCATCCGCAGAGCGCTACCACTTGATGACCAAGATTGACCGCTGGGTCATCCAGCATGCGTTTATGGCGCTGCAACCGCTCTTTAAAATGCAGTCTAGCGTGAACCCTTTCATCGTCAGCATTAACCTGTCGGGCATGTCCTTAGGTGACGCCCAACTGCTGCCCTATATCCAGAATTGCTTCGAAACCTACGACATATCGCCTAGCCATGTCTGCTTTGAGGTCACAGAAACCTCAGCCATCATCAACATCGACAATACGATCAAGCTGATTCAAGAGCTGCAAAAAATGGGCACGCGCTTCATGCTGGATGACTTCGGTAGCGGCATGTCTTCATTCAGCTACCTGAAACATTTACCCGTCAACTTCCTGAAAATGGACGGCGCTTACGTCAAAGATATCACTAGCAACAAAGTGGATCTGGCGATGGCCAAAGCCATTCAAAGCGTCGCACAATCGATGGAAATCGAGACCATTGCCGAATATGTCGAAGATGAAGCCACGCTGGACTGCCTGAAAGACATGGGCGTTGCTTTTGCCCAAGGGTTCTATTTAAACCGCCCTATGCCACTCAGCGAAGCACTGGCACGCCATATCGGCACCATCAGCAATCAACAACAGATCGCTGCCGCCATTGCGCCTGATATGTCTGTTTAAGTGAGTCGCAAATTTATGATTCTAAGATTACGTTTAATCCCTTAGAGTCAACGCAGCTAGCGACAACTTAAGCAGCCGTCATCACCTTTGTTATTTCAATAAAGCAGTGACCAATCTACAGTCAAAGTCACTGTACGAGCCAATACCGTTGCCCGCCATACCCCACTTGGACTCCAACTTTCCACGTGTGGGGATATAAAGCTTCCACTCTGTATTTATTATCAGAATGATAATCTCAGACTTGCGGTTGTCTAATGCGGGAGTGGGAAGACAGCATAAAATAGATAAATATTGCTCCAGCAAAATCCAACTGTTCCCCAAGAGAAATAGGCGTAAAAAAACCAGCAATTAGCTGGCATCATATCTACATAACTTATTGATTTAATTGGTCGGAACGGTGTGATTCGAACACACGACCCCTTGCACCCCATTTACATCCGATAAAACGGAAACATAATTAAATCAATACCTTGCGACGCTTGCTAACGTCGATTTCAGGCCTTGATTAGCCTCAACATGGCGTATTTAGTCATAAAAGGTTACGTTATGGTTACGTTTTTACAGCAACAAACACCCCCGATTTTCCACAGCCCCCATGCCAACAAGCTAAGGGGGCTGTGTGTAAACTCGGGGGTGTATCACTTCACATATCACCACTCAAACCTTAACGCCTGTGCCCGTTTGACAACGCGTGGAATCGCGTGGGCGGACGAGCGCAGAAGTGTCGTTCTTAATCTTGTAATAAGAACACTTACCAAAACAACAAATTCAACAATTTGGTATTGAGGTGAAATCATGGCTACCTTTAAAGACCTACAAGATGAAATCTTGAATGAATCCGGCCATCAATCATGGCACCGTGTAACCGTCCGTGATTTTGGTGATAAAAATATAGAAGTTTCAGTTATGCCATACGAGACATGGTCAGAAATGAGTGAAGAAGATTTACCACATAAATCTAAACGCGGTGAAGGTGATAGAGAGCGTTCTGCAGAAGTCGCTGCAAAACGCGCTAAACGCAAGGTGAGACACTTATGTAAGATGCTTAAGGCTCGTTATATGCTCACCCTAACGACAAAAGAAGTCATCACCGACACCGAAGTATTCCAACGATATTTTCAAGAGTTTGTACGTCGTATTAGACTTATATCGAATTTCCAATATGTTGCCACTCATGAACTGCAACAACGTGGCGCACTACATCTACATATTGCTGTAGCTAATCGACAAGACTACAAACTACTTTGGTCAATCTGGCATCGTGTAGTGGGTCAAGGAAATGGCCGTGTACATGTTACCTCTGGCAACAAAAAAGCATCTATCAACAAAATAGCTGCTTATATATCAAAATACATAGCAAAGAGCTTCGAAAGTGGAGAATTAAATAAACGCCGTTATTGGGCCAGTAAAGGCATAGGCGAGCCAATCAAAGAGATCCATCTATTAAGAAAGAATTGGGAGTTTGTTGAGGTCTTAATGTACATCGTTGAGATTTTCAAAGAGCGCGACATTGTCTTTGACCTCAGCTGTAATTGGTGTAATGGTAGTAAAGGGTTGTTTTGGATGTCCACGACTTAGTATAGTCATGCATTCTTATTTGCATTTTTAATAAACAGAATAAGCTGCTTAATTTTTGGCTTAAGATCCAGAATATCCTGAACGTCCTCAGCGTTAATTATGGGATTATCAGATACAAATCTCTTAGCGACTTCAACTTTAGAGGCCTGTGTTTCAGACTCACCCAATTTAATTTTTAAATTGTTATCGTACTGCGTAAACCCTGATATAAGGGTTGCTTTAGGGCTTACTTCTTTTATGGCAGCCTTTAGGGCATCGACAGGCAAATAATTTTCAATTTCTGTACCTTGAGTGATCCAAGCGAAGCCGTGATCATCTTCAAAACCTTTTTCAACTCGCTTTTTAGTTCTGTTAATCTGTGCACCACTTTGCTTTCTGTCACTGTCAATTACTATCGTCGATTGTCTATTTAATCGTCTAAGTGATATGAACTCATTGACAGTCTCCTCGTGTTCGCCAGTTAGGTGACTCAACAACTTTCCGCCATAAAACATTATGGAATAATGGACGCCTTCTAATAAGTTACAATCAAAGGCCTTAATCCAATAATTCAAATAAACCCGATCAGATGGCCCTTCAACCCATATGACACAATTTGATTGAAGTAAATCAGAAGGGTGATAGCCTAAGTCGGCACATATCTCAGTTCTTTTCTTGTCTGAAGTCACACGCTCAACAATTGACTCATCATTCACTAAGCTTATGTGATAAATCTCAGCATTTGGAGTGTCCATCAAAGAAGCGGAATGTGTAGATATAAAATATTGATTATCAGTGTGTTTTTCGAGATAGCGTACAAGTCTTTTTTGTAATATTGGGTTTAAATGAAGCTCAGGCTCTTCTACACATACGATTGAGCTTTCAATTGTTGTTGCTGCGGCTGCAATAATCACAATTTCCTGGATTCCAGAACCTAAAGATTCCAGTGGCAAAACCCGATTATTCATTAATACATTAATAGTGTCTCTGGAATAAGGAATCTCAATCCTAGCAGTAGGATTAGTTGTCACTTCCTGCAGAAATTTATTTATTTGTTCAAATTTATTTTTTAGCTCTTGTTCGTGTGCTGATGGACTTTGAAGCTTAGCAATCTCATCAATTAATCTTTCGCCACTAAATTGACTTCTGTTACTCCCTTGAGAATTGACCTCTCTGATCGCCGGAATAAATTCAACTTTATGGAGTTTGGGTCTAGTAAGCAAACTCTTCAAAATTGGAGGTAGCCAATCATTTTCTCTAGATCCACCACCTTGATAATTAGTTAATCCCATCCACAAGTTATGAATCTCGTGATCAGAAAAATTTTGTAGGACATCATGAATCTTTGCAGTATTTGTATGTGCTCCACGCTCATCAAAATAAAGCCATGTGGGAGATTCATTTAATCTAATAAACAATGCGTCAATGAGCCGGTTAACGTAGTCATGATTTTTATTGACTCTTTGTTTAAGCTCTTCTTTTAGTAATCCTTCATCTAATAAAAAGCCAGCTACGAACTTTCTTGCCTCAGGAAAATGTCTATCTGACTGCTCCAATACGAGCTTACCTTCTTGTGCAAGTAAAGGATAAATTTTAGTTAAAAATTTGAATACATTAGATTTCCCAACATTGTTTTGACCAATTATGAGATTTATTTTAGAAAAGCTATTGAATTGTTGGAGGCTCCCAAAGCTTTTATAGCCTCCGATTGCTAGCGAATTTAGAAGAGTATTAGCTGACATAATGTTTGACTTATTTTTAAAAATTGATAGCATCATATCAGAACGGTAATTTAGTAAAGTGTGATGTTGGCATCGCACACGGCAAAAACGTTGATTACTGTCTGCTCCGTAGCGAATGCTCGGTTTAAACTCTGATTTTGCAGACAACCACACAACACTTTATCTCGCCGAACCTTATTCTCGCCAACCCCGTTCATGCCCCCCCACCTCTTTTGGGTGCATGAATGTCGTGCACCCATCAGATTTGGATTCATTAAATTTGATACGGGAAAACCTCTCATGATTACTTTAAACACTGTAGAAGCAGCGGCTTTCCTGCATCTGCACCCTACTACGCTGCTTGATCGCGCCAAGTCTGGCGAGATACCCGCCGCTAAAATTGGCAAGTGCTGGGTATTTCTGCAAGTTGACTTAATAGACTATCTGCGCTCAAAATACTCTCAGCAAGCGTCGCAGGGTGACAAAGGGAATGAACAATGTCACTCTACAAACGAAAGGACTCAAAATACTATTGGGTCAAAATCGCTGTCAACGGTCAAAAAACGGTATATGAATCTACTGGCACTACCGACCGCCAACAAGCAAAAGAGTACGAAGCGAAGCGGCGAAATGAAATATGGGAGCAATCCCGCCTAGGTATTAAACCCAAGTACTTATGGGAAGATGCTGTCGTTAGATATATTGAAGAGACTTCACACAACAAGTCACATTCAACAGATCAAACGTTTTTCCGATGGCTGCATCCATATCTGGCAGGGAAATATCTCAATGACATTAACCGTGCCTTGCTAGACCGTATTACCTCTATACGTAAAAAAGAGGGCAATGTGTCTAACGGTACAGTTAACCGTTACATGCAAATAGTGAGTCGGGTATTAAGACGCGCTGCGCTGGATTGGGAATGGATAGATAAACCTGTAAAAGTAAGATCTCTGCCAGAACCAAAAATTCGCATTCGTTTTTTAACATCCGAAGAAGCTGCCAGATTAATAAACGAATTACCGCCTCATTTAGAAGCGATGGTTCGTTTCTCGTTAGCGACGGGACTACGCAAAAGCAATGTCACTAAATTAATGTGGTCGCAAGTGAACTTGCAAGATAGGCGCGCATGGATTCATGCAGACCAAGCCAAAGGTAAACGGGCAATCCCTGTGCCTTTGTCTAGTGAAGCGGTTGAAGTGCTGCGTAAAGAGTTATTTAAGCACCCTACGCATGTTTTTACATTCCGAGGGAAGCCTCTCACGCAAGTAAACACAAAGGCATGGCATGCCGCCTTAAACCGTGCAGGCATTGTTGATTTCAGATGGCATGATTTACGCCATACTTGGGCAAGCTGGCATGTGCAAAATGGCACGCCGATTTATGTTTTAAAAGAGTTAGGCGGCTGGGCTGATATGGATATGGTGCAGAAGTATGCACACTTATCACCTGGTCATTTATCACAACATGTTGAGAACGTTTCTGGCATTATCGACAATGAAGTGAAAGAGGAACTAGTTACGAATTGGTTACGTTCTGGTCAGTAAAGAAAGCTGAATTCTTGAGAATGGCTGATTTATTGGTCGGAACGGTGTGATTCGAACACACGACCCCTTGCACCCCATGCAAGTGCGCTAC
>Ga0066469_1000513_pt1 | contig 10160 bp, 19 predicted proteins | sample LakWasM103_HOW12_2_FD_59579 | JGI IMG/M metagenome (GOLD analysis project Ga0066469, IMG submission 59579) | Freshwater sediment methanotrophic microbial communities from Lake Washington under simulated oxygen tension - Sediment Metagenome 103_HOW12 | ecosystem: Environmental > Aquatic >... | reverse complement strand
GAAACGGAGGGATTCGAACCCTCGATGAGGCTCTACACCCCATACTCCCTTAGCAGGGGACTTCACAGTTCTTTGTAAATCAACAACTTACGAGATTTATTTCACAAAACAAAGGAGAAACCCACTAAAAACCCACTAGGATGACCGCATGAAAGACCAGACTCTGCCCGATGGAATTCGTCAAACGCCGCCCCTCAAGGACGGCTCAGTCACATTCGAAGCCCGAGTAAACCGTCAAGGGGTCAAGATGTCCAAACGACATATGACGGTCGGCAAGGCACTTGCCTGGAAGAACCGAATGGATGCCTTAATCGAAAGTGGCATTGACCCACGCAAACTCGACGAGCGCACACCGACAGGACATATCGCAGAGGTGGTGCCACCGACCATTCCGCCCGCTCCCCTTAGCGCTGCCACTGAGATTCGCGATGTCTCTCCAACTGCCCAGTTGGACATGACAGTTGAGCAGGCTATCAACGGGTACTTAGCCCACCGAAGTGAATCTCACCAGCCGCTCGCGTCAAATCAAATCACAGAATACAAGCGCGTTCGGGATGACTGGGGCAACCTCAAAATTGCAAACCTAGTCAACAAGGACATCGCCAACTACATATCCCTCCTTCTCACGACTCCGCGAAAACGGGATGACCCAAGCCTTGGAAAGCCCGCTAAATCCGCAAGGCCTGCAAAGGCCGCCTTAAGTGCAAAGGCTCAGGCTAACGCCAGATACAAGGAAAAGAAGCGAGCCGAGAAGGCAAAACTGATTGCGGCGGAGTGCAAGGCGCCCGAGCCGCTGAAAGAGGCCACGGTCAGAAAATACATCATGGCGATGAAAACCGCCATCAAGTGGCAGGCCAAAAACAACGGTGTCGAATACCACCGGTTCCTATTCGACTTCGATAAAAAAACAATGCCCGCGGCCTGGAATGGGCAGCGTGACCGCCGTCTCCTTGAAGGCGAGGAGGACAAACTCTATGAAGCCGGCATTGACAGGGGTGGGTACACCTATACCACCCACGACTGGCGCATGCTGATTGGTTTCGCCTTAGAGACTGCGCTACGTCAGCAGGAACTTGCATTGGCCAAATGGGAGGACCAGCGAAATAATTGGAGCAAGCTCTTCATACCCAAAAAGAATTCCAAGACGAAGAAAGACAGGTACATCCTTTTAACTCCAAGGGCTAGGGAAATCATTGAGCTTCAAAAAGCCACATGCCCAAAAGGCAAGGACAGAATCTTTCATCAGTTCCCCAGCGCCAGAGCGATTTGCGACGCCTTCATGAGTCTCACTGACCGGGCAGGGATTGAGAATCTGACCTTTCATGACTTGCGACACGAGGCAACAAGCCGCCTCTGTGAAGAAGGCCATATGTCCTTGATGGAAATCATGGAAATGACTGGGCACGACACGATGACTACGTTCAAAGGCTACGTGAAGCTCATCGCACACGAAAACACACGACGTCTGAAATAGTGCGGGAGCACTGGGAGTGGTTGTGACCCCCTGCCTTTCAGGCTCAAACCGTTAGGCTAATTTGGCGGCATCCGGGTAGTTGCCACTTTCGGCTATCGCATCTACTCGGATACCGCCTGCCAAATGCAAAGCGCCTTGGGCATCCGTTGTCATGATGCCCACTTTTGCCAAAGCGCGCAGAATCAGTCCAACCCGATTGATTGCAAATCAGGGCGTCTCGCACAGCCAGCAGCTCGTCCTGCTAGGACTGACTTCGTTTCAAGGTGTCCGTCGTAGTGCGAGACCTGCATAAACCATTGGCCAAACCATGGTGTCAAAGCGTGGGCCGTCTAATGCAAACACGGGTATCCCTCAGAAAGCAACGCCCTCCTCTCAAGGCTGAGGAAAACGGCGCAATGTGTCTTCTTAACAAGAGAACTGTTTGGTGTCGCTATACGCTGATAGATGGTGCTCCCCGCCATCGCATTCAGAATAGGAAACATAATGCAGGTCTTTGGAAACATCGCTCAAACACCAGAGCGTAAGGAGTCGAGAACGAACGGCCGCGGCTACTATCAATTTCGCCTGGCAGAGAGCCAGCGCGGTTTGGACACGGCGCCCACCTTTTATACCGTGCGCCTCATGAAGGACGAGGACCCATTGCTGGACAAGGGAGACTTTGTACGGGTAACGGGTAAGCTCAAAGCAGACTTTTATTTGAGTCGAGAGGGCAAGCCAACAGGCAACTTACTTGTCATCGCTTTCGAAGCCCAAAAGATTGCAAAACCGGCTGCTCTTATCGCCGAGGCAAAACCCACTCAGCCGTCCGTGACAAAAACAAGCTCTACTGTTGTCACGCGAGACGACCAGGTTCATGTTGTGGAACAGGTACCTACGAACACTAGCGGTTGGTACGATTAGTCCACCAGCTAACAGCGCCAAAGCCGGCAGGCTTGGCATCAAGTGATTCAAAAAAAGCCACCAGCAATGGTGGCTTTATATTTTGACGAGCGATACAGCTAGGCCAAAAATGAGCTCGCGCTGATGTCGCAGTCCGCTGGCTGCACGGCAACGACTCGTTCAAGTTGGTTAACATTTGTGGGCGGTTGTCCACTGAATGGGAATCGACACTTTCCATCCACAGCAGCAACGCTCACGGTACTGGTGTTTATCAGCTTGGAGGACGATAACGTGCCTGATTCAATTACCTCAACACCTGACTCTCCTCCCCTGGCGGTGACGCGCCAGGAGCTTTATGACCTTGCCTGGAGCGAGCCAATGCTGCGAGTGGCCGAGCGCTTCGGCGTATCGTCAAGTTATTTATCACGCGTTTTCACAGAGCTTCGGGTCCCACGCCCTGCGCCAGGTTACTGGGCGAAGCGGGAGTTCGGAAAATCACCGCCCACGCCCGCGTTGCCTCCCGCTAGGCCAGGAGGTTTAACCGAGTGGAAACCCGGGATGGCTGTCGGAACTTCGGTCCGTACGTTGGCAAAAGCGGTTCGTGCGGCTAAGGCCAACCTCACTGAAACGATTCGCCCGGATGTCCAAGGTGCAGCGATAGAGAAGAGTCGAGGCCGTCGTGTGGCAGCGGCGTCCGGGCCGCACGAGCTTCTGGTCGGTGTCAAGCCGCACTTTCTGAAAACGCGAAGAACGGAGAACCAGATACTCCGGCCATACAAGCGAATGCTGGTCGATGTCATGGCATCACAGGCAAAGCTGGACGACATCCTCGATGCAGCGCAGGTCCTGTTCACGGCAATGAACCAGCGGGGACTCCACGTCGGGTTCACGCCGGTCGGCGACCGAATGTCCCGCGCCAAAGTCGAATTGCTCGAAAAAGCTTCCTACAGGAATTACCAACACGCAGGATGGGTACCTGAGCGGCCGACAGTGGTCTACGTGGGAGGAACGGCCATCGGGCTCACGCTTTTCGAAACGACCGAAGAAGTGGAGGTCGTCTATGTGAAAGGCGAGTATCTTCCCGTTCGAGACCTCTCAGCGCAGCAGTTGAAGCGCTATACGGGCTCTCTCCATTGGCGGTCGAAGATGGAGCAAGCGAGTGGACGACTCTGCCTGCAAGCCTATTGCCCCTTTTGGCGTGTCGATTGGTCGAAGCGATGGAAAGAGACTAAACCTGGAACTTTTAGGGGGATGGTTACTACCATCATTGGTGAACTGGAAGCCATTGCGCCGGAGCTTACGAAGCAGGTGGAGGAAGCCAGACTCCGCGCTGAAGAGGAGCAGCGCCAATGGAATGAAGCGATGCGTCAAAGGGAAATTGAGGCCGAACGACTTCGGCGCGAAATGAACAAGCAGGAGTCGCGACGTGAACTGTTGGCTGCCATAGCCTCATGGGATGAGGCCAGACGGATAGGGAACTACTTTGACTCCATCGAAGCTGAGGTGCAGCGACTCCCAGTGGAAGAAGCCGCGGTTGTGCGCGAGCGTCTGCGTCTTGGGAGGGAACTCGTTGGGGTGCTCGACCCCCTGACCCTCCTGAAGACCTGGAAGTCACCAGGCGAGCGGTAGTTTAGGGATACCAGAGAGTCTCTTTTGATGACGCGCCAGGTCCACCAAACAAGCACTTCACGGCCAGCATCACAGACCAGCTCAATTTTGTGCTTGGCGAGGCCTGAGTACCGGCAACCAAATGTTTGCCAAGTTCCAGTGCCATATGACCTATCCACCCCGTCAAAAAAAACCCCAGCGCGAGGCCGGGGTGGTAAGCCTTTTTGCTGTCACACATCCGGGCACTGCCTCAGGGAGGAAGGGCAGTAGGCTTGCGCCTGTGGGCAGTATATCGGCTGTGTGTAAACAGTTTATGAAGTGGTGCATCTCTCGGAAGTTGCGTCTGACTCCCTCCTGGCAACTGGCACCGCACCAAAGCCGCCGCACAAAAGTGCACACGGGCCGGTCGCACAAATTTTGCGTGCAACATTTAACGGCACTCCAAGCCGGCGCAGTGCCAGCAAGCCTTAGCAGCTTGGCTGCCCGGTTATCCCCAGCGTTGTCCCCAAATAATGGGGATAAGTCGCAGACGTAAAAAAGGCCCCGGAGGGCCTTTTGATGGCTCGGTGCAGCCGATTAGAGTTTTGCGCCGGTCAGGCCCATGTCTGAAGTGATGCCCTTGGCGGACCACTTGCTAAAACTCTCCTGGATTTTTGCGCCGTCGAATAAAGGCCAATCGTTTTCCATAGTCACCTGACTTTTCAGCAGTGCCTCTAGTGCTGCGTTTTCCTTCACGCCATTTTTCGACTCTGCCAATGCAACTGTTGCCTCCAGCAACTTAATTTGTTCCGACAGAAACCGCAGGGCGCGCTCGTCGTTGCCGGACAGCAAATTTCCGAAAGCGTCGCGGGCCATTGCCAGAGACATAGATGCGCCGCGGGATACAGACTTACTCATTTTTCCTCCGTTTAATTGATAGACCGGACGCAGGGTACTCGCTTTATTGCTAGCAAAATTGACCTCGGACAAGCACTCACAGTTGAGGTGCACACCACTAGCAGAACCTGCATACAAGCGAGCGTGGTATTGGAATAATTGAGGCATGACCGAGCCCCAAAATTCCCCCGCCCCCCGCCCGCCAAAGGGCCGAAACGGCCTCGTCCTCTACCTCGACTATGACGGCGTGCTGCATCATGAAAATGTCCGCATTTCGCACAAAAACGGCCCTTTTTTGCAAGCGCCCGAACGCTATCGGCTGTTTCAGCACGTCGACCTACTAACAGAGCTGCTGGCCCCATACCCTGCCGTGCAAATCGTACTGTCCACAAGCTGGGCCGTTAATTACGGTGTCAGTGCAGCCGCAAAGCGGCTACCGGCTGCGCTGCAATCGAGAGTCATTGGCGGCACGTATCACACGCGCCATATGCACAAGCTGGAATTTCAAGAAATGCACCGCGGACAGCAAGTAATAGCTGATGTGCAACGGCGACAGCCGCGCGACTGGCTCGCCTTAGATGACGATATGGAAGGCTGGGGTGTCCACGCGCACCACCACATTTTGACGCATATGTACGAAGGCATCAGCGACCCGGAAGTTACCGACTTCTTTACAAAAAAACTGGAGGCAATGTGCAAACCCCGGAAGACCAAATAGTTGGAGGCGTTTGGCCCCTGGCCAGCCCCGCCGAGGACCCTGAGATTTCTATTCAGGATTGGGAAATCCACGAAGTGCAACTGCCTGGCCGTGCAGAACGTACTCGGCACATAGTGGGACTGCAGGGGTGGCATAGAGAAGGTGCTGTTAGCAGTGCATTAACGGCGCTGGACACCTCTACACGCAAAGCAACGACAGAGTCCGGCCGGGTGTATGAGTTAGGCAGCCGCACTGGGGGCAATCTCGATAGCGACTATGTTTGGAACCGGTGGCTGCGGATAAACAACGCGACAGACGACGAGAACGTCACGGCGCAGTTCAAGCCGCTGATAGCGGTATCCCACGCACGCGCATGCATAGCCGACGCTGAGCGTCCCGAGAATTCCATGGGGACACAGGTCGACGCCGCAGTGCTTGCAATTGGTTTCCTAGGCCCCTCTGCACACGACCCCGTGATTGCAAGGTATCTGCGCCTTAAGTATCAGCGCCCGCTGACGAACGATGAACTCACACCTTACCTTGCGCATGCTTTGTCCCTAGCCAAATTGTTGCTATCAAAACGGGAGGCCAGCAAATGCTGAGATTTGGCAAAGCTACGACGCAGAGCCTCCGCGCTCTTGCGCGTCTGCAAAACCTGAAAAACCTGAAAAACCTGAAAAACGGTAGTGAACTAGCAACCCTCGTCATTTGGTATGCGACTGCTCGCGAGCAGAAGGCCGTGCGCCGGTTTCAGCGACAAATGCTATCAAACTTAGAGCAAAAAGCAAGGTCTGAAGCGACGGAATCGGTGCGCTATGTTGCGCACCATATGTTGCTCTCGGGCAAGGCCACCAGCGTCGAATCGCAAAGGCTGCTAATCGAGCAGGAAACTGCCGAAATCCTGGAAGAAAAACTGCTATCAAAGAAGGAGCATAAGTGATGCCAATCCTCTACGGAAAAGTGACACGCTTTGTGCTACTAAATTTGTTCGTTCGAGATGCGTACAGTGCTGCCGAACTGACAACAAAAGAACCCAAAGCAGTGCAGCAGATGCGCCGAAAGTTGCCGTCAAACAAGGAACGCCAAAAATGTTGAGATTTGGCAAAGCCAAGACGCAACACCTCCGCGCTTTTGCGCGACTACAAAGCGTCGGTAGCACTTGGCTAGCGGCCGGGATTCTGCACTGTTTGTCTGCATCTGAGTACAAAGCAGTGCGTCAACTGCAGCGACAAGTGCTGTCAAAAATCGATGTGCTTGCAAATTTGTATGCAAAGCGAATTGACCCTGAGGCAGTCGGGGTAGTAGTGCATGTGTACAAAAATCCGCGCGGCTACGACGTCGAAGTCATCGGCGCAGATGGGTGGACGCTTACTTTAAATACAGTGAGCGAAGCTGAGTTGCTATCAGTCAGGGAGGCCGGCAAATGCTGAGGTACGGCCGCAAGATGACTAAGTATTTGCTAAATCGCGCAATGCGCCGACTGCCGCGCCTGCGCTGGACACACAACGATGACATGCTTACAACGCGTCAGCATAAAGCAGTCCGACAGCTTCACCGCAAATTGCTATCTAAACAGGGGCAGTTAAAGGCGGCGATACAGGCCGGGCAAGACGACGGCGCGGCAAGACGATACAGCGAATTTTGCAGTAAAGAAGCGCTGAGCAAGCATCTAAAGATGCTATCAAAGAAGGAGTGACCATGTTCTGGTTCTGCAAAGCATTGCTGCGCTATCGCCGCAACGGCACCGGGGCGGTGGCTGCAGCGCTCTCGGACGACCCTTATAAGCGGGAAGTCGAGCTGGCGCTTGTGGCGCGGCTGACAGCTGCGGTGCTGAAGATATTGAGGCCGGAGGTGTAGCCGTGAGAGTCGCTGACTTGATTTCAATTTTGCAGCAGCAAAACCCAGAGGCAATTGCCGTGATTGCATCTCCCGATGGGGGCTTAGACCCACTAAAAGTACTAAAAATTGAACCGCGCGACGTTACACCAACGTGGCTCGTCGGACGTGACAAACCAGGGCTGGACAATTTATGGCTCGCAGACAGCGACGCTCTTGGCGCAATGCACGGGCTCTATATCGGGGACACCAACGCCGTGCCCGCTCTGGTCACCGGCGCGCGGCTTGATGAGAAAAAGGAGCACCCGTGACTGTTTCAGAACTGATTTCAATTTTGCAGCAACACGACCCCGCCGCTGTCGTGGTGCTGTCAACGTACCCCGGCGAAGGTGCAAGGGACCTGGTCGTGACTGCAGTGGAACGTATCGACGTTTGCGCTGTGCAGCTGCGAGCAATCAATGACGATGAGTATCGTAGGCGCTATGCAGTTGTAGCAGACGATGGCGTCACCGGGGTGTGGCTTGGATGACTGACATGAAATCAAAGAAAGGACCCCCTCGACGGGTCCGCGTGCTTTCAGCGGAAGCCGAAGCTTTTTTGTCAGCAATTACCGCCAGCGGAAACTTCACGCTAGAAGCTGTGCTTGCGAGGTACCCGGGCGGCACTCCAACTGCGGAAGTCATGCAGGCACTGAAAGAAGCAAGCGTTGCGCGCAACGTCACTGACACGAACACTGCTGCAAAGGATGGCGAGCTGCAGCCGATTACACCCGAGCAATATGCCGTACTTGAAAAGGCTGCACCCGAGGTGCACGGCAAAGGTCATAAGCTCCATCCTCGACACACGGCTGAATGCACCACGCGGTGAGACTTTGGAGCTGAATCCAACCACAAATTGGAACCAAAAATGACAGTCCCCACTGAGCGCACGCGCGCCGTTGTTTTCGCACATGCATTTCTGAAAGACTTGCTGGACCCAAAAATCACTCCGCGTGTCCCCAAAGACGTGCGTGCAACTGCGAAGTGGCTGCTGCGGCACTACCCTGAACCGAGCACAGTCGAATTTGCACACAGTCTGTGCCCGCTCCTGTTTGGGCCGCTACCTGAACATATGCCTTCGCGAGCGGAGGCACCACGGACGGAGCCTGAAGCCGAAAAATGACCATCCCATTTGAGAGAACTCGCTCCCTTGTGCAAACAAAAGAGCTTTTGGAAGCAATGCTCGACCCCAAACAAACGCCACGCATGCCACGCTGGATGCGGGGCCGCGCGAAGGCGTTGTTAAGGCACTACCCGGGGCTGGCGGAGATTGAACGGGCGCACGAGGCCTTGCCGGACACGCACGGGCCAGTTCCGCCGTTCTTGCGCATGCACGGGAAAACTGCAATCACGGAACTGGGGCTGGACACCGTTTGTAGGTCAAATGACATATGTCAAGCAGGCATGACCACCGCCAAACGCATCGAAACACGTGAGGAGGAGGACCCATATTCAAAACGGTCGGAGTCAATCCAAAAATGATAGCAATAAACCTATAGAACATTGAGCAGCAAACTAGATAAGCATGCTCAAATTGCTCTCACAAAGGGAGGCGGCAGATGAACACAGATGTCAACACACAACTTGTTGAACTTCGAGGCGAATTTATTGAAGCGTTGTGGAAAGGCTTGCTCCTGACCGTCTCCATTGCCGCGCCTTTCTCTTTGTATCGCGCGACGCATACGGGATGGCTCCCGCTCTATTGGGTACACATGGCGGTGGTATTGATAGTGGTCGGTGGATTTACGGTGCGAAGACGTCTTGCCAGCAACTTACTGGAAGTTCTTCTACTTAGCATCATGTTTCTCCTGGGCTTTGCAGGGCTCGCAACTTTTGGTTTCGTAGCTGGTCATGCCTCCTGGCTCTTTGTAGGTTGTCTCGTTGCGGGGCTGATTTACTCTTCCCGAGTTGGGGCCTACTTCATTGTTGGTAGCGTGCTATTTCTTGTTGTCTTCGCTTACCTTTACGTATCAGGTCAACTCGCTATTCAGCTCGATTTGAACGCCTATGTAACTAGCCCAGTTTCTTGGGCCACCATGGTTGTTACCTATGGAATCTTTTCTTCAGCTGCATACATTGCTGTCAGCACGCTAAATCAATCAGTTTTGCGACTACTCAATATTGTTGCCAGTCAACGAGCTGAACTTGAACGCCTTGCTACTCACGACGTCTTGACCGGTCTGCCTTTGATGAACTTGGCTAAGGACCGCTTGGATATGGCAATTGCAAGCGCCCAACGAGACAGCAAGAAGGTCGCTTTGATGTTCATCGACCTGGATGGTTTCAAGGCAATCAATGACACCTTTGGGCACTCAGCCGGTGATTTTGTACTTTGTGAAGTTGCGAGGCGCCTTAAATAAACGATACGTGCTGAGGATACGGTGTCGCGCATTGGTGGCGACGAGTTTGTGATTGTGATTGGCAGTATCCAAGCCACAGATATTGCAACAACAGTCGCCGGCAAACTTATCGAGGCCGTTTCTGCGCCAATCCTTCACGAAGAACACATATTGCATGTCGGTGCCAGCATTGGAATCAGTCTATTTCCGGACGACGCCCAGGACTCAAATCAACTGCGAATTTTGGCCGACCAAGCCATGTACAAAATCAAAAAGTCTGGGAAGAATGGCTTTGGTTTTGCGGAGTCGAATTGATGCAATCAGATGGAATTTGCGTCACTAGGGGATGCAATGTGGGGCTCGTTCGCCAAATGCAGTTGTCGCGAAGGCAATCCTGCCTCGGGGCATACGCC
>Ga0066469_1000510_pt1 | contig 10195 bp, 8 predicted proteins | sample LakWasM103_HOW12_2_FD_59579 | JGI IMG/M metagenome (GOLD analysis project Ga0066469, IMG submission 59579) | Freshwater sediment methanotrophic microbial communities from Lake Washington under simulated oxygen tension - Sediment Metagenome 103_HOW12 | ecosystem: Environmental > Aquatic >... | reverse complement strand
CAGGATCCGCCGCCGCCACCACGAGCAGGGCCAACATCAGGCAAACACTATATTCACTGCCACCGGTACCGTGCTCGCCGACAAACCAGCCATGATGACGATGAATCAACACGATGCCGCCCAGAGCGATGGCAAACAGGCAGATGGCGGAGTAGCGGACGTAGTAGCCTACGATCATCATAGTACCTGCCACCAACTCCACCGCGGTGATCAACCACACCACCGCCAGACTTTGGGGAAAGCCGACGTTGGCCATGTACTCCGCGAAGCTGGGGAGCGTGCCATAGGCGATGCGCGTGACTGCATGGGCCATAAAGAGCACCGCTGTGCCAACCCGCAGCACGACCAGAGCCACGGGCAACGATAGGAACGGATTGCGATTGGTCACTGCCTGGTTTCCGTGTTGAATTTAACTGCTTAGCGGGCGCGCGCCCTACTTACTGATTGAACCGTTGTCACATAAATAGTCTATGGCCTTCGAACTTAGGATTTGCTTTGGACGGTGCACGACGGCTCGTAGCGTTTGAACAACGGCAGCTTGGTACGCTAAGTTAATGCTAAGCATGGACAACTTAGAGTGACTGCACGGCAACAGATCTTGGCTGCCGATATATGCGTGCCAAAGACCCGCCGACTACCAAACCAATGACAGGGAGGAATGAGACTCCCGAAACTTCTATTGGAGATCTGATGTTTAGACATAGCAAGTTACGCTCGGGCCTTGTGCTAGCGTTTGGAAGCCTGGCCATTGCACCGGCCATCGCAGTGGCAGAGGAGGTTAAAACGTTGCAGCGCGTGGAAGTCACGGGATCCAGCATCCGCCGGGCTGACGCTGAGACCTCCTCACCGGTTCAGGTAGTTTCAAAGGAAGACATTCTTCAATCGGGTAAAGGCACTGTCGCTGAGTACCTTCAGACGCTGACTGCCGATTCCCAAGGGTCAGTTCCCTTCACTTATGGGCGCGGTTTCTCCGGCGGCACTTCCGCCGGCATCTCACTGCGTGGCTTGGGTGCCAACGCGACGTTGGTACTGATCAATGGACGTCGGGTAACCGCTGCCGTGCTGGCAGACGATGCGCAACGTAGCTACACGGACTTGAATCAGATCCCTTTGGAAGCAGTGGAACGCGTGGAAGTATTGAAGGACGGCGCGTCTTCCATATATGGTTCTGACGCTGTGGCTGGTGTTGTCAACATCATCTTGAAGAAGGATTATGTAGGTACGGTGGTCAAGGCTAGCTTCGGCGTATCTGGAAAACGCGACGGGAACGAACCCCGTGTCGCGATTACTCACGGATTTGGTGATATGGCCGCTGATGGCTACAACGTGTTGCTCAACATTGAGGCGGGCAAAAAGAACCCCATCTATTACCGTGACCGCCAAGGCGTTGGCTCCGTCGGAGTGTCTGCGATTGGTCAACCGCGATGGGGCTTTGATCCTAACTCTTCAGCCAGCCAGAATATTGGTCGTTTGGGAGGAAACGGTTGGATTCCGGTGCAGGCTAATGGTACCCTGGTCAACAACAGTGCACTTCCATCAACAATTGGTAACGTCCGCAACCCCACTACATTGGATTACTACAGCAGGTCCAACCCCAATGGAGTAGGCTTCACCAGGACGTTCGCTGACGCCCAAGCGCATTGCAATGCCACGACCAACCTGCCCCAAAACAACCCAGCAGGTGCTTGCATTGTGGATCAGCGCCAAATGGTCAATCAAATCCAGCCTGAGCAGAATACTTCCAGTTTCTTTGGCCGCTTTGCGAAGCAACTCAGCGGTGATGTGGAGGCTTTCGTCGAAGTCGGATATTACAAGACCAGTTCGCACGTTGACGGGCTTTCGACCGCTCCGTCTGCTGCTTACTTCACTCCGGCTGGAGTGGCGGTGTCCCAAACGGCTGTAACAGTTTTGGGAGCGGTCCATCCTGACAACCCCTACTTCGGCACCGCTGCGAGGCTCTCATACTTGCCTCTCTTTGACACAGGAATTTCTGGGACCGACTCACAAGCCACCACCACGCGATTGGTCGCAGGCTTGAAGGGTGTCGTGGCTTCCTGGGATTTTGATACCGCTATTTCCTATTCAGAAGCCAAGCAAACCGATACTGCATTGAAGGTTATCGACTGGCGCGTGAAGAATGCGCTGTTGAACCCCACTGCTGCAAACGTTGCAGCCGCAACCGTCTGGAGCCCCAAGTACGCTGCCTTGCCTGCGGGCACGATCTGGCGTATCGGTGAAAACGCTAGGCTGAACTCCGCTGCAATGTACGACGCTTTGCTGGCAAACAAGTCCCGTGAAGGTTACTCGCGCAGCACCGCAGTTGATATGAAACTTTCGCGCGAAGTGGGGCAATTGCCTGGCGGCCCAATTGGCTTGGCTTTCGGTGGAGAATTGCGCAGAGAAGAAAACAACCTTCCTCTGTATAGCGGGTTGGGGGACTATATTGGCCTTTCTCTCACTGCTTACGGCGGCAAACGTGATATCTCGGCCGTATACAGTGAACTGCTGCTGCCTGTCACAAAGGAACTCGAGTTGAACGCTGCTCTGCGCTTTGATCGCTACTCGGACGCAGGCAACTCTACAACGCCCAAGATTGGTGCCAAGTGGAAACCCGCAAGCAGCTTTGCTGTTCGGGGAACCTATTCAGAAGGTTTCCGCGCTCCGTCCTCTACCGAGAACAGTCCTACCGCCCTGGCAGCTTTTGGTGGGGCCAATGTCGATGACAACGCCCGTTGTGCTGGATTGGCAGGTTTGCCGCAGGCGACCATTGATGCAAACTGCAAAAACGTTGCTCCAACCTTCGTGCAATCGGGAAACCCCGCCTTGCAACCCGAGAGATCGAAGAGCAGTACATTGGGCATTGTTTGGGACGTCACCACCAAGACCAGTTTGACGGCTGACCTGTGGAGAATCCGTCGCACAGGATTGCCTGTTATCGAAGATCCACAAGACGCGGTGAATGCTGGCCGTGTGGTTCGGGATCCGGCTACCAAACTTACACCCAACGATCCAGGAGCCATCCTGAGTGGCTCTGTTGTATTCAAGAACTCAGATGAAAGTCTCACGGATGGCCTGGATATCGAGGTGAAAAGTCGTTGGGACTTGGGTGCAGGCAACGGAAAGTTGAACTCGGGCTTAACTTGGACACGTCTGCTGACTCAGCGTGTGATTACGTCCGCTGGCGTTGTGCACGATTACGCGGGGACCCATGGTGATTGCAATATCTCTAACTGTATGGGATCTCCCAAGGATCGAGTCAGCCTTGCCCTAACGTGGGACATGAATGATTGGCGGCTAGGTGCAAACATCAACTACCGCGGCTCCATTGTCAACAAGCTGGAGCAGTCGGATACCGAATGCGCTCAGACAACGGCAAAGGGCACGGATTATCCTTCTGGATGTAAGGTCGACGCTTTCACAACAGTCGACCTGTCGGGTGCGTTCAAAATTGGTAAGAACACCGAGATCTCTGGTTCCATTGCAAACTTGTTGAATGCAGAACCACCAACTGATTTCTTGACTTACGGCGCTATCGGCTATAATCCACTTGACTACTCAGGCGCAATTGGTCGCTACTTCAGGGTCAATCTCCGACACCAGTTCTAAGCAACTCTCGGATTCAAGTACGAAGTGCAACGTTTTGTGCCAGTTGGGCCAAGAGTGAATAGGATCGCTCTTCGCGACCAGCCAGTCCCAACGTTGCACTAAGTTTTTTCGGTGGCCTGATGGGTGTGGCCCCAGAATCACTTTAGTGTTGCGGCATCCGAGTGCAATCTCGGTGGTGCATGATGACCCGGACTTCCTGAATGCCGAGCACAGGCGATCGTTAGCGTTAACTTGGACGCATGTCCTGCACAGCAAATGAATCGCCCCGGGTCGATTCAGATCGAATGAATCTTCATGACATCACCTCAAAAAGCTACCGTTTCAGAAATGGCTGCGTCCACTTTTGAGATGCCGGCGCTTTCAAAGTGCTGCGCAAGTGCATCCCATAGCCTGACACGCTGGTCGATCGCGTTCATAGCAGCGCTAAGCAGCAGGTGTAGGCGGCCTTCATCGTTACCTACGTAGTCCGCAATCATTTGCATTGCAGCCGGACCGTGTTCATCCGCATCAAGCGCGATATGGCGTTTGAGATAGGAGAACAGGGTTGGTGCCGTCGCCTCATCAATGTCCCAGGCACTCAATAGGGCACTAAACATTTCTGGGATTGCGTCTTCTCGTCCAAACACAAAACTGCCAAGAACTTCTTCAGGGCGGCCCTCTATGGCGACATTCATAGTTGACGATACAAATCGCTTGATTGGTTCAGCGATGCCCGTAATTCTCAAAGCTTCTTCAACAGTCAGGTTGGCTGCCACCAGGTCAACGACGGCACGAATGGCGTTTGTGTTTGCGCCAACCTCTTCCATGGCCAAAAGATAGAGCTCGAAATGGCTGAGACTCTTTCCGTTGGGAGCAATATCTGCTTCTTCACCGAGAACGATGTCGTAGATCAGGCGCGCTGTTGAACTGCTGCGCGGGGGCGTCCATGGATGCGTGACCGATATAAAGTCCAGCTGCAAACGCTCAACCAGCGACATGAAGTCCCAAACTGCAAACACATGCCATTGCATGAATTCTTGCAGCGCTTCAACAGAGTTGATTTGGCTAAGCACTCTGTGGTTTCGCATTGCATACGAAGCGGATTTGACGTCCGCTAGAAGCGCGTTTGTTTCAGTGGTTTTGGAAAAACTGGCAAGAAAATTTGCATTCATTGAAAATCCTTGTGGGAAAAAACTAGACCTAGCCCACTTGGTAACAACCAAAGCGTGACTGACTGCTTTCACGGCATTACTCTCTGACTTCGTACTCGCATTGCGCATCAACGTGAAGTGACTTCAGAGTGAACCTCTTGAACTTGGGACCATGATAGTCATGCACTTGACTAAACAAAACCCAAAAGACTGCAGCCCCCATATGCATTTTTGCGATGCATGCAGTCTCAGACTTTGGGAGGCGCTGGGACGATTCCAGGGTGAAGTGCAGTTGCCTGTTGTTGCCAACTGTTTGTTTGCGTGAAGCCTGCGAGCGGGTCAGCGTGCGGCGGTATGTCGCTCTCACGCGAAAAATGCATACGCGTCATGCAATTTGTTCTGTTTTCAAAGACAGGCGGCCTGCATACCATTCCACAAATTTCGAATCAGAGGCGGATTCAGGTCGAGTGCCAACCTCGGGGCAGATCTGTTAAGGCTCAACGCCAATTTCCCAACCCAGAATCTTTATGAATATTCAATACGTAAAGCGAGTGAGTTCAACCTCCCTGATATTGGCACTTGCTGCCTTGATTGCAGGTTGTGCGACTGGCAACAGCAGCTCCGCACCGTCGGCAGATGCCGGCACCAACGCCGAACAGAAGATATCGATGGCGATAGGACAGGAAGTTGGTACCTTCAGCATCGCCAGTCAGCAAAAGATCGTGGTGGCCAATGCCTCCATGGCCATCTCAACAATGACAACTCTATGAAACCTACTGCCGTTGCAACAGCCCTTTGTATCGCAACCTCGCTTGTAGGCTGCGCAAGCACTAAATTCGAGACAGCAGGCGATGCCCCTGCTCAATCGCTATGCCAATCGAAAGGCGAGAGCCTTTCGTCGCTTGTGCTCTGGGGGCCTGTTTGGAGGCCCAATCAGAAGGACGTTCCGCTAAGGGAGGAGGCGGCACTTCGGGGAATTGAAGATTTCGCCGCGCACGCGCGTTGCTTTGAAGCAGTGACCATTCTCAGGCTTGAAGGTGGTCGCGTTGCCGAAATTCCAACCGACGAGCAGGTACGCGCTTTCGCCGCTGCCGAGGGTAAGATGCCAGACCGAGTTCTCGTGATCACCGTCCATGAACTTGGCCCGGTTATTCAAATCCTTGGCCCCGTGGCGGCATTCGGCGGTGGGACTGAGGTCGTACTTGGGTTGCAGGCTCGAGATCCCCGATCCGGCAAACCAATTGCTCGCCTGCGAACGCATTGGCATAACGGAGGCTCTTTCGTCCTCAAGGGAACCAAGACTCTTGCGCAGGACATGCGTTCCGCACTTGTGGCAGCACTGGCGCCTTGATTGTCCGCATCATGAAGACGGCTGAAAGCTGCGGCTATTCACTGTCATCGCTGATTTCAATCGCGAGACGCTTGGCATCACGGTAGATTTCTCGTTGCCGTCAGAACGCGCCATCCGGGCATTCAAGCAGATCATCTCCTGGCGCGGCAACCCGCCGGTGATTCGGTTTGACAACGCGCCGGAAAACATAGGCGGAACCGTCCAGAACTGGGCCAAAGAGTGGGGCATCCGGTTTGAATATATTCAGCCAAGCAAGCCGCAGCAAAACGCCTATGTCGAAAGGTTCAACAGGAGAGTCCGCTAGGAAAGGTTATCCCAGTATTGACGAGGGTCAGCACTTCGCCACGCAATGGATGTGATCCTACAATCACAACCGCCCGAATATGGCCCTGGGCGGTTTCACCCCAAAGCAGTATCTGGCCATGACTGCGTAACAGTTCTACTTTTAGGCGCTGAGAAAATTGGGGGATTAACAGGGCAACGACCTCGTCCGCCGACATTCCTTGCAACTTTCTTTGCAGCAACAACAGAGCCGCAGCCTCCGCCAGGGCATTATCCATGCGGCGCGTCTCGCGCTGCAAGTGGTCACGACTGGATTGCCAGTCGCTCAGCGCCGCGCGGCATTATCGTGACGCCACTCTTGAAGTACCGGACCAATGAGCCCGTGGCACTCTTTGGGGGCCTGCAGGCACAAATCAGGGCCTATCTGTTTCGCGGTCAGGTCACTTCGCAAGTGTATAAGCCCCCTGTCTCAGACGGCCTAGGGGATCAACAAGCCCTTGGGGGTCGCCCGGAATATCCACTTGCGCAACGTCTACTCTTTGAAGTCCTGGGTATGGGGCATAGGTTTTATTTAGTTGCCGCGGGGATGATCCACATTGAAAGAGGGGGCTACGACTAGACAGACGTAAGTCGTATACCACGGCGACTCACCCCCCCCTTCGGTAGGGTTGAGTTCAATGTCTCTGCTACCCACAATCAGCTTTAGTTTGATGTTGCGAAAACAAATGCAGCCGACAGCGTGAAAGCGAATATTCGATTGACCCGTGAAATCAATGTGTCAATCTTTATCTCTCAACTCTGGAGTAACAGTATGGAAGTGTTGAATTGCGCAGGGATTTTGGTGCCTATAGCCTGGAAACAGGATAAGTGGACCGATAGGAGTCAAGAATGGTAACCAGTGTATCGAACAATACTGTAGCAAGTGGAAGTTCCAATTCCACGCTTAAGTCTGTTGGCCTGACTAGTGCCGAAGCTCAACAGGATCGGTTCCTAAAGCTCTTGGTTGCTCAGCTCAACAACCAAGATCCAATGAACCCCATGGACAACGCTCAGATGACCAGCCAGATGGCACAGATCAACACGGTCACCGGGATAAATCAGCTAAACGAAACAATTAAGTCGATGACCACTCAGTTTACGTCGATGCAGATGATGCAGGGCGCTGGGGTCATAGGGCACAGGGTGTTGCTTGAAAGCAATACGCTATCCCTAGATGCTGGGAAGGCGCGAGGTGCTATCGATTTGCAGGGTAGTGCGTCCAGCGTGAGCATTCAGATTTTGAGTCCTGGCGGAAACCTGCTTGACACCATTCAGATGGGCCCAAAATCTGCGGGCCAACATACATTCGAATGGGATGCATCTGCCTACAAAGAGAAGGCTAGCCCCACATTCAAAGTTATTGCTACCAATGGCAAGAAGTCTGTCGAATCGACTGCGTTTGCCCAGGACACGATAGCTTCTACCGGGATCAATGGCCGCACCATGACCGTTCAGTTGAAGGGTCGTCCCCCCGTTGCTTACGACGCCATCAGAACAATCTTCTAGATCAAACAAGCCAATACCGGCATTCAACCTGAAGGGGCAACACCATGAGCTTCCAGACCGGGCTTGCAGGCCTGAACGCATCCGCTAAGAATCTTGGCGTGATTGGCAATAACATTGCAAATGCAAACACCGTTGGTGCAAAGTCATCACGAGCTGAGTTTTCTGCTATCGTCAGTTCGGCCATCGGGCCAAGTGGCGGTAGTGCAAGCGGCGGCAGTGGCGTAGAAGTTGCCACCATTTCCCAGCAGTTTTCACAAGGGACCATTAACATTACTGGCAATGACCTTGACTGCGCAATTAATGGCGGCGGGTTCTTTGAATTAACGCTGAAGGACGGTAGTTCCGCATACACACGTGATGGTCAATTCAAGCTGGATGCCAAGGGCAACTTGATCACGAACTCCGGCGCAAATGTCATGGGATTCCTTCCAGATGCAACGGGCACTACTTATAGCACAACGCCTACGGCTCTGAATATACCTACTGGCGCTCCAATTGCGGCGAAGGCCACAAGCTCCATCAAAGCGCAGTTCAATTTGGATGCCAGAGCGCCAATTGCGGCAACAGCCACACCGCCAACACCCTACACCACATATGGCACGACCTTGAACGCCTACGACGCTCAAGGTGTTCCTGTTGCGGTCAAGATGTATTTTGTTAAGACCGCTGCTGATGCATGGAATGTATATGACGGCGATCCGGTCGGCGTTCCGACTCCCGGAAACAAGCTTGGATCTTTGACGTTTGACTCGTCCGGTAATAGGCTGACCCCAACCACGCCGCTCAATATTAGTCTGACGTCACCGAATCCCAACATTGGCACATTCGTCGCGACTTTGGACATTAGCAACGCCACACAATATGGAACATCCTTTGCTGTGTCGGAACTTTCCCAAAACGGATACACAGCAGGAACATTGACAGGCGTTTCGATTAGCGACCAGGGAGTGATCTCCAATCGGTATTCAAATGGACAGACAAAGACCGCAGGAAAGCTTGCACTTGCGGACTTCCGCAACGTGCAAGGACTCAAATCTGTTGGGCAGGGCAATTGGATTGAATCTGTTGCTTCTGGCCAGCCTATACATGGCGCACCGGGACAAGGTAATTTTGGTACGACCAAATCAGGCTCACTTGAAGCGTCAAATGTGGATTTGACAGCAGAGTTGGTTGCGATGATGACCGCACAACGAGACTACCAGTCCAATGCGCAGACTATTAAGACCCAGGATACGATCATGCAGACTCTCATCAATTTGCGCTGAGTGCGAATAAGGTGTTGCCGCCGTCCGAGAACTTCTCGTCAAGGAAGCGGACAAGGCTCTGTTGCATTAAGGCTACGATGAATAAGTAGTGCCAATGCGTTGACATAAGGCCCGCGCCCCGGCATTGAACGAAATCGAGGCCAGTTTCCCTCCATTTTGTAGGCCTTATAGGCCCACTTCCCCTTTCATGGACGCAGCTGTGCCATCAGCCCTTGGCGACCGAGGTAAATGTTGGCCAGCGCCAATGCAGTGAACGCCCGTGTGGCGTTCTTCTGCAAACCGCGGTAACGCACCTTGCCAAATCCCCACAGGCGCTATACCACGCCAAATACATGCTCCACGCGTGAGCGAATGCGCGACTTGTTGCGGTTATTGGTACGCACGGCTTCATTAACCATTCCGGCGTAGCGGGTGCGTTGGTTGGTGAAATCCTTGGCTTGGGGTGCCTTGCTTGCAATCAAATCCTTCTGGCTGGCATAAGCCGTGTCACCATAGACGCGCTGCTCATTACGGTGAGCAGATCAGGCAATGGATGCTTGTCTCGCACATTGGCCGCTGTCACCACGGCGCTGTGCGCCAGTCCGCTTTGGCTGACCAATCAATGAATCTGGCCCGTCAATTGTCCGCATCACGGCGTCTTTCGGGGCATGATTTTCGTCAATCAGTCGCAACGACTGCTTTCGAACTTGGAACTGCGGCCCGCTATTTCCACTATGTCAATAAATGGCCCTTACGAGTACACCATCGTGGGACTACGCGGCTTGGAGCTGTAACTACACAAATCGACGCATGCGTTTGGCAACTCTTGTGGGCCAGGAGCGGTCAAGCAATTGACTCTTCGAATGCTGGCGTTCGGCAATTTGAATGGCAAAAAAAATGGGGCACAGAAGTGCCCCAATCAAAACGGGTCAAACCATAAACCCGTAACCCTCATTGGATTTGCAATCCCTTTCTTACCTCACTCGATCTTGAACACGAACTCCTGCGTGGCAAGAATCTCCGTTGCATCGGCCGTG
>Ga0066469_1000506_pt1 | contig 10233 bp, 8 predicted proteins | sample LakWasM103_HOW12_2_FD_59579 | JGI IMG/M metagenome (GOLD analysis project Ga0066469, IMG submission 59579) | Freshwater sediment methanotrophic microbial communities from Lake Washington under simulated oxygen tension - Sediment Metagenome 103_HOW12 | ecosystem: Environmental > Aquatic >... | reverse complement strand
GGCCTCATGCAGCTCATCGATGGCACGCCCGTCGTGGTGCAGGTTCGCAAGGGCCGCAGCGCCGAGGGCGTCCCGGAAAAACACGTCCGGATCATCCGCAAACTGATCCCGGTCCGGGATGCCGTCCGCGAGGTGCTCAAATGCCAGGAGCAGGATCGGCCCTGGAAGGATGCGCAGATCAAGCTGCGCATCGCCTGGTCGAGCTTCGTCCGCGACTTCGGTCCCATCAATCACACGACCGTCTCGGTCACGGAGGACGACGACAGCGCCGAGGTCCGCGAGGTTCATCGCCGGCCGAACCTGCAGCCATTTCTCGACGATCCCGACTGCTGGCTCGTTGCCTCGATCGAGAGCTACGATCTCGATACCGACACGGCCAAGCCCGGGCCGATCTTCTCCGAGCGCGTGATCGCGCCTCCGGCCGCGCCCGTCATCGCCTCGGCGGTCGATGCGCTCGCTGTCGTGCTCAACGAACGCGGCTGCGTCGATCTCGAGCATATCGCCGAGCTGTTGCATCAGGACGTGGCCGGCGTGATCGCGGAACTCGGTGATGCGATCTTCCAGAATCCCGCCGATGGCGCTTGGCAGACAGCCGACGCCTATCTCTCGGGTCCGGTGCGCGACAAGCTGAAGGCGGCCGAAGCCGCCGCGGCGCTCGATCCGACTTTCGAGCGCAATGTCCGCGCACTGGTCGACGTCCAGCCGAGCGATCTTGGCCCCTCCGAAATCACCGCGCGGCTCGGCGCGCCCTGGATTCCGGCGGCGGACGTCGTCGCTTTCGTCAAGGAGATGATGGGCGCTGAAATCCGCATCCACCATATGCCGGAACTGGCGTCATGGACGGTGGAGGCGCGTCAGCTCGGCTGGATGGCGACGGGCACCTCGGAATGGGGCACGGATCGCCGCCATGCCGGCGAGCTCCTCGCCGATGCGTTGAACAGCCGCGTGCCGCAGATCTTCGACACGGTGAAGGACGGCGACATCGAGCGCCGCGTGCTCAACGTCGTCGATACCGAAGCCGCGAAGGAGAAGCTCTTCAAGATCAAGACCGCCTTCCAGGCCTGGGTCTGGGACGATCCCGATCGCACCGATCGCCTGGCCCGGATCTACAACGATCGCTTCAACAACATCGCGCCACGCAAATTCGACGGCTCCCATCTGAAGCTTCCGGGCGCCTCCGGCGCCTTCTTGCTTTATGGCCACCAGAAGCGCGGTGTCTGGCGCATCATTGCGGCGGGCTCGACCTATCTCGCTCATGCCGTCGGCGCCGGCAAGACGATGACCATAGCCGCCGCCATCATGGAGCAGCACCGGCTCGGCCTCATCGCCAAGGCGATGCTCGTCGTTCCCGGTCACTGCCTGGCGCAGGCGGCGCGCGAGTTCCTCGCGCTCTATCCGTCCGCCCGGATTCTCGTCGCCGACGAGACGAACTTCACCAAAGACAAGCGCGCCCGGTTCCTGTCGCGCGCCGCGACCGCGACCTGGGACGCGATCATCATCACGCATTCGGCGTTCCGCTTCATCGGCGTGCCCTCGGCCTTCGAGCAGCAGATGATCCAGGATGAGCTTGAGCTCTTCGAGAGCTTGCTGACGAAGGTCGAAAGCGACGACCGTGTCTCGCGCAAGCGCCTCGAGCGCTTGAAGGAAGGGCTGAAGGAGCGGCTGGAGGCGCTGGCAACGCGCAAGGACGATCTCCTGACCATTGCGGAGATCGGCGTCGACCAGATCATCGTCGACGAAGCCCAGGAGTTCCGGAAGCTCTCCTTCGCGACCAACATGTCGACGCTGAAGGGCGTCGACCCGAACGGCTCGCAGCGCGCCTGGGATCTCTATGTGAAGTCGCGCTTCATCGAAACGAAGAACCCGGGCCGGGCGCTCGTCCTCGCCTCGGGCACGCCGATCACCAACACGCTCGGCGAGATGTTCTCGGTGCAGCGGCTGATGGACCACGCGGCGCTGATGCAGCGTGGCCTGCATGAGTTCGATGCCTGGGCTTCGACCTTCGGCGACACCACGACCGAGCTCGAATTGCAGCCCTCCGGCAAATACAAGCCGGTCTCGCGCTTCGCCAGCTTCGTCAATGTGCCCGAGATGATCGCGATGTTCCGCTCCTTCGCGGACGTGGTGATGCCGGAGGATCTGCGGCAATATGTGAAGGTGCCGGCGATCGCGACCGGCCGGCGCCAGATCGTCACCGCCAAGCCGACGGCTGCGTTCAAGCGCTATCAGCTTCAGCTCGACGCGCGGATCAAGGCGATCGAGCAGCGCGACCGGCAGCCGGAGCCCGGCGACGATATTCTGCTCTCGGTCATCACCGATGGCCGCCATGCCGCGATCGATCTTCGCCTGGTCGATGCCGACAACGACAATGAGCCCGACAACAAGCTCAACCGGATGATCGACACCGTCTTCCGCATCTGGCGAGAGACGGAAGAGCAGACCTATGTCCAGCCGGACGGCAAGCCCTATGAGCTACCTGGCGCGGCGCAGATGATCTTCTCGGATCTCGGCACGATCAACGTCGAGAAGACCAGGGGCTTCTCGGCCTATCGCTGGGTCCGGGATGAGCTCGTTCGCCGCGGCGTGCCGACGGCCGAAATCGCCTTCATGCAGGACTACAGGAAATCCGAGGCGAAGCAACGGCTGTTCGGCGATATCCGCGCTGGCCGCGTTCGCGTGGTCATTGGATCGTCCGAGACGATGGGGACCGGCGTCAATGCGCAGCTCAGGCTGAAGGCACTGCACCATCTCGACGTGCCCTGGCTTCCCTCGCAGATTGAGCAGCGCGAAGGGCGGATTGTCCGCCAGGGCAATCAGCACGACGAAGTCGATATCTATGCCTATGCCACCGAAGGCTCGCTCGATGCGACGATGTGGCAGAACAACGAGCGCAAGGCGCGGTTCATCGCGGCGGCGCTCTCAGGCGACACCTCGATCCGCCGGCTCGAGGATCTTGGCGAGGGCCGGGCCAACCAGTTCGCCATGGCCAAGGCGATCGCGTCCGGCGACCCGCGGCTGATGCAGAAGGCCGGACTGGAAGCCGATATCGCCCGGCTGGAACGTTTGCGGGCCGCCCATATCGACGATCAGCATGCCGTCCGCCGGCAGATCCGCGACGCCGAGCGTGACATCGACGTCTCGACCCGTCGCATCGCCGAGATCGGCGATGACATCGAGCGCCTTGTCCCGACCGGCGGCGAGACCTTCGTGATGCGCGTCACTGACGAGCAGTTCGCCGAACGCAAGGAGGCGGGGAGGGCGCTGATGAAGGAGATCCTGACACTCGTGCAGCTTCAGCACGCAGGCGAGGCGATCGTCGCGTCGATCGGCGGCTTCGATCTTGAGTATTCCGGCGAGCGTATCGGCCGCGACGGCTATCAATTCAGGACGATGTTGCTGCGGACCAACTCCGAACAGGAGGTCAACCTGCCGATGACGGTGACGCCGCTCGGCGCCATCGCTCGCCTCGAAAATTCGCTCGACGACTTCGAGGTCGAGCAGGAGCGCTATCGCCAGCGCCTTGCCGACGCGCGGCGCCGGCTTGCCTCCTACCAGTCACGCGGGGAGGGGGAATTCGCCTTCGCCGCAGAGCTCGCCGACAAGCGCCGGCAACTCGCCGAGATCGAGCGAGCCCTGGAGATGGACATCGAAGGCTCGGCCGCGGCCGCTGCGATCGCCGCCTAGAAGTGCCCGATCAGCGCAGGCGGTTCTCGTCATCGATCAGTTGCAACCGGGCTGGGGGCTCTGGTCCCCAGCGCCAGAGCACGAGGTTCAGATCGTCGATCGTGGCGCCCGGTGCGAAACTGCGGACCAGCAATCCGTCATAGCCATTCTCAAGAAGCCGGCGCGCGAAGGCCTGCGATCTCGCCTCGCCGGCGGCTTTCATTTGGTCGCGCCACGTCGTGTCGGCGAGCGCGGCAGCGTCCATCTGATAGGCAAGCAGCGCTTTCTCATCGCGGCTGTCGAAGGCGTGCTCGATGTCAGCGTCGTAGGACACCAGCGTTGTCGGCTGCAGGTTGCCGACCTGATTTGCCTCCCGCAGAGCCGTCATGATCGACAGGGATGTGTAGAGGGCCGGCGTCCCCTTCCGGTTGAACCGACCGCCATAGAGTTCCGCGCCGCGACCCGATAGTGGCTCCCGCGCGTAGATCGGGTTGAGGGCCCGGTAGAGCTTTCCTTTGTGGCGCAACTTCACGGTCAGGCATGGACCCCGGAGTCGACGGCGTCGATATAGTCGAGCACGTCGTCGGCTCTGCCGTCGCGGACGAGCCGCATCGCTGTCTGGCCGGAAAACCCCGCCAGCGGCTCGGAACGATACCAGGCATATGCCATCAAGGCCGAGCCGAAGCGCGGCTCGACCTTGTTGATGATCTCGATCATCTCGCGCAGGCGTCGCTGCGTCCTGTCGGAACGAATCCGGTCCTTCCGCTGGATCGCGTCCCTGCCGAGTCCTGCCGTCCGCGCGATTTCCTCGCTGGTCGTGCGCAAGGTTTCCGCGATCCGGCGCGGGGCGAAGACGCCATCATCGGCATATTGCGCGAGCCCCATTGTGCGGACCTCCTTGTATTAAGCCAATCATACTGACGCAATTTAGCGTCAGAAAGAGGGCCATTCAAGTGGATGAGGAGGTAGGAAAGGAGGGTTTTCTCGCGGATCAACAGGACCGGCAGCGCTGACGCTCAAGCGCCGCGATCGCGATCCCTGACCGTCATCCTCGCAGGGTATGCAGGTGGCGCCACGCTTTCGTTCGATGCTCGCAACCTCTCCGAGCGGGACGCTGGCGTCGGACGGTGTCGGGACTTGGACCTTCAGGGTGCTGGAGATCTTGAGTGGTGCTTCTAATCTGCTTCGTGCAATCGAATGCCATTGTTTGGAAGTATCTCGATGCCGCCCCTTTCGAGCGCCCTCGCAATACTGACCAAATTATTAGCGATCGGGGTGCGTGCTCCGCGTTCGAAGTCAGCAATTGTCTGACGAGCAACATTGGCTTCGCGAGCTAGCTCGTCTTGGCTCCAACCAATCATTGCACGCGCCCCGCGGCATTGAGCGATGCTCAAATTCGGCTGTGGGTCTGCAACTTCCTGATTGACGTCAATCAATTTGTCTATTATCCCGTGAAGCTACCAACAGCCGGAAGGGCGCAGCAACGCCCTTCCGGCCTGACCACGCCTAAGCTGTCTGGAGCTCGGATCATGGCTGATTCCGACAATACCACGACTTTGCCTTTCGTCACGCTTGGACGGAAGAGTCGGGCGACGGCCATACCTCGCTTTTCGGATTGCGGGCTAACTCACACGGCGTCATCAGCGGACCCGGCCTTGGCGTTGTCGCAGGCATGGACCGAGGCTCATGCCGCGACGGCGGAGCAATGTCTGAAGCAACAGCGGCTCGAGACCGCACTGTTGGAGCGAGAGAGTTCCTCGGCGCGCGTCGACGGCAAACCTGCCAGCAGGGCAGGGCGCCGTGACGGCATCAGGCGCGCCTACGCAGAAGCAAAGGCGGCCGAGGGACTGGCCGGGGCGCAGGAACAAGAGCTGCTGGAGCGCCTTGCCCGGACGCCCGCAAACTCGCTGGCAGGAATCGAAGCGAAGCTCTCGGTCATCGCGATCGAAGCGGAGGACAATACCGACCTCACGGATTTTCCAGTGTCGCACCTTCGGTCCGCTCTGGAGGACCTCCGGCGTTTGATGGGCCGCACGGTCGTCGCTTCATGTCCGGCTCCGGAGGACAACCGCGAAGGCCCCGGCAGAACCGATCTCTGCCATGCGCAACGTCAAGCCGTCTAACGGGAGAGCTGAAATGGCCGCACAGGATGCGAAAAGAATGGGTCTGTTCGGGATGGCGGCTGCCTTGCTGTTGACCGCGAACGGGAATGGCGCGGTGGCCGAAACGACCACGGAACGGATTCTGCGCGAAGGCAGGATCGTCGTCGGTATCCATAACCGCTCGCCCTGGGGTTTTCGCGACGAGAAGACAGGCGAACCCACCGGATGGCATCCCGACATTCTCAAAGCCGCCTTCGCCGATCTGGGCGTCAAGAACCTGGAGTTCCAGGTGACCGAGTTCGGAGCGCTCATCCCAGGCCTTCTGGCGGGCCGTTTCGACGCCGTGGCGTCGGGCCTCTCGATCACCCCTGAACGCTGCAAGCAGGTCGCCTTCGGCGCGCCGGACCTCCAGGCCCCGGACGCGGCCATCGTCCTGGCTGGCAATCCCAAGAAGATCCATGGCTATGCCGACATCGCCGCAGATGAAGGCATCGTCATGGGAGCCGGCCGCGGTAGCGTCGTCACCACCAACGCCGCCGCGGCCGGCGTGCCCAACAGCCGCATGCTGCTGTTTCCGGACATCGAATCCAACCTGTCCGCGCTGCGGGCCGGCCGGATTGACACAGCCCTCATGGCATCGCCGACGGTCATCGGTCTTCTGGCCGGGAAGGGCGCGGCCGGCCTCGAACGCGTGGCGCCGTTCGACGTGGGTAAAGCGCATACCAACTTCGCGGCGATCGCCTTTCGAAAGGACGATGTCGATCTGCGCGCCATCTACGATGAGCAACTGGCCAAGCTGAAAGGCACCAAGGTCTTCGCTTCGATCATGAGCAAATACGGCTTCGGCGATCAGGAAGCCGTGCCGGCGGGCATCGCCACCGCCGACCTCTGCAACAGGAAGCAATAGGGATGCCGATGAGCCTCCTCGACATCTGGCTGGGCATTCTGCAGGGGCTCGGCACAACGGCGGCCGTCACCGCCTATGGCCTCGTCTTTGCCGTTCCCTTTGCGCTTGTGTTCGGCGTCGCCCAATTTCTCACGCATGGCGTCATGCGTCTGCTCGTGACAGGCGTCATCGAGTTCTGGCGCAGCACCGCCGTCATCATCCTGCTGTTCGTCTTCTACTACGCGCTGCCTGTCGTCGGGATCACCCTGTCGGCCCTCACGGTGAGCGCCATGGTTCTCGGTCTGAATGCCGGCGGCTATGCCAGTCAGGCGGTGCGTGCCGGTCTTCAGGCTCTCCCACCCGGCCAGAAGGAGGCCGGTGCGGCCCTGGGTCTGTCGCGCCCGGCAATCCTCCTCTTGATCGAGCTGCCACAGGCGCTGATCGCGATGAGTCCGACCTTCGTCAACACCCTTATCCAGTTGGTGAAAGCGACGGCGCTGGTGTCGCTCGTGACGCTGACCGACATGACTTTCCGCGCCAAGGAAATCGCGCAGGTCGAGTACAATCCCGTCGCGATCTACACGGCGCTGCTCCTCGCCTTCTTCGCCGTCTGTTACCCGATCGCCCTGGCCGGACGCTGGCTGGAGGCACGGGTCGCCGCACCCGGGAGCCGCTCCAGTGGGATTTGATCTGGCCTTCGCTGTGTCCAGCGTGCCGACGATTCTCGGCGCGGTCGGCACGACCCTAGGCGTGGCGCTCGTCAGCTGTATCGGTGCCGCCGCTATCGGCTTTCTCTTCGAGATGATGCGACGCGTCGGTGGTGTCGTCGGCCTCACGACCGGCTTCGTGATCGACTTCATCCGGTCGACACCTGTGCTGGCCTGGCTCTATTTTCTCTACTTCGCCCTCCCGTTCTACGGCATTCGCCTCGGCTCGATGACAGTCGGCGTCATGGGGCTCAGCCTCTATTACAGCGGCTATCTGGCCGAGGTCTTCAAGGCAGGGATCGATGCCATTCCGAAAGGCCAGTCGGAGGCGGCCCGGGCTCTGTCCCTCAATCGGCGCGATGCCGTCATCTACGTGATCGCACCACAGATGTTGCGCAACATCGTGGCCCCGCTCGGCAACTATTTCGTCTCGATCCTCAAAGCGACGCCCTATCTGGCGGTGCTCGCGGTTCCCGAAATGCTGGGACGCGCTTTCGATATCGCCTCGGAAACCTATCGCTACACCGAGCCGCTGGTCGTGGCCGGCCTCATCTTCCTGGTGCTCGCCTTGGTCATTTCCCATGGCGTCAAGCGCCTGGAACGACGCCTGCTTGCCGTTGGCGCACGATAACTCACCGCAAGTCAGGTCGGAGCATGAGCACGCAATTGGATGCCATCGTCGATATCCAGGGTCTCAACAAATGGTTCGGCGCACTGCATGTGCTGAACGACGTTGACCTGACCGTCGCAAGCGGCACGCGCATCGTGGTGTGCGGACCGTCGGGTTCAGGCAAATCCACCCTCATCCGCTGCATCAACGGGTTGGAAAGCTATCAGAAAGGCACGCTGCGTCTCGCCGGAACGGCACTCGGTCTCAATGCCAGGGAAACGGCCGCCGCGCGCCGCCAGACCGGCATGGTCTTCCAGAGCTTCAACCTGTTTCCACACCTGACAGTGCTGACCAACTGCACGCTGGCACTGCGGCGCGTTGCCGGCTGCAGCCGCGGCGAGGCGGAAGACATCGCCATGGCTCATCTGGAAAAGGTCAGGATCCCGGAGAAGGCCAGGTCCTATCCCGGCCAGCTCTCTGGTGGGCAACAGCAGCGCGTAGCGATTGCCCGCGCACTCTGCCTCAATCCCCGCATCATGCTTTTCGACGAACCGACCTCGGCGCTCGATCCGGAGATGATCAAGGAGGTGCTCGACGTCATGGTCGCGCTGGCCCGTGACGGCATGACGATGATCTGCGTCACCCACGAGATGGGCTTCGCCCGGGAAGTCGCTGATCAGGTCGTCTTCATGGATGGAGGATGCATCCTCGATCGCGCACCCGTGCGCGACTTTTTCGGCCCGTCGGGGCATCCCCGCTCACGCCTTTTCCTGGAAACGATCCTGACGCACTGAGAGAACGTTGATGACGGGTTACACGCAGGTTTGGACGCCGCTCGACTTCGAGGCGGATGGGAAGCAATGCGACTGGCTGCGCGTGCCGCATTCGACGGACCTGTCGGGCTATGGCGTGGTGCCGATCCCCATCGTGTGCATCCGCAACGGAGCAGGTCCCACGGCCCTGCTCATGGCTGGCAGTCATGGCGACGAATATGAAGGGCAGGTCGCGCTTGCCGCGCTGGCGCGTGAAATCGATCCGGTCGATGTGAAGGGCCGGATCATCATCCTGCCGGCGCTCAACGCCCCCGCCGTTGCGGCCGGCCAGCGCGTCTCGCCGCTCGACGCAGGCAACCTCAACCGGTCCTTTCCAGGTGATCCCGTTGGCGGCCCGACGGCTATGATCGCGCATTACGTCGCCACAGTGCTCCTCGCCATGGCGGACCTCGCCATCGACCTTCACGCAGGCGGGCGGTCATGCGACTACGTGCCATGCGCTCTGATCAGAAGCGGGGGGAGCGAGAAGGAGCAACGGGAGCTTGCCGACCTCGCAGTCTCGTTCGGCGCTCCTATCACCTCCATCAGTGACGGTTCGGGCGGCGGCGGCAGGACCACATTCTCGGCGGTCGGGCAGGGGGGCGGAGTACCGGTGCTGACCGCCGAACTTGGCGGCGGCGCCGCACTGTCGCGGGAAGGCCTGGCGATCGCGGAGCACGGGCTGCGACGCGTCCTGCAACGTTATGGCCTGTTGTCGGGCACAACCGCAGATCCTGCCTCGCCAACGCGCTTCATGCGTGTTCGGGGCAGGGGGGCCTTTGTCTATGCCATGCGCAAGGGGCTGTTTGAACCGGCAGTGGAGCTGGGCGCCGTCGTTGAGGCCGGGCAACTTGCTGGTGTCATCCATGCCATCGATCAACCGTGGCAAGTGCCGCAGCCGGTCTCGTTCACCGAAAACGGGATGGTTGCCTGTCGGCGTGCACCGATGCTGACCGAGCCGGGCGATTGCCTCTACAAGCTCCTCGTCGACGTCGATCCCGGCTGATCGCTGCAAAGGCGCCCGATCGGCGCGATCATGATCCTCTGGCGACCGATCCGCCCTCCGACGATCCGTCCCGTGGGTGTCAATCCGCAGGCCAGGTTCAAGTTGAAGGCGGCGAGATTGGCGACGTTCACACTCGACATGACATGTGTGACGGTCGGCCGTTCCCGTGCGATCCATTGTGCGGCGAGGCGGATCGCCGCCTTGCCATAGCCGCGCCCCTGGAGGCGCGTGTCGATCCGCAGATTGTTCAGGGTCATGCAGCCTTTCTCCGCCCAGACGGGCAGAGCCGCGTCTTCCCGCGCGACGATGAAGCCCACGACGCTGTCGCCATCGAAAAGCGCAAAAGGGGTCTGGCGTGGCGGTGAGGCGCGCAACTGATCGAAGACATCGCCGATCGGGCCGCCGGAATAGGATTCCTTGGCAGGATCGACGGCGATGCCGGCCACG
>Ga0066469_1000501_pt1 | contig 10273 bp, 12 predicted proteins | sample LakWasM103_HOW12_2_FD_59579 | JGI IMG/M metagenome (GOLD analysis project Ga0066469, IMG submission 59579) | Freshwater sediment methanotrophic microbial communities from Lake Washington under simulated oxygen tension - Sediment Metagenome 103_HOW12 | ecosystem: Environmental > Aquatic >... | reverse complement strand
ATGGCACCGGCGATCCGCAGCGGCAAGCGCATATTGGTCGCGGCGCATGGCAATTCGATCCGTGCGCTGGTGAAGTACCTGGACAACATATCGGACAACGACATCGTCGGGCTCAACATTCCCAATGGCATTCCACTGGTGTATGAGCTGGACGCCAACCTGAAACCGGTTCGCCACTACTATCTGGGCGATGCCGAAGCGGCCGCCAAGGCTGCGGCAGCGGTCGCGGCCCAAGGCAAAGCCTGAGGACTTTGCGGGAACTCGCGACAAGCCACCCTCTCCAAGGTGTATATTGAAGCGGCACTGGAACACTTATGGGTCAAAAACTGAAAATTGCGGGATGGATTGGCTTGGGCGTCATGGCAGGCGCACTGACCACCGTGTCTCTCCAAACCGTTGCCCGCAGTACGCTGGCACCGCTTCCGCTCGAAGAGTTGCAACAGTTGGCGGCCGTCTTTGGCATGGTCAAAACCGACTATGTGGAACCCGTCGATGAAAAGAAGCTGATTACCGAGGCCATTGCCGGCATGGTGTCCAGCCTGGACCCGCACTCGCAGTACTTTGACAAGAAATCCTTCAAGGAATTCAAGGAAGGCACTTCGGGGCGATTTGTCGGCGTCGGCATTGAAATTACCCAGGAAGACGGGCTGGTCAAGGTGGTGTCCCCTATCGAAGGCTCGCCTGCGTTTCGGGCTGGCCTCAAGCCCAACGATCTGATTACCCGCGTCGACGACACCGCAGTCAAGGGACTGACCCTGAACGAAGCCGTCAAGCGCATGCGCGGGGAGCCCAACACCAAAGTGGTTCTCACGATCTATCGCAAGGATGAAAACCGCACGTTTCCGGTCACCATCATCCGTGAGGAGATCAAGCAACAGTCGGTGCGCGGCAAGCTGATCGAACCGGGATATGCCTGGATACGGGTCAGCCAGTTTCAGGAACAGACGGTGGACGACTTTGCCCGCAAGCTCGAGGAAATCTACAAGCAGGACCCGGCCATCAAGGGTCTGGTTCTGGACCTGCGCAACGATCCCGGTGGCCTGCTTAATGCGGCCGTCGCAGTGTCCGCCACGTTCCTGCCAGAAAATGTCACGGTGGTCTCCACCAATGGGCAAACGCCGGACAGCAAGCAGACGCTGAAAGCCACGGTGCGGGATTATCTGGGGCGTGATGGTGCGGATCCACTCAAGAAACTGCCGGCCGGCCTCAAAAAGGTTCCGTTGATCGTACTGGTCAATGAAGGATCCGCCTCCGCCAGTGAGATCGTGGCGGGCGCCCTGCAAGACCACAAGCGCGCAACCATCATGGGCAGCCAAACCTTCGGCAAAGGCTCAGTACAAACCTTCCGCCCCCTGGGGCCGGACACAGGTTTGAAAATCACGACATCGCGTTACTACACGCCCAGCGGCAAGTCCATCCAGGCCAAGGGCATCGTGCCCGACGTCATGGTTGACGATACCGAAGAAGGCAGCCCTTATGCTGCACTGCGAACCCGTGAGGCCGATTTGGGCAAGCACCTGGCCAGCGGCCAGGGTGAAGAAGTCAAGGACCCCGCGCGGGAACAGGCCCGTGATGAAGCGTTGAAGCGGCTGGAGGAAGAGTCGCGCAAACCGCTTTCTGAACGGCGTCCTCCCGAATTTGGCTCCGAGAAGGACTTCCAGTTGATACAGGCGCTCAACCAGCTCAAGGGGCGCCCGGTTCTGGTCAGCAAAACCCAGGTGGAGCGCAAGGAAGAGCCCAAGGATAACTAATTCACGCCATGGATGACTCGCAGTTACTGCGCTACTCGCGTCACATCCTGCTCAACGAGGTGGGGGTCGAGGGCCAGGAACGCATCTTGCAGGCGCGGGCACTGATCATCGGGGTTGGCGGGTTGGGCTCACCGGCCGCCATGTACCTGGCCACTGCGGGCGTTGGCCACCTGACCCTGGTGGACCACGACACCGTGGACGCGACCAACCTGCAACGCCAGATTGCACATACCGAAGCGCGGGTCGGGATGGCCAAAGTGGAGTCTGCGCGCACCACGCTCCTGGCCATCAATCCCGGCCTGCAGATCACTGCGCTGGCCGAACGGGCCGACGCCGCGCGTCTGGAGGTCCTGGTCGCACAAGCCGACGTCGTGCTGGACTGCAGCGACAACTTTTCCACCCGACACGCGTTGAACGCGGCCTGTGTGCGCCACGGCGTGCCGCTGGTCTCGGGCGCTGCCATCCGGTTTGACGGCCAACTGGCGGTCTATGACCCCAAAGACGGCCAATCGCCTTGCTATGCCTGCGTGTTTCCACCCGACGCCGCATTTGAAGAAACGCGCTGTGCCACCATGGGGGTGTTTGCGCCGCTGGTGGGCATCATCGGCAGCATGCAGGCGGCCGAAGCGCTGAAGTTGCTCAGCGGCGCAGGCAGACCCGCCGTCGGGCGCTTGTTGATGCTGGACGGCCGCGACATGAGCTGGAACGATATTCGGCTACCCCGCAACCCGGACTGCCCGGTGTGCGGCTCGGCGCATAGTCACACATAACACTGCGGCCAGCCGAGCACCAAAAAGTGGTTGGTAAAGGTACGCCAAATGTACGGCTGGCGCGCCAGATTCCGTGACAACATGTGACCAGTTCCTGTTATGCTTTATTCGCTCAACTTCGACTCCTGCCGTGGCACCCCAAACCTCCGATTCGTCCCTTGAATTGCAACAGTTGCAGTTGGACGATGCGCGCGCGCTGCTGGACCACGGCATGGTGGTCGGGCTTCCGCCACCCGAGGAGTCACCGCTGGCCTACCTGCAGGGAATCATTGACGGCCTGTGTGAGTTGTCGCTGAAAGATCCCTTGACCGGACTGGGCAACCGCCGGAATTTTCGCGCGGTGCAAGACCGCACGATTGATGGCGTTGCGCGCTCCGGCGACCCGGCATTGCTGTTGATGCTGGACATCGACCATTTCAAGCAGGTCAACGACACCCATGGGCATCCGGCGGGCGATCGGGTACTGCAGGCCGTCGCCAAGTCCATCGCCAGTTGCGTGCGCCCAATGGATACCGTGGCACGCTATGGTGGTGAAGAATTTGCCGTGGTCCTGCCCAATTGCCATACCGCCTTCGGCGCCACCGTCGCCGAACGGATCCGCGCAACCATTGAAGCCCTGGTCATCACGATTTCTCCCAGCCTGACGCTCAAGGTGACCGTCAGCATTGGTGGCGCCTATGCCCCTGAGTGGGTGCGATCAACCGCAGCGCTGTGGACCGAACGCGCGGATGTACAACTGTACCGGGCCAAAAGAGAAGGGCGCAACCGGGTTTGCCTGGACCACCAGCAGGAAATTTACGTCAGCGCAGAAGAAAAGAATCTGTTGTTTGGCCATCTGGCGCTGGGAGATCCGGCCTGGATTGAGAATGTTTCCAGCGAAGCGCCGGGCGGTACTGCCAGCGGCGCCATGCAAAGGGTGAATTGATGGCTGACGTACTGACTCCCCCCGTTCCCAGCGAAGCCAGCGCGTCCGTGCCGCTCAAGCCTCTGGGCAAAGTGCTGGCGGTGACCAGTGGAAAAGGCGGCGTAGGCAAGACCTTTGTGTCAGCCAACCTGGCCGCGGCGCTGGCCAAACTGGGCCTGCGGGTTCTGGTCCTCGACGCCGATCTCGGACTGGCCAATCTGGACGTGGTGCTCAACCTGTACCCCAAGATTACGCTGCACGATGTCTTCACAGGTAAAGCAAAGCTCGAAGATGCCATCATCCGGGCCCCCGGCGGGTTTTCTGTATTACTGGCCGGATCGGGCATGGTGGAATACTCCCGTCTGACGCCCGAAGTGCGCGACGACTTCCTGCGCATCATGAACGGACTGGTCCCCCACTACGATGTGGTCTTGCTCGACACGGGCGCCGGCATCTCCGATGTGGTCTTGTTTGCTGTATCGCTGGCCTCCGAGGTGCTGGTGGTTGCAACCCCCGAGCCGACGTCGCTGACCGATGCATACGCCACCATCAAGGTTCTGGTGGGGCAGCAAAAACGCCAGACGATTCGCATGGTCATCAACCAGACAGCGCGACTGGGCGACGGTCGCGCCATTACCGTCCAGCTGCAGCAGGTACTGGATCGATTCGTGGCCACCGACCCAGCGCGACCCATCAAGCTGGTGCACATGGGCGACATCCCGGCCGACAATGCGGTACGCCAGGCCATCATGCGCCGGCAACTGCTGATGCAAGCCACCCCCGGCTGCCCGGCAGCCATGGCCATTTCACAGCTCGCGCTCAAGCTGGAAGAGACTGTGATCTCCCCCAACCGCTAGCCCGGCGGCTCTCCAGCAGACAAAATCCAGCCCTCCAGCGGATCCAGGTCTGCTGGCAGACCATAGAGCGGGTCTCCCTGCGCGTGGTGGCGCTGTCCCCAGGCAACCTGCAGCAGACACAACACCGCATCCAAGGCATCCCCTTTGGCGTCGTCCACCAGCGCGTCCCGCTGGGCGTGGGTGAGCTTGAGCCGCAGACCCAGGCGCGTGTGGCCCGCCTCCAGACCCGTCAACAGGTCCTTGCGCGTGATCAGGCGTTCCGGGGTTTGCTTGGCCAGGTCATCACTCTTGTAACTGCGTTTGCCCAGGATCTCGCGCGCCAGCAGGCCGGGATAGGCTTCCAGTGCCACCCGTCTGGGACGCGGCGGATCTTGCGTGGCGCACGGGGGGGACCATAACCCCGGCAATTCCACACCCGCATCCAGCAATCGCGGAACTCCGGCATGGAGCATGTAGGCCACCGGTGGATTCACCCATTTCATGGAGGGACTGGAGCCCGCGGGCCCATCGCAAGCACGGTGGGCAAACTTGCCGCCGGCTGGCCGGGCATCGCAGAACCCGGCAAACGCCGCCCGGATGTCGGCCCGGCTGAGAGACGCATAGTGGTGCATGCAGGCTTCCCACGTGAGCGGCCAGCCCAACGCGGCGACCAACTCCCGCGGCAAACCAAATGGCATATCGAAGCCCCCGGTCCAGGCCCGGGGCTCCAGCAGCCATTGCTCGAACGCTTCCAGCGAGGGCAAAGACTCCAGCCGCTCCAGCACCACGACATGCCCATGCAGGCGCCCCCACGCCATCACAATGGGCTTGCGGCGGGTGGGACTGCTGGAGAAATCACAGCCAACAAGCGTGTTCATATTGGCCTAACCCAGTGCCAGCGCCATCACACCTGCCCCAATACACGCCGCTCCGAAAAAACGGGCGACGCGATCCCCTTCGCCCAGCAACTGCCCACCCAGCAGTGCAGCAAAGAGCATGGAAACCTCGCGGGCCGGTGCTACATGGCTCAGCGGCGCGACCTGCATGGCATACAGCACCAGAACATAGGAAACCGGGCTGACCACGCCGACGACCACCGCATATTTCCACTGAAGTCGCCACAGCGCACGGGCCTCGCCCGGGTTGCGCAGGACGGCGGGCAGCACAAAGGCCAGCCGCACAAAATTCCCAAAGTAGTCCAGCAGGATCGGCGAGACGAAAATCACCTTGACCGCATACCCGTCCAGCACGGTGTAGCTGGCAATGAAGACGCCGGTCAACAGGCCGTACAGCATGCCTTTGCGAATCCGGCGGTGCTGCTCGGCGCTGTGCGTGGCGCTGAACAGACCCGGGCCACCTGCAATCAGGAAGACCCCGACGACTACCGCCGCCACGCCCGTGGCACCCACCGCGGAAATGTGTTCACCCAGAAAAAGGATCGCCACCAGGGAAGACAACAGCGGCCCGGAGCCGCGCGCCAGGGGGTAAACCACGGTCAGGTCGGCCTTTCGGTAGCCGCGCAGCAGCACCACGAAGTACACAGTGTGCAGGATTCCGCTGACCCCCACCAGCCACCATTGCGTGGCGCCCCAGGCCGGAATCTGCTGCCAGCCCAGCCACAGCCCGACCGGCGCCCAGAAAACCATCATGACCAGTGAACTGAAACACGAGAACCGCGCGTCACCACCGGCCTTCTTGGCGGCTATATTCCAGCTGGCGTGGATCAGCCCGGCCAGAATGACCAGGGCGAGCGCAGATACCGGCATTACTACATTGGTACGAGGCGCAGGGCGTGGGAGGCAATTTTTCGCAGGGCCGCCCCAAGAAAAATTAGCCCCCTTGGGGGGCAGCGACCCGCACAGCGGTGGAGCGTGGGGGCCACACTATTCACGCGCGGCCGATGATGGAGGCCGTTGCCATCAATTCTTCCAACAATGCCAGAGACACTTTTCCGGATACCGAATAGGGATCCAGTTCCGGTTTTTCCGCGTACTTCAACAGAATGTTGGTGTTGATTTTGGACATGTTGACCTGGCCCATGGTCCAGCCCCCAAACCGGCGTTCGGAGATTTCCTCGTAATGCAGCAGCACCACGTCCTTGTGACGGGGATCCCGCTGGATGTGGCCATAGAGCTCGCTGACCGCCATGCGGCCGCCTTCAATGGCCTGCAGGAATATGCCACCACCGTAGCAAAGAATGCCGGTAATGCCGCAAGTCGGGTTGTACTGGCGCGACTTGGCAAGAATGGTTTCAATCGCGTCAGGGCTGGGGTCCACTGCGCGGCTCGCATACAACAAACGTACCAACATGGTTAACCTCTCCGGGGGATCAGGGACAAAAATTCACGCCGCAAATTGGGGTCTTTCAGGAACACGCCGCGCATGACCGAGTTGATCATCTTGCTGTCCATGTCCTTCACACCCCGCCACGCCATGCAGTAGTGACTGGCCTCCATGACAATGGCCAAACCGTCCGGCTGGGTCTTTTCCTGGATCAGGTCGGCCAGTTGCACCACGGCCTCTTCCTGGATTTGCGGGCGCCCCATGATCCATTCGGCCAGGCGCGCGTATTTGGACAGACCAATCACATTGGTGTGTTCGTTGGGCATGACGCCAATCCAGATCTTGCCAATGACGGGGCAGAAGTGGTGGCTGCAGGCGCTGCGCACGGTGATGGGACCGACGATCATCAACTCATTCAGATGACCCACATTGGGAAACTCCGTGATGCTGGGCCCCGCCACGTAACGGCCGCGGAACACCTCGTTGACATACATCTTGGCGACGCGGCGCGCAGTGTTGTCGGTGTTGTGGTCGTTGGCGGTGTCGATGACCAGACTGTCCAGCACGCCCTGCATCTTGACTTCCACTTCGTCGAGCAGCTTTTCGAGCTCACCGGGGGTCACAAACTCCGCAATATTGTCGTTCGCATGGAATCGCTTGCGAGCCGCCACCAGGCGCTCCCGAATTTTGACGGAAACGGGAGTTCCCTCATCGGCATCAGATGGGTTCATGGTACTCAGGGTTTGCATTAACATACTGGAATACTACCAGCCTTTGACGAATAGGGTCTTTGGCCACCAGCCCTCGTGGCAATTGCATGGGTAGCTATCATTTTAGTAGCGTCGACCAGCCAGAAACAGCAGCAGACGCATGACACCGAAGGCTATCCGGTCCAGCAGGCGCTGCCGCCACGGGCGCTGCGCATAGGCCTGTGCATCCAGTTGCACGCCGTGCGACTCCATGGCCGCCACCAGGCACGCACGCAGTTCCTGTGCAAAGGGCACATCGTTGACGACCACATTGGCCTCGCGCGCCAACAGCAGACTCAAGGGGTCCAGATTCGACGAACCCACCGTGGCCCAGCGACCGTCCACGACGGCCACCTTGGCGTGCAAAAAGCCTGCCGAATACTCGTGGATCTCAACCCCCGCAGCCAGCAACACGCCGAAAACCGGCCGGGCCCCGTGGTACTGCATGAAATACTCGTAGCGTCCCTGCAGCAGCAAGCGCACACTAACCCCCCGGCGGGCGGCATGGATCAGTGCCCGTCGCAATTTGGCGCCCGGCAAAAAGTAGGCGCTGGCAATCAGCACTTCCTGGCGTGCATCTGCAATGGCCTTGCGGTAGGCGCGCTCGATGCGGTTGCGGTTGCGCAGGTTGTCGCGCAAGACCAGCATGGCCCGGATGCCAGACCTCCCCGCCGACGCAGCGCCCGTGGGCGACACCAGGTGCGTAGACAGCCTGGAGTCCTTCCAGGTCTGGCGCGCACCTTGGAACTGCATGCTTTCCAACTGGCGGGTGATTTGCAAACGGTCCCAAAACTGGACCATTGCACGGTGCACATCGCTGACCAAAGGCCCTTCAACTGACACAGCAAAATCAAACCGGGGCGATTCCAGGGCCCCATAGGCTGGATCCACATAGTCGTCCAGAATATTGATGCCACCGCAGAATGCGGTGTGCACATCCACCACACACAGCTTGCGATGCAATCGCCGCCAGCCAACCGGCATCAACAACCCCCAGCGCCCCAGCGGTGAAAACCGGTGCCAGCGCACGCCGGAATCCGAAAAGCGCTGAACCCAGGTATCGGGAATATTGGGTGTACCAATACCGTCCACGACCAGATAGACGCTCACGCCGCGCAGGCCGGCACGTTCCAGTGCGCCGCAAACCTGTTCTCCTGCGTCATCAAAATTGAAAATATAGGTTTCCAACCGCACTTCATGGATGCTGGCGTCGATCGCTCGGACCAGAGCGGGGAAAAATTCCACCCCGCCTTTCAAGAGGTGAACCTGGTGACCCTCTTTGAACAGCGTCGCGGTCAAGCAGCACCCACCGGCAGGTCGAATTCTGCGATCAGCGGCAAGTGGTCTGACATGCGGCCCCAAATGCGTCCGCGCGGAACGTGCAAGCCCAGTGGCGTCAGGCCTCGGGCATACACATGGTCCAGCTGCACCACCGGCAAGCGCGACGGAAAAGTCGCCACCTTTTGCTGGTCGTACGCCTGCAACCCTCCTTCAGCCATGGCCTTCTGCACGGTCGTTCCCCAATCGTTGAAGTCGCCCGCTACGAGCAACGGCGCCTGCTCTGGAATCTCCCGGGCAATGAATTGCCGCAGCTGTGCCAGTTGGCGCACGCGGCTGGCCTTGATCAGGCCCAGGTGCACGACCACCACGTGCACAGCGCGACCATGCACGGTCACTTCGCAATGCAACAGCCCGCGCTGCTCGAACCGGTGATCGGACATGTCTTCATGCTGGTGGGAAACCACAGACCAGCGCGACAGCATCGCGTTGCCATGCTCGCCGTGCCGCGTATGGGCATTGGTACGGTACACGGCGGTATAGCCCTCGGGCGCCAGAAAATCGGCCTGCGGCAACTCGGGCCAATGGGGAAAGTAGGCTGCCTCGCGGCGATGCATCTTGCGCACTTCCTGCAGGCAAACGATGTCCGCATCCAGCTGCTCGACCGCGTGGCCCAGGTTGTGGATCTCCAGACGCCGGACCGGCCCGACGCCCTGCACACCCTTATGAATGTTGTACGTTGCTACACGGACCCTTGTCATGTGACTCCTTGCGCAGAAATATCGGCGTGCACGGCAAAGCGGGGAATCTGCAGTATCGCCTCGGCATTGGAGGGTGAGAAGCACAGATCGGCCGCCTCCCGGTAGGGCAACCATTGGTAGGCCGTGTGCTCCCGCGGATTGAGTCGCACCGCGCACCGCCCGGGAACCTGAAGGCCAAACAGGCGTTCGGTATTGCGAGTCACGCCGGGCGCATAGCGGTGCAGCCACTGGGGGTAGATGCTGTAGACATTTTCCAGTTGCCAATCGACCAGAACGCCCTGCCCCAGAGGCCCGGGCCCGCACCGGATGCCCGTTTCCTCCAGAACTTCGCGCGCGGCTGTCAGGGCCCAGTCTTCATCGGGAGTGTCCCGGCTGCCGGTTACCGATTGCCAATATTCGCCGCCCACGTCGTCGCCGTCCGCGCGCCGGATCAGCAAGACATCCAGCGCCGGGGTGTAGATCACGACCAGCACGGATTGGGGAATTTTGAACGGTTGGGGCATAAAAAAGGGCGCTTCCAGAGCGCCCTTTCATTGTGCACCAAGCCAGACACCAATCACGTGGCCTTGGCGGCGTCCGGTGTGCGCAGACGGATGTGCAGCTCGCGCAATTGTTTTTCGTCCACCGGGCTGGGTGCCTGCGTCAGCAGACACTGCGCACGTTGGGTCTTGGGGAAGGCGATCACATCGCGGATGGATTCGGCACCGGTCATCAGCGTCACGATACGGTCCAGGCCAAAGGCCAAGCCGCCATGCGGGGGCGCACCGTACTGCAGGGCATCCAGCAGGAAGCCGAACTTGAGCTGGGCTTCTTCGGGTGTGATCTTCAGCGCGTCGAACACCTTTTGCTGCACATCCGCACGGTGGATACGGACCGAGCCGCCACCCATCTCCCAGCCGTTCAGGACCATGTCATAGCCCTTGGAAATGCACTTCTCGGGG
>Ga0066469_1000498_pt1 | contig 10291 bp, 3 predicted proteins | sample LakWasM103_HOW12_2_FD_59579 | JGI IMG/M metagenome (GOLD analysis project Ga0066469, IMG submission 59579) | Freshwater sediment methanotrophic microbial communities from Lake Washington under simulated oxygen tension - Sediment Metagenome 103_HOW12 | ecosystem: Environmental > Aquatic >... | reverse complement strand
GCGCGTGATGATGGGCGTGTGGAGCCACCTGCGCCAGTTCATGTACACCAAGTTCATCGTCGTGGTGGACGACGACGTCAACGTGCGCGACTGGAAGGAAGTCATCTGGGCCCTGACCACCCGGGTCGACCCGGTGCGCGACACCATGATGGTGGAGAACACGCCCATCGACTACCTGGACTTCGCCTCACCGGTCAGCGGCCTGGGCAGCAAGATGGGGCTGGACGCCACCAACAAATGGCCGGGTGAGACGCAGCGGGAGTGGGGCCGCACCATCACGATGGACCCCGAGGTGCAGCAACGCATGGACGGCATCTTCGTAGGGCTGGGCTTGTAAGGCAAATAGACCTGTAGCCCTCGTGGAATCTGCACATGTAGCTATCAATTCAGGAGTAATTGGCAGGCTGGATTTCACTGTGGCAAGATGCCTGCATCACGCAGGTTTTTTGGCCGCTGCTCAAAGGATTGCCACCATGCATCAACTCCTTCAACCACGCTGCAGACGCGTTGGTGGCTGCTTTACCCATGGCATGACCTATGTCCTGATGTTGGGTCTGATGGCGCTGATGCTTGCCAGCCATACCCCGGCCGCGTGGGCGCAAGCCGAAGAAGATGGGACCAGCATGACCGAGGCTGACGAAGCCGAAGCCAGCGCTACAAAACTCACGCCCGATGAATCCGCCCGTGTGCTGGCGCAAGTGCTGCCGGAAGCGCCCGATGCACGGTATGCCCTGCTGCAGCGGCAGTATCAGGCGGCGCGCCTGCTGGAAGACCGGGTCCGGTTTGTCGACGTCGCGCGCCAGCTGGTGGATGCCGGGCGTGGCCGCCCGGATGGCGAGCGCTGGATTGTGAATTACCTCAACGCCGAGTTCACCTGGGGCAGCCAGGGCAAGGCGCTGGAGGCCAGCGAGCCGTTTGTCACCGACACCACCCTGACCCTGGGCACCCGCGCGTCGGCGGCATTGCGCCAGGCCTTTTTCGCTGCCCAGGGCCATGACCGGGCCATCTTGAGTCGGCTCTGGTCGCGTGCCGATGATCTCGCCGGCCAGGTGTTGAAGCAGGGCACGGCCGCACCGCCGCGCATGGCCGTTGACCGCCTGCAAGTGCGCTCCGAGATCGAGCGTTTTTCCGGGGACTTCGCGGCATCCGTCGCCACACTGCGCGAGGCCATCGGCTTGGGCCGGCGCGACCTGCAAGCCGCCCGCGCGCGCGCCGGCAATGCACGTGATCTTGCAGTGCTCGACGCGTATGGCCAGCTCGACGGATCAATGGGCATGCTGACCTATGCCCTGGTGCGTCACGGGCGCCCGCAGGAAGCCATCAACGTCGCGCAGGCCAATCTGGCATTGTGGCGCTCGGGCCAGATCAGCGATGCGCTGGGCGCCCGCTGGAACTACCGCCTGGCCAACAGCCTGATGGCAACCCAGCAGTTCGAAGCCGGCCTGGCGGCGGCGCGCCAGTCGGATGCCATGCTGCAACGCGCAGGCTCCAGCCCCGCCAGCCATACCCGCTGGCTGGCGCGCCAGGAAGTGGTGCGGGGGCTGATTGGCCTGAAGCGCTGGAAAGAAGCGGACGAGTCGTACCGCGAATTCCTGGCCAGCATGCCGCCCGACGTGCTGGCGCGCACGCGCGCATCCGATGTGCGCCTGATTGCGTTGCTGGCGGCAAAAAATGGACGCCTTGAAGAGGCGCTGGAAACGGCCGAACGCGCGCACCGCTTTCGGTCGCGTCTGTTCGGCTCCAATCACCCGCAAACGCAGGAGGCCGCGGGAGTGCGTGGCGTGGTGCGGCTGGCGCGTGGCGAAGTCTCGCGCGCCATGGGCGATTACGAAGCCCTGTTTGCCGCCACGCTGGACAACCCCGGCGGCTGGCTGGACCTGGATCTGCGCGGTGTGCGCGGCTACGTGTTGGGCATTGCGTTCGACGAATTCATGCGTTACGTGGCGCAGCAGGCCCTCAGGGGCGAACCGCAGGCCTCCGCGCTGACCGACCGGGCCATGCAGATCGCCGATCGCACCAGCTTGGGCGTCACGCAGCGGGCCATTACCGACAGCACGGCGCGGGTGCTGGCCTCCACACCGGCCTTGCGCGCGCTGCTGGAGCAGGAACAAACCCAGCGGCGGGTGGTTGCAGCGCTGTTTTCCAAACTCAATGCAACCCTGGCGCAGGAAGACCGTTTGCGGCGCGAGACGCAAACCCCAGAATTCAAGGCCCTGCCCGAGCCTGAGCGCAAAGCCCATGCCGCTCGCCTGTTGGCGGTGCGCGAACAGATCAAGGCGCAACAGCAGGAGGGGACCGCGGCGCGCACGGTATTGATCGATCAGCGCACGGCCATTGCCCAGCAGTTCCCGGCCTATGCCGACCTCGTAACGCCCAGCACGCTCAAGCCGGAGCAGTTGCGCGGCCTGCTGGGCGCAGGCGAGGCCCTGCTGGTGATTCACCCCACGGACACCGCTACCCTGGCCTGGCTGGTGGTTGCGGGCGGGCGCGGCGGCTTTCATGCCAGCATGCTCAACCAGAGCGACCTGGCGCTGCGCGTGGCAGATGTGCGCAAACAACTCGACTGGGGGAGCGCGCCACCGGATGCAACACCGGTGCTGCCAGCGAACGGCTTGTACGCGCTGTACCGCGACCTGGTGCAACCCCTGGAGCCGCAATTGCAGGGCGTGCGTTCGTTGATCATCGCCACCAATGGGCCGCTGGCCAGCCTGCCGTTGGGGGCGTTGCTGACGAAGGCACCCCAGGCCAACGAGGCGCCGGCCTGGCTGGTACGGCAAATGGCCGTCACCCAACTGCCGTCGTCATCCGCGCTACAGGCATTGCGGCGTGGCGCGTCGCCCCCGGCCGCTGCCAAGGCGCTGCTGGGGTTTGGTGACCCGTTGTTCAAGCTGGGCCCCGACCAATTGCTTGCACCGCCGGTCGCGCCGGGCGCAGCGCGCCTGGTGGGCGCAACGGTTGCCGCGACGGCCACCCGGTATGACGCCGAACTCGGTTTCAGCTATGCCAACATGCCACCTCTGCCTGAAACCCGCACCGAGCTGCTGGCCGTGGCCGATGCGCTGGGGGCGGACGGCAAAGCCGATTTGGTGCTGGGCGCCCAGGCTACCCGCCGCGCGGTGCTGGACGCACATTTGCTGGACCGCCGCGTGGTGGCCTTCGCCACGCACGGCCTGATGCCGGGCGAGTTGCCCGGGGTTTCCAAACCGGCGCTGGCCATGGCCGCGACCAGTAACGGGCGTGAATCACCGCTGCTCGACCTGGACGATGTGCTCGGCCTGCGACTGAACGCGCAATGGGTGTTGCTGTCGGCCTGCAACACGGCTGCAGGGGAGCAGGGTGGCGCAGCCATGTCCGGCTTGGTGCGCGGGTTTTTCTTTGCGGGTGCCCGCTCGGTGCTGGCCACGCATTGGGCCGTTGAATCGGATTCCGCCGCGGCCCTGAGCGTCGCGACTTTCAAGGCCCAGGCCAAAGGGGGCGTCTCGCGCAGCGAAAGCCTGCGCCAGGCCCAACTGGCCATGATCGACGGCAGCCTGGGCGCAGGCCAATGGCGTCACCCGTTTTACTGGGCACCCTATGCCTTGTTTGGCGACCCGGTGCGCTGATCCGGTGTGTTGTCATGCGACGGAACCTGCGCCCCGTCGGATGCCGCGCTTGAAACCGAAGAATGCTGCGTACTTGGCTGGCTTGGGTCTGCAAAGAATGAATAGGCATTGCGTCCGGCGGACTTGGCGGCATACATGGCTGCGTCGGCTTTCTTCATGAGTGATCGAACATCGTCATTCCCATGAATGGGATAGACCGCAATGCCGATGCTCAGGGTGACGTTCAGCGCATGTTTGTCGAAGTGCAACGGTTCGGCCATGGTGACAAAAACTTTCTGCGCCACCTGGGCTGCATCTTGCGGGCCTGTGATCTCGTTCAGCACAATGATGAACTCGTCACCCCCGACGCGGGCCACGGTATCCCCGCTGCGGATGCAGTGTTCCAGACGTTTGGCCACTTCCTTGAGCAGTTGGTCGCCCACCTCATGACCCAGCGTGTCGTTGATATTCTTGAAGTAGTCCAGATCGAGAAACATCAGCGCCAGTGAACGCTCGAACCGCTTGGCCTGGGTCAGCGCCAGGTGGAGGCGGTCATACAACATGCGCCGGTTCGGCAGCCCGGTCAATGCATCGAAGTAGGCGAGTTGCCGGATTTGTTCTTCGGCCATTTTTCGTTCAGTGATGTCGCGGCTGGACGCTCGCCGCCCCAAAAATTGACCGCCTTGACCGAACACAGGCAGGCAGGCGTGCTCAATCCATCGCACCGTTCCATCGGGCAAGAGAATGCGAAAGCTGAATTCGCACCTTTCGGCTTGGGTGAGGTGGAATTTCAGGTGTTCAGACACCAATGCCACGTCGTCAGGGTGCGTGATTCTGAGCAGGAAATTGGACTCGCCCTGGAAGGCGTCGGCCCTATACCCGGTGATTTTTTCGCAGGAGCTTGAGTTGAACAGCAACTCGCCCGTTGGGCTGATCCAGGTTTCCCAGTTGTAAGTGAAGTCGGAGATGGTTTGGTACTTCTCTTCCGAATCTGCCAGCAATTTCCAGGCACGCGCCAATTTCCAGCTGCCCCATGCGATCAGAGCCAGGAGCAGGCTGAGAACGCTGGCGACCTTCAAGACAATGGCCTGACGGATGCCACTCAGAACTTCCGCAGATTGGTGCGTGACCGCCTTCCAGAAATAGGGCGGAGCAGCAGTCTGTTGTCCGCTGGGGCCGCTCACCGCAGGCGTGCCGGAGCTCGACTTTTGCCCCGCCTGAAGCGGATAGACCGTCTCCCAAGTCCACAAACCATCATCGCGCGTGATTTGCCCGCTGTCCGAGCTGACAATAGCCTTCCACATAGCCGGTGAACGAGCTGCCAGGCTCAGCTCGGTCCGCCCGAACATAAAGCCCCATTCATCCGCAGCTTCGGGGCTTTTGAGCCAGTAGCCAGCCGTGTTGAGAACCATCCCAAGCCCGGATGTTGCCTTGGAGTAGGCCTGCAGCATTTCATTGCCGTAGTAGTTGAGGATGACAATGCCACGCTTCTTGCCAGACGAGTCGGTGATTGGCGTGGCAAACCGGATCATGGGTTTGTAAGGCTCCTCAATCTTGTCCTGTTCAATGTTGAGATCAACCGGAGAAATGAACACTTCACCTGGGTTGCGCTTGAGAGCATCGGCGAAATAGTAGCGTTGCGCCTTGTTCTGGAGCTTGTCCGGCGCAACCACCTTGGCTTTCCCCTGAGCGAAGTCGATCCGCACCACCTCCATGCCGGTTTCGTCGATCCAGCGTACTTGGTCGTAAAGCCTTTTGGCATTTGAAAAGCTGGAGAGGTCTTCCGTCAGATGCGCCATGTTCTCTGGTGTTGGCCGCTCCACCGCCTGGTGCAGCGAACTGTTCTGCGACAGATACATGAGATCGCGGGCCACCGGCTCAATACTATTGGCCAAAGCCGCCGAACCCAGCTTGACATGCGTGTATTCATGGGTATGCAGCTCAATGAGCTTGGTCTGCAATTCCAGGTGGGCGAAGGCGAGCGCTCCACCAACCAAAGCTGTGGCAACCGGCAAAAACACGCGAAGAAACAAACCGCGAGTCGTTCGCATCAAATCTTCCTTCGCAACACGAGGAGCTGATAAATCATCGTAGTCAGGGGATTGGGCAAGCTCCTTGACATAAAGCATAAGAACGCGTCTGCATATGCTGCGTTTCAGATATCCATCGCCCCCATGCAAGCCCGTGACGCTGAAAGCGTGCGCAACCGCACATTGAGTCCACCCCGTTTGGTGTAGTCTTGGGTCAAGTCCGACACTCCGCACACGCCACGACGCTGACATGAACATCGTGAAAGAACCCAACACGCCGTCCGCTCGCCCATGAGGTGCGCGTGGATGGGGGTATTGCTGGCCGCACTGTGTGCGGGCGCATGGGCGCAAGACGGGGTGGCGCCCTCCGCCTTTCAGCTCAGCATCGAAGCACCCGACGAAATTCGCACGGTATTGGAGCGCCACCTGGAGCTGCAACGCTACCGTGCGCTGACCGACCTCAGCGACAACGAGCTGGAACGGTTGATGGCCATTGCCGCCCAGGACAGCAGGGATCTGGTGGCCACGCTGGGCTACTTTTCTCCCGTGGTTCGTATCGAGCGTCCAGGCGATACGAACACAAAACCCCGGGTGATCACATTGACGGTTGACCCCGGGCGGCCGACGCTGATCAGCGAGGTGACGGTCGTCTTCAGCGGCCCCATTGCGCAGGACCCATTGGCCGCTGCGCAGCGCCAGCAGATTCAGGACAGCTGGTCTCTGCGCACCGGGATGCGATTCTCGCAAGACCGCTGGGACAGCGCTAAACAGCAGGCGCTGCGCCAACTCACCACGCTGCGCTACCCCACCGGGCAAATTGGCAGCTCGACGGCGGACATTGACGCTCCCAACCATGTAGCCCACCTGCGCGTGACACTGGATTCGGGCCCTGCCTATCAACTGGGTGGTTTGGTGATTGGTGGCCTGGAGCGCTATGACACCGAACTGGTCACCCGGCTGGCGCGACTGCCGCGTGGAACGCTGTACGCCCAGGCCGACCTGGTAGCCGCGCAGCAGCGCCTGACCGACAGTGGTTTTTTTGACTCCGCCTATGTGAATCTGAACACCGCGGGCGACCCTGCAGCAGCCCCAGTGCTGGTGGAGTTGCGCGAAGCCAAACTGCAAAAACTCGTATCCGGTGTGGGTATCAGCACCGACGCCGGAGCGCGGTTGTCGCTGGAACACACCCACAACAAGGTGCCGGGGCTCGGCTGGCGCGCGGTCTCCAAAATCGCGCTGGACCGCGAAACGCGATCCATCGGTACCGAACTGACCGCACCGCCTGACCCGGACCATTGGCGCTGGATCACCTCGGCCCAATGGCAGGCGCAACGCTCTGGCAGCACCGACGTCAACAGCCAGCGCCTGCGCTTGGGCCGCAGCCAGAGCCAGGACGGTGCGGACCGCAGTGTCTATGCCCAATACGACCGGGCCAACACAGCCGGCACCGACTCCACCGAACCCACGTTGGCACAGGCGCTGAGTGCCAACTACGCGGTCACGCTGCGCAACTTTGACAGCACGCCCTTCCCCTCGCGTGGCTGGGGTGTCGGCCTGGCGGTGGGCGGTGGCGCGACTCTGGGCAGTCAGACCGACCCCTATGCCCGTGTGTTAGCCCGTGGGCTGACGTATCTGCCGCTGGACCGAGACACCAAGGGCCCAGAGTCGGCCCAGCGCGGCGGGCGGCTGGCGGTGCGTACCGAGCTGGGCGCAGTGCTGGCCAAGGAGGGAATCGCTCTGCCCAGCACCGAACTGTTTTTGACCGGCGGCGACAACAGCGTGCGCGGTTACACCTTCCGCAGTATTGGCGTCACCGGTTCCGACGGACGGCTTGTGCCTGGGCGCTACCTGGCCACGGGCAGTGTCGAGTGGCAGCGCCCCATCCTCATGAAGGGTCAAATGAGCGACTGGGAGAGCACCGTTTTCATTGACGGGGGCGCAGTAGCAGACCAGGTATCCGAACTCCGGCCCAAGTTCGGCGTGGGCGCCGGCGTGCGCTGGAAAAGCCCGGTGGGACCGCTGCAAATTGACCTGGCCTACGGCCTGGAGGTCAAACTGCTGCGCTTGCACATGAACGTAGGGTTCAGCTTTTGATGAAGGCCCTGCGCGTCAGCCTGTACACCCTCGCGGCGGCACTGTTGACCGTGCTGGTGCTGCTGGTGGGCGTCTGGGTCTGGGGGGGCTCCAGCAGTTCGTTGAACATGGCTTTGGCGCGTGCCGCCAGCTACCTGCCCGCTGGCCAAACCCTGGAGGTTACCGATGCGACGGGCTCCTTGCGCCAGGGCGGGCACATTGCCAAGTTGCGCTGGACACGCGGCGCCTTGTCGGTGGAAGCCCTGGATATCGACATCGCGTGGAGCCTGTTGCCGCTGTGGGATGGTGAACTGCGCTTGGGCAAGCTCGTTGTGCGGCAGTTGACCATCGACGACCGTCGCCCCGTCACCCCACCCGGCAGCACCGAGCCCCCGGTCCACCTGCAGTTGCCGATCCGGGTGGATGCGACGTTTGCCATTGATAAGCTGGTCTGGGTCGGCCCACCGGGCTTTGATGCCACCAGTGTTACCGGTCGCTACAAGTTTGATAGCGTTAACCACAGCCTGGACGGGGGCCAGCTGCATATTTCTTCCGGAGCATATGGCGTGAAAGCACGCCTGCAGGCCCAGTCGCCGATGGCGCTGGCGGTTGAGCTCGACGGCACCGTGCAGACCACGGTGCCCAGCAGCAAGCAAGCGCTCACAGTCCAGGCCAACGCCAGCATCACCGGATCGCTGGCGGGACGCGACGCCTTGCTGGTATTGCAGGCCCAACTGCGGCCTGAACCGGTGGCGGGTGCAGACACAGCGTTGCAGGCCACACTGACCGCCAACATCCACCCCTGGCAAGCCCAGCCGCTGGTCCGCGCCCAAGCGCAATGGCAGGCCTTGAATCTGGCGGCGCTGTGGCCGCAAGCCCCGCAAACTAATATGGCCGGTGCGGCCCATGTCACCCCTGCGGGCACGGGTTGGCAGGCCGCTGTGCAACTGCGCAATCGCGGCAGCGGGCCGTGGAATCAGCAGCGACTGCCGCTGGAAAGCCTCGATGCGCAGATCACCTTCACCGATGGGCAATGGGTCATTCAATCCCTGCAAGCCCATGGCGCAGGTGGGCGCATAGCCGCCCAGGGCCAGGCCAGCGGAACCAGCGCTGGCGCAGCGATGGCGTCGGCCTGGCAAGTCAAAGCGACGGCGCAAGGCATCAACCCCGCCGCGCTGGACACCCGCCTGGAGGCGGTGGTTCTGGATGGCCAACTGACAGCGAAGCAAACGCCAAGTGGTATCCGCTTCGACGCCCGCTTGCAGAGCGCAACAGACCAAAGGTCCGCCAAGGCAGGCCCGGCCAAACCGTCAGACACGCTGCGGGGCCTGAAACTCCAGACCGTTGAAGCCAGGGGTGTCTGGAAGAGCCCCGCCTTGCAACTCGACCACCTGCTGGTGCTAACCCCGGATGCCAAACTGGAGGGCACAGCCGCCGTGCACACCCACAGCGGCGCTGCCGAGGGCCGGCTGGCCCTTGCACTGCCCGGAGCCACGGCGACCCTGGACGGGAGCCTGAGCGCCTCCAGCGGTGACGGTGCACTTTTGGCCAAGGTCACCGATGCGGCCCGTGTAGCCCTGTGGCTGGACCAATTGCCGGGCGCACCTCTCAAGCTGCCCAAAGCCCTGCGCCAGGGGCGAGCCGAGGTGAGTGCGCGTTGGCAAGGCGGCTGGCAAAAACAAGGCCAAGCCCAGGGGTTGACCTTGACGGTCGCCGCGCAGCTCGACAAGGACCCGCTTCGACTGGCCCTGCTGTCAACGCTAAGAGGTGGCCGTGTGAGTGACACCACCTGGCACGCCAGCCTGGACACGGCCAGCGTCAAGATCCAGGGTCTCACCCAAACCGGCGTCTGGACTTTGGCACTCGCGGACCAGGTCCAGTTCAAACTGCAACAAGACGCCCGTAGCCTGGTGCTGGACGTGTCAGCCGGAGGCGCCCGACTGACCGGCCCCGTTCCCGGCACGGCACGCCTGCAGTGGCAAGTGGCACGCTGGGCACAACCAGTCGGAAAATTCGTTGGTCCTTCGCACTGGCAAACCCAGGGCAGCGTGCACGATCTGCCACTGGCCTGGCTTGAACTGTTGGGTCAGACCCAGGTTGCAAACCTGGGCCTCAAGGGTGACGTGCTGTTTGGGGGGCAATGGGACGCCAGCAGTGGCGACACACTCAAGATACGCGCCACGCTGGAACGCACTGCGGGTGACCTGCAACTGCAGGCGCCCGAGGCCCCCGGCGGCCGGATCAGCGTGGGCCTGCGCGAGGCCAGTCTGGAAGTGAACGCACAGGGCGACATGGTCAAAGCCAAACTGCGCTGGGACAGTGAACGCGGAGGGCAGGTGAGTGCTGATGTCAGCACCCGACTGCGACATCAGAACGGCGCCTGGACCTGGCCTGCCGACGCGCCGCTGGCCGGAAGCGTCAGCGCCCAATTGCCGCCGGTGGGCGCGTGGTCGGTGCTGGCACCACCGGGTTGGCGCATGCGCGGCACGCTGGACGCCAATGCAACCTTGTCGGGCACGGCGTCGGCGCCGCAATGGCGCGGCACGCTGCTGGCGCAAGACCTGGCCCTGCGCTCCGTCGTGGATGGCATCGACTTCAGCCAGGGCT
>Ga0066469_1000497_pt1 | contig 10291 bp, 14 predicted proteins | sample LakWasM103_HOW12_2_FD_59579 | JGI IMG/M metagenome (GOLD analysis project Ga0066469, IMG submission 59579) | Freshwater sediment methanotrophic microbial communities from Lake Washington under simulated oxygen tension - Sediment Metagenome 103_HOW12 | ecosystem: Environmental > Aquatic >... | reverse complement strand
GATTGATACGCCGATCTCAGCCTTCGACGACGGCCCCGTCATCTTTCCAAATCGCGCCGAGCCGGCCATGGCGCCGGATATCGGCTTCGGCTCGGCGGCGCGAAGCGAGATGATCGCGGATCGCCTCGATCGTCTCGCCGGACATGAGAAGCGGCACGTCCTCATAGCCCGTCACCTTGACGAGTTCCGCGAGGAGCGAGGCGCGCTCTACCTCTTCGTTCGGCAATCGGTTGGGCAGCGAGCCTGATCTCATCGGGTGAAATACATCAGCTCCACGTTGTTGGCGCAACCTTGAGCCAGCGCTTGCCTTCAAGGCGGCTTAAAACGGAATGCACGGACCGTAGCCCATGACGATCTCCTCCCTGCCGTCGAGGCGGCCATGGCGCGAGGCAACGGCCGCGCTCGATGAGATCGACATTATCGGCCCGATCGCCTCAACGGTTTCGTCCTTTGCATGGGCGCCGATATGGCGCGAGATATCAGCCCTGTCTTCGTGCCAGATCGCGACCATTCGCTGAAAAAAGCCCCCGGCCACCCGGCGGCATTCGAGGCGATCGCCAATCGTCTGGCCCGGCATGTCCTGATGCATCAGCTTAGGCTCGCTGGCGCAACTTTCAGCGCCTCGCCAGCCTTCAAGGTAACCGGAACGCAGCCGTCCTGGACAATCACGCCGCGCGGCTCGGCTGTCGCGTCATTGCCCTTCGATACCCATATCTGCCCGCCAAATGCGTAGACCAGGAAGACGCGGTCGGGAGCGTTGGCGGCCGCCGCCGCGACCAGCGTCACATTCCCCGCCAGCCCCGACTGCGTGAAGCCCGATCCAAAGGTCTGGACGGAGGTAATGGTCTGCCCCTTCGCATCGATGGCGCTCTGGAGCGTTACGAGATCGGCGCGTGCGGTTGTCATGGGGACTCCATCAGGTGGCGGAATGGTCGGAGGACTGGCCAATCGGCGCAGTAGCTCGTCTGGCCAGCCGTGCGGCGAACCGCTGGATTGAAGATCGCGATGGCGTCCGATCGGCGCCGAAACGGGCGCGGCACTCCTCCATCGCCTGCTTGTATTCTCGAGTCGGCAGGATTTTCCGCAGGAACGCAGCAACATCCGTATCGCGCTCGTAGGGCGACCGCGAGGGGCGCCGGATCAAGCCTCTCACCATGGCCGGCCCCGTATCATGCACGAAGCAGCATGCCGCCGCGGTTCGGCGTGATCGGCACGGCCGGGTTCTCCGACTGGACGTTGACGATCCGCGAGCCCTCGGACGCTTCGACGACGATGCGCCCGCCCACAGTGGTGTTGCTGTTCGAGGCCGGGCCGCCAGCGGTGCGGGTGAAGCCATTCGAGCCGCCGATGCCGGCGCCGGGCGCCGAGCCTGGCGTGATCATGCCGGTCGGATTGCCCATCGGGTCGACGCCGCTGCCGCCGGGCGTACCCGGCATGGGACCGCCGGTGAACGGCAGCTTGATCGAGCCTATTGCGTCGGCGATCATCCGAGGGATTCCCTTCGCCCACTCGACCAGCTCTCCGAACTTCGCCTTCATGCCGTCCCAGAGCTGGCCGATCGCGTCCAGGCCGGCATTCTTCAGCCGCCCGCCGAGATCGGCGATTGCGTCGACGATGCGACCGGGTAGGGCTTGCCCCCACGCAACGATATCAGCGCCTGTCTGCTCGATCGCGGCCCAGGCGTCGGCAAAGGCCTGCTTTATACCGGCCCACGCATCTTTGAACGGCTGGACCATGCCGTCCCAAATGGCCTTAAGCTTCGGCGCGATCTCGTCCCAGTTCTGCCATACGTAATAGGCGCCGTAGGCCAAAGCCGCCAAGGCAAGCACCGTTATCGCGATGGGAGAGAAAAGCAGGGCGACGGCCAAAGCGAGCCCGCGAACTACGGGTGTCAACACTGCCAGCGACGCCCCCAGAAGGAGTCCGGCCCCAGCCCAGGACAGAGTAGTATCGATTAGTCCGGGCCATTTTTGATCAAGAGAATCAACCCATTTGAGCAAGTCCTCGATCGCCTTCATCGCGGTCGGAAGGTTGGACGCAAAAGCCAAGCCGATGCGGTTGCCAACGGAGGCGGCGAGCACGCCGAACTGATTGAGCTGCGGCTGAAGCCCCTTCATCCGCGTCGCGAAATCATCGACGATCGTACCCACGCCGGCCGTCTTCAACTGGTCGCGGAACTCTTTGAATTTGTCGAGATTCTGCATCATCGGCAGAATGAACCCCAACACTTGCATGTCGGCGTAGAGCTTCCCGACATTGGTTCCTGCCAGCAGCGTCTTTATTTGCTCCTCGCGCTGCTTGTCGGTGGCGCCCGCCTTTTTCATGATCTTGTCGATCTCGACTTGGGGCGCCTTGAGCTTCGATACCAGCTTCCCGATCACGGCCTCAATCGGGTTGATGCCCTTTGCGGTCGCGTCCGTCATGACGCCGGTGATGTCGACCTTTAGCTCTTTCTCGAACTTCTTGATCGCCTCCGGGGCGTTGATCTTGGTCAGGAAGTTGTTGAGGTTCGTCGCCGCCTGGCCCGGATCGGCCGTGCCGATCATGGCTATCTGGAGTGATGCGCCGAGATGTTCGACGGCCTCGCGGCCGGTCACCCCGAGCTTGGCCATCTGCGCCGACAATTCCGGAAGCGCGCGGGCCATGTCGGCGAATTCGAACCGGCCCAGCTTGCCCGCGACGGCCAGCTTGCCGAGCATTTCCTCCATCTGTGCGGAAGGAATCTTCAGCGTATCGGACAGCGACAGCACCGTCTTCGCAGTGTCGATCATCGTCGCACCTGTTGCCGTCGCCACCTTCGCGATCGTCGGCAACAGCTTCTCCATCAGCTCCGGCGCCACATTCCCGGCGATCAGCGTTTTCGCGCCCTTTGCAACGTCGTCGGAGGTCTGGCCGGTCAGGAAGGCGAGCTTCTGATATTGCCTGGTCAGATCCCCAATCATGGTTTCGGCTGCCAGGCCGGTTCTTCCTGCCGTTATCGCAATGTCCCGAATCTGCGTATCCCAGGCGGCGGCCTGCTTGATGGGCGAAATGAAGGACAGCGCGGCGAACGTCGCGCCAAGGACCCCGATCCGCCGACCGAGGTCTCCTACCGATCGAGCGATATTGCCGATGCCGCGCGTCAGGCCCCGCAGCGGCGCCGTCAGCCGGTCGACCAGCTCGACGAGGACGGACACCTTCATGTTCGGGTTGGCCATCGATCGCGCCTTTTGCTAGCCGACGTGGTGCGAGACGATGACCTCGACGGCACCATTCCAGATGTTCGACGAGCCACCCCCGAGGATGGGCTTGAGCAGCTCCAGCGCCGCTTCCTCCAACTCCGGCGGCACGACCAGGTGCGTGGGTTTCACGCCGAGCAGAATGCCTTGATCACCCCGGAGCCGGGCCATGGCATTTTTCGCCAGGACGAAGTTCTCGGTGGTCAGGTCGGCCATTGACCCGAAGGCGAGCTGCCAGAGGCCGAAGCCGACATTCACGCGGGCATCGACACCGTAAATGTACTCTTTCCGCATGAAGACATTTTCGTCGGTCTCTTTGTCCAGCCCGCGGAAACGATACTTCTGACGCTCTTGCCAGATTAGCGGCTTGATCGCCCGCGACAGATCGCAGAGATACCACGCTGGCTTGTTGCCGGCCTGCATGTTCGAAACCGAACCGATGATATCGCCTTCAGGACCATACAGCGGATGATCGGTGTCGAAATAGAACTGGCCATCGAAGCACAGCGTCTGGAAACCGTTCTTCAGTAGCCCAAAGACTAGCGTGTCAGGATGAACCTTCGCGGCTCGCCCCATTTCCTGAAACATCGGTTTGAAGATGCCGACGCGATCGTCGGCGAGATCATTCTCGGCGATCGAAATCGTGCTCTCGAAATCGACGTTCTTGATCGCGAACCCATGAGCCCTCAGGTTCTTGATGTAGCGGTCGCCGATCCACTGCCGCAGCTGCGGGAATTGGCCGAGCCAGCCGTATTCTTCCCGAGACGTTGAACTGGGCACCGTCATCGCGATCTTGCCGTATTGCGCCGGCGTCCCACTGAACGCCTCATTGAAAATGGCATTGAAGCCGGTGAAGACGTTGGCGACGGATGCGGCGTTGATGAGCATTGAGAGAGCGGCTTTCCAGATGAGGGAGGCGGGCCTAGCCAGCCCAGCAAATCCCACTTAGCTAGCCGCAATCAGCTGCGCCCCGGCACGCCCCGTCGACGGGGCGTTACGCAGACTGGCTGATCTTGTTCGGGCGGCCGAACCTCTGAAGGATTCCATGCACAACCTTTTCGGACGTGCCTGCCTTCAGAGCGGTTTGCGTCCGGTTCAACCCCATGGCGATGTAGCAAAGCACTCGCCAGGGCCGGCCGATCGGCAGCATGATTTCGCCACTGCCGTAGTGCTTCGCCATGGCCTCGGCCGCGTCAACCCCAACGATGCCTGCCAGCACGCCATCCGTCGACTTCTTCGGAATCCAGAGTCGCGTGCCGCCGCGTGCCTCCAGCAGCTTCAGCGTTGCCTCTCCGCCGATCAACTCGACCAAGCGGGCAACTTCCTCGGTCGCGGGCGGGAGACCCATCACCGTCCCCACCTGCGCCGATTGCGATCGTCCTCGTTGACAGTGACGAGACAGCCTTTCTCGACCACGTAGCACAGGCCGTCGACCACGATCTTGAAGTCGGCGACTCCGGCGCGCTCTGCTGCCCTTCGGCCCCGCTCCAACGAGTTCGCGATCAGGCCCCGGATTTGCTCGACATCGAGCGCTCCGGCGCGCTCGAGGAAGCGGAGCAAGGCACGATCCGTCACATGGATCGCCCTGTGCTCCGTTCCCCCGTGAGGCGCTGCAACGTCTTCAGCAGGTCGAGCGTTTGCCAGATTGCGGGCGGCATGGATATTCACGGCTGGGAGCTTTCATCCGGATGGAGACGGGCTTGGGCAGCCCAGCAAATCCCACTACCGTGCGGTAATCGCTCGCAGGCCAGCACGCCCCGCCGGCGGGGCGCTTGTCGACCAGGCGCCGGCCGTGAGGCCTGGCTTCTCAGTGGCTCACGCTAAGCAGATAACGACTGGGAGCCGAGAGCTCGGCAGAGAATGGCCGCCAATCGCCCACAAGTGCTTCAATTTCAGTTTGAATAAATTTCCCCGACCCGACAGGCGGCCAGAGCAAGGAAGCCGCCTACGCGGCTCCTGAGGGCTTTTCGGCTTGAGCCTCCTGAAACGCCTTCCGGCGGTTCATCACGCGCAGGGCATTGATCGCCATGGCCGCGTGGTCCGTGGTCATGAAGCGAGGCGAGGAAATCTTGAAGGAGCGCTCCAGCCAGGCGCGCATGGCGCCCTCGTTATTGTCACCTGACCATTGACGCCAGAGCTGTTCGACCAGGGCGATTTGGACTGGCGTCGCCATGCCGCGCCTAATGTGGAGCGGCGGATGCTTGCGCTGGAAGCCGAGCGCTTCAAAGATCCGGATCAGTTCAGTGAAGCCCTCGGGCGACAGGTCACGAGCACTATCGACGCCGCCCACGTTTCCGAGCAGATTCCGGTACTCTTGCTCTGTAAGGGCGAGCTGCCGTTTTGCCGCCTGGATCATTGCGAGCTGCTTGTGCGTGATCATCACGAGGCCTTCGGATACATGCGCTCATGAAGCTGGGCGCGAGCCGTCGTGGCCAGGCTGTCGACAGCGGAAACCTTCCGGTCCACGAATTCCATGGCGAGGAACACCGCATCGAGCAGCGCGATCTGCTTGTTCGCGGCAGGAGCCGGCGCCTCAACCGTGCAACTCAACATCCACGTCATGGTATGAAGCTTGCGCGCTTCCATGCTGATGTCGTCGAGGGCGGTCGCGAGATCAGAGTGCAGAGTATCGTTTTTCATGGCTGCCCTCGTCATTGCAGCGGCTCGGAAACGCGGTGAGGGGTAAGCAAGCAAATCCTGTCGAGTTCGGTCTTCGAACCATTCACCAGCTCGCGCTGCGCTTCGAGGTATTTCTTGACCTTGTCGCCAAGATCATTTGGCAGGGTTTCTGGATCGAGGAAGGTGAGCAGCTTTGCATCTGCCGCCAACATCATCAGGAACAACTGTTCCAAGTGAACAATGACTTCTACCTTCTGTTCCTCGGACAGCATCTCGGGGTGCATCGGGACGTGTTTCATAGTTCACCTATCGGGTTGCAGACCGACGCTTGTCAGCCAGCGCAGCCTTGAAAGACGGCATCAGCTCAAGAGCGTCGTGAATGTCATGGAGGCGGATAGCGCTGCGCGGAGCCGCGATCCGGCGCGCACGCGTCAGGAGCTGAACCACGCCATCCGCATGGAACTTGGCGCCGATCTTCCGCATGAGGGCGTAGCAGTCCAAGCCTTCGACACCGAAGGTGTTGGTGATTGCGTCGGAATCCGCATCGAGAATGCCGTTGATCTGCTCGCGCCTCGGCACCCTGCGGGAAATCTGAGCGAAAGCACCGTGATCGACGTTGACCCGCTTCAGGACCTCTGCGTTGCCGCAAAAAATGATCGGGAGGTCGCATCTCTCCCAGAGGTATAAAAGTTCACGAACTGCCCTGAGTGGCAGATTCTGCGCCTCGTCAATCAGCAACATCGCACCACTGAAATCGCAATCGAAAAGGCGTTGTTGAAGATCGCTCAACCCTTTCTCGGGATAAGTACCAAGTGCGTACGCGACATGCTTGAAGAGCGCGAGTAGCGAGCCGGAAATGACTGCGGTCGCAGTTATCATCCTCGCGGCACAATGCTTCTCGCTGTAGGCTTCCAAGGCCATCGTCTTGCCCACGCCAGGATTGCCGACGATGGCAGCGCAGATCGCGTTCTCCCGCGCATCCTCGATCACGTCGAAGATGAGGCGAGATACCTCTGTTTCTACAAACTTTGGCTTAGCCATTGGCTATTTCCTTCCGCTTCAGGCGCTCCATGAGCGCGCGACGCTGTTTCAAGTGGTTTTGAGCTTCACGGTTCTGGCGGTCGGCCCGCTCGCTCGATGTCTCCCGCATGCCTTCGATCAGCTCGCGGTGCTCTTCGGCCGCGCCGATGGTTGCGACGATCGGCGCGGGCAGAGGCGCCGGCAGTGCGGCGACGGCGGCGCTACGCTCCTCCAGCAAGTCGAGATCGGGGGCCGATCGGTCCAGGTCCCGGATTGACTGCCGCTGGAGACGATCGCGCCTCGCGCTCTCCCGCGCGCCATCTGTTTCGAGGAACCCGAACGGCACGTCCGGCTCGACCCAGCACAGGAATCGGTCTCGATCATCGAGCACCGCTAGCCGGCCGGGCTCCTCGTAGTGAGGCACAAGCAACGTCACGCTGTTGCCCTGATGGGCCATCAGCGCGTCGCTGGTCCAAAGTCGACCAGCGTACCGGATGACGCCCTGATGCAGCTTCCTCGGCTCCGGCCGGGAGAACGCGACGCGGAAGGCATCAGGGTTGACCACGGTGATGCCCCACCCGGCGCCAATCGCTTTCGATAGCGAGCCATTTGGGGATAGCCCCTTGAGCGAGCTGCGCTTGCCGGACGGCATGGCGTGGTAGGAAGCGAGCTGCGCCTGGATCACGCCGCGCAACTCGTCGAAGCTGCCGGGGAACGGCTCGGGAGCCTTCCCAACGTTGGCAGTCTTCTTCCGCATCCGGTCGCCTCCGACCCAGCCGGGAATGAGCCGGAAATAACCCTGCTCAAGCACCTTGAAGATGCCTTCAATCGGCTTTGCTGGCGCATTGTAGGGCAGTGACTGGACAATGTTGGACCGGCGCTCGGCCCATGGTTCGACCCGGTCGAAATAGCTGCGCGCCTGCTGGTCGATCAGCTTCAGAGCGTCGCCGACGAAGGCCATCCAATTGTATTCGGAGCCGTTGTCGTAATAGAGCGCGCGCGGGCATCCCCACTCGCGCACCATGCGCATGAAACTGCCGATGACATGGGCGTTCGTGATGCCTTCGCCCTTCTCCAGCAACACCACGTCCATGAAGACGCGGTTCGTCGCGATATCGAGCCAGGCAATGCCCCGAGGCGTCGCCAGGGAGCCGTCATAGCGGGTGCAATAGATGTCGATCGGGTGGATGTCCGCGACGACGATGTCCATCGGCATGAGGCCGTCGCGGGTCCGGCGCACGCGCGCCCGCCGCTCGTCGTCATGCGCCTTGCGATCGGTGTTGAACTTGTAGACGTTGCGGAAGTGCTTCTCGCGCTCAAGGAAGGGCTGCGGAACCTCGCAGCACGGCGCTCCCTCGCCCGGCTCGAATCCGGCCTGCCGCGTCAACGTAGTGAGCTTCGAGCTGGCCAGCAGCTTGAGCTGCGCGCCGTTCATGCCCTTCTTCGTCAGGCCGCGCACATACTGGCGCAGCTCCTCGGCAACCCGCTCTTTCGTCTCATCGTCGAAGGGCACGGCCTTGTCCCAGGCGCGGGAGAGGATCACGGCCGCTTCGCCGGCATCCGCTCGCTTGCGCCGGCCGAGGCCGGCATCGCCATGTTTCTCGGCCGCATCTATCCAGCGCTGGATAGTCCGCTCGGAGACGTGGAACGGCTTTCGGCCGGGCCGCCAGCGCTCTTGCGCCGCCCCCTGCCGGATGGCCTCCCCCCGCTCGATTGAGCCCTTTGGATGCGCCAGCGCAGCGGCGATGACATGCCGCCGAAATTCCCGCTCCTGCTGAACCTCAGAACCCTGCGAGAACAGCGGAAGGGTAGACGGCGCAGAGATGGCGCTCAAGCGCAGTTGAAGGTCATGCGGAAGGCTGTCGGTCAGAATCTCGTAGCAGAGGCCAGCTCGACCGCCGCGACCACGAAAAGTGCGGAATACGGGCCGGACGCCGCGCCACGTAGCATCTGGTGTGCGCTGAACGAACAGCACCATTTTCTCAATAGCCTGTCGAGAAACGCCCGCGAGGTTGGCGAGGACCGGCAAAGAGACAAACGCTTTCATGCCGCGCGCTGACCAAACAGTTCGGCCGCAATCCGCTCGCGGATTTGGGCTCCGGTGCTGCTGTGGCGTAGGCCCTTGAGAGCCTTCTCCACCGTTTGCCTGTTGAACCCGTTGGCCTTACACCACGCGTTCAACGTGGTACCTCTCACCACGAAGGCAGCGCGAACGGCTCGGTAGGTCTCATCGGAGCCGACCATGCCAGCGGTGTATGTAACGTTAATTTGGTGCATGTAGCGTACACATGCACCTAATTTGGTGTATGTCAATGCCGAACGCCGACGATCCGATCATCGACACCTTGCGCGCCATCATGGCGCGCCAGAAGCTGAAGATTACGGACATGGCAAAAGAGATCGGCGTTCCGTACCGCTCTCTTCAAAATTACATGACTAAGCGAAGCCCTATGCCGCTGAGCGTCTATATTGCGGCGTGTGAATGGATCGGTATCACGCCGGATTACCCGCTGCGGGGCAGGTTTAAACTGTCTCACCACGACTTACAGCGCGCGCTGATCGAGGTTTTCGGAGAGGAATTCTTCAACTCCATTGATTTCGACGAGCACCTACGATGGACGATTGGCCCTCGGCGCGAAATCGACCGGCGCCGCATGGTTGGCAATGCTGGCAATTTTGCTCAGATGATAAGCAGCGAATACGACACGATCCGCGAAGGCGGGATGCGCGAGCCGGAGGAGTCTGAGGAGGTTGGCCAATAGGTTGGCCAATCGCATGTCCGGCAAAACGCCAGAAAACTAGAGTTGCTCAAAAACCAGAAATATAACAGTTACTTAGTAGATACGTGGCGAACCTTGTTTATGTCGTTTGATTGCAGAACGATTGGACACCCTATGTTCGCCTTTCCTGCCAATGACTTAGCACCCCAACTCCGACAAATAGCTACGCGAAGCCGGCGCCAAATATCTTTCGCGCCTCCAACATCCCCTGTCACTATACCCCCACGGAGAACAAAAAAAGAACTTGCCGACAGGAACAAAGCGTGACCATCCTCATGTCAAGACGCATTGAGATGTCCCCCTCGCCCTGCCATAAGGAGCCCGAACCGTGAATCAGGCGAATCTCAAACTCGTGGAAGGCTCCTCGATGGACAAGGCTAAGGCGCTCGATGCAGCGCTCTCCCAGATCGAGCGCGCCTTCGGCAAGGGCTCGATCATGCGGCTCGGCAAGAACTCGCCCTCGATCGAGATCGAGACGATCTCCACGGGCTCGCTCGGCCTCGACATCGCGCTTGGCGTCGGCGGACTGCCGAAAGGTCGTGTCATCGAGATCTATGGTCCCGAATCCTCCGGCAAGACGACCCTGGCGCTGCACACCATCGCCGAGGCCCAGAAGAAGGGCGGCGTCTGCGCCTTCGTCGATGCCGAGCATGC
>Ga0066469_1000494_pt1 | contig 10343 bp, 9 predicted proteins | sample LakWasM103_HOW12_2_FD_59579 | JGI IMG/M metagenome (GOLD analysis project Ga0066469, IMG submission 59579) | Freshwater sediment methanotrophic microbial communities from Lake Washington under simulated oxygen tension - Sediment Metagenome 103_HOW12 | ecosystem: Environmental > Aquatic >... | reverse complement strand
CTTCTCGGTAGAAGAGCCTAGCCGTTACCAGGCGATTGTGGATACCTTGTTGCACAAAGGGGATCAGTACTTGTTGCTGGCGGATTATGCTGCGTATGTCACCACACAAGAAAAAGTGGCTGCCTTGTATCAGGATGAAGAGGCCTGGTCACGTATGGCGATTTTGAATGTGGCGCGTATGGCGAAATTCTCCAGTGACCGCACTATTGCCGATTACGCTGCGCGTATTTGGCAGGTTTCACCATTTAAAGCCTGATTTTTTCTGCTTGCCTCAATACAAAGCAAGTCCATCTGGACTTGCTTTGTGCTTTATGGGTACACTGAGCTCAAATTGTTAAAGAGCGTAATCATGAAAAATACAGCATGGGTATTGTTGGCCGGTTTATTAATCACAGATGCACAAGCGTTGGACCTCAAAGGCTTGGGCGATATTGTTGAGAAAGTCGGCGGTAGCTCGACCAGTAGTAGCAGTAATAATAGTGCGGTCAGCAATCTGAGCGAACAGGAAACCAGCGATGGGCTGAAACTTGCCCTTAACCAGGGCGTGAGCAAAGCAGTGGGCCTGCTAGGTGCCACAGACGGTTTTATGGGGAATAAAGATGTCAAAATCCCATTGCCGGAGTCATTAAAGAAAATCGAAAAAGGCATGCGACTGGTCGGTATGGGCAGCCAGGCGGATGAACTGATTCTCAAGATGAACCGTGCAGCCGAACAAGCCGTGCCTGAAGCTAAAACGCTATTGGTCAACTCGGTCAAGCAAATGAGTGTGACAGATGCCAAGAATATCCTCACTGGCCCGCAAGATGCGGCCACACAATATTTCAAGAAAACGACTTCGACAGATATGGCGGCTAAGTTCTTGCCCATCGTGCAAAAAGCCACCGCCAATGTGCAATTGGCCGATACCTATAATAAATATGCCGAGATGGGCAGCAAGTTTGGCGTGATTAAAAAAGAAGATGCCAACATCAATCAATATGTCACGCAAAAAGCACTCGACGGGGTTTACCTGATGATTGCCAAAGAAGAGGCGGCGATTCGTCAGGACCCGATGGGCCAGGCCAGTAGCCTGCTCAAAAAGGTATTCGGCGCGGCCAAGTAGCTGATTTTCATAAGTTTCTATATTGCACCCGTGCTATGTCACGGGTGCATCGACATAATTCCTTCTTTTTATTTTAATCTTTTTGTCATGATGTACCTCTAACCTGCACGGCATATGCAGGTGGTGCCCATGATCAGTCAAAATCGTTCAAACAATTCTCTAGGTTCAAGCAATGCCCTAGTGGTTTGGCGTCTGTTAGACGGCAAGCCCGGTCATGAGCATCAGTCTTTAGGCCTGGTCAATGCCATGCAGCAGCGTTTGCCAGTTCACGTCGTCGATGTGCCCGTAGGCCGCGGTACGGTAGGCTGGTTATATCTGGCCGCAGGTGTGTGGCCCGCCGGTAAACACTTGCCCAAACCGGACATGATTATTGGTGCTGGCCATGCCACGCACGGCCATATGCTGGCCGCCAAGCGCGCTTACGGTGGACAAACGGTGTGCATGATGCAACCCAGCCTGCCTGCCGAATTGTTCGATGTATGTTTGATCCCGGAACACGACCAGTATCGTGGTTTTTCCAGTTTTATCGAGACGCGTGGCGTCATCAATCATATTCAGCCTGGCCCTGTTAAAAAAGAGAGCCGTGATGTGCTAATCATGATTGGCGGACCCTGTAAGCATTTCCACTGGGATGAGCTGGGTGTGATCGCGCAAGTCTATGACTTGGTACGCAAGCATACCGAAGTCAATTTCGTCCTGACCACCTCCAGACGCACGCCAGCCAGCTTTGTTTCTGCCATGCAGCGCGTCAGGTTGACCAACCTGACGATTATCCCGATTGCCGATACCGGCAAAGACTGGGTGCAGACCACCTTGGCACGCGTCTCTACCGCCTGGGTGACTGAGGATTCTGTCTCCATGGTATATGAAGCGCTTACGGCACAAGTGGCAGTAGGACTGATTAGCCTCTCTGCAAAAAGCAGCGGCCGCGTTAGTCGTGGCATCGAAAAGTTGGTAGACCGCCAACTGGTCACCAGGTATGACCCTTATGGCTTGTATCGCCAATATATGCGGCCAGTGCTTGGTTTTAATGAAGCCAGCCGTTGCAGTGATGCCTTACTGGCTTATTTCAACAGCACTTCTACAAAGCGTCGCCTGGTATCACGATTAAGCTAGTGGTTGAATTCCTGTTTTGCGTACACTGACAGTTTTACAAGTATTACCTGCCTTGCAATCGGGCGGGGTAGAGCGGGGCACCTTGGAGGTCGCTGCGCATCTGGTTTCGCAAGGTCACCGCTCGCTGGTGATGTCGGCGGGTGGGCGCATGGTGGCTGAGCTGGAGGCCGCAGGCAGCACCCATTTTACCTCTCCCATCGGGCGAAAATCGCTGCTGACTTTTTTATTGATTCCTAAATTGCGTGCACTATGGAGGCGTGAACAAGTGGATATTGTGCACGTGCGTTCGCGCTTTCCGGCCTGGGTCGTGTATCTGGCCTGGAAAGGCATGTCCCCTGAGCAACGGCCACACCTGGTGACGACGGTGCATGGTTATTATCGTCCCGGTTGGTATAGCCGCATCATGACCTGTGGTGAACGGGTGGTTGTGATTTCTAAAACGATACAGGCCTATGCACAGCGGGAGTATCAGGTAGATGCACGCAAATTGCAGCTGATTTACCGTGGGGTGGATACCGCGCAATACACGCCAGGCTATACGCCAGATCTGAACTGGCAACAAGAATGGTTTGCCGAATATCCGCAGACGCGTGGCAAGCGCTTGCTGGTGTTGCCCGCCAGGGTCTCACGTTGGAAAGGCGCCGCAGACTTCGTCGATATGTTGCGCATTGTTTGCCAGCAACATCGGGATGTACACGCTTTGCTGGTGGGCGAGGTGGCTGCTGATAAACAGGCCTTTGCCGCCTGTTTGCAGCAGAAGATACACGCAGCTGGATTGTCTGAGTGTGTCACCTTGACCGGCTACCGCCAGGATGTGAAACAGATCATGGCCATATCCAAGATTGTTTACTCTTTATCTACCGAGCCAGAGGCCTTTGGGCGCACGACAGTGGAAGCATTGAGTTTGGGCGTGCCGGTGATTGGCTACCAGCATGGTGGCGTGGCCGAGCAGTTGGCAGCGCTATTGCCGGAAGGGGCGGTGCCGGTGGGCAACGTGGCTGAAGTCGCCATGCTGACACTGAGCTGGCTTGCTCATCCGCCAACAGTGCAGCCAAACACGCAATTTTCATTACAGGTGATGCAACAGAAAACACTGGCGGTTTATCACGATGTGATGGCCGATGCCGGACAAGAGAGTTGACCATGCATGCCATTGCGTCTTTACATCAGGATAAGCCCCTCGTCATGCCACAGGCTTTAGCACACACTTGCTTATTGCTGGCTGTGATGATCATCGCCTGGAGCCCTTTTTCTGGCGGTGCAAGGTTGCCTACCTTGTTACTGGCTATTGTGGGTGCGGGATTGTTGCTGGCGAGATTCTCAGACTTACGCAAGCAGCGCGCAGTGTGCCGCTGGACAGCGGTGTTTCTGTTGCTATGGCTGCCTATGTGGCTATCATTGCTGCATGCGTTTGATGTCAAAGCCACGCTCGCGGCCATTGCCTGGTTTAGCCTGATGTATCTGGCAGGCCTTGCCTTGGTTATGCTATTGCAGCAGGCTCTGGTCAGGCAATTACTTGCGCGCTGGCTGAGTTGGGTCATTGCCCTGTGGATACTGGATAGTGCTATTCAATACCTGTTTGGGGTGGATGTGCTGGGTATGCCTAAAACGCCGGAGGGCCGTATAACGGGCATGTTTAGCGACTTGCATCAGGGAATCTTGATGCTGGCCGTGCTGCCGTTGATTTTTTATCACTTGCAAGCCAAACGTGCCTGGCTGGCGTGGGTCATGTTGCTGGGGGCCGGGGTGGTAGTGGCGCTGTCTGGTGCGCGTGGTTATGTCTATATTTATCTTCTGATGTTGCTGCTGGGGCTATGGCGCAGCCAGCCTGGCTGGAAGGTCTGGCTGGCCGTATTGGCAGTGCCGCTAGTGGTAACGCTATGTTCCAGCTTTCTAAATCCACAGTTAGCCAAATATAAAATGCAGAATACACAGGCCATTGCTGCCGCTGAGCAATCCATCTTTGACCGGGTGAATCATGCACTCAGTTATCGGCTCAACTTGTGGGAAACCGGTTTGCATATGTGGCAAGCCAATCCAGTCACCGGTATAGGCAGTAATAACTACAAGCGTGCCTATGCACAATACGCCAGCCGTGCCGATGATCCTTTTGCCCACAATCCTACCCATAGCCATAACATCTATGTCGAATGGCTGGCGGAAACCGGATTGGTTGGCGGTTTGGGGTTGGTGGCGATTGTGGGGTTATGTGTCCGCTGGTTCAGGCAGGCAACAGTCACTGATCAACATCAGGCCTGGCCTTATGCCTTGCCATTAATGGTGATTTACTTCCCAGTCAATACTACCCAACCTATGCTGGTGCCTTGGTGGTTTCCGGTACTAATGTTGCTGGCTTGCGCTTTTATCGCCAGTCTGGAGCGGAGCAACAATGACCGCGCAAGCTAAACTGATGCAATACCGGGATGCTGATTGTTTTGGCGCAACGCTGGATCACACCATTGTGCGCGATTTGCCGCGTGACCCGGCCATCAAGCGCATCCTTATTATCAAATGGGGTGGTATGGGCGATATCGTCATCAGTACCGCCATCATGGAAGATATTCGGCTAGCGTTTCCGCAAGCGGAGTTGCACCTGAACACCATGCCCGCCTGGCAATCGCTGTTTACACATGATCCAAGGTTTAGCCGGGTCTGGTGCGTCAACCTGCAGCAACAGCCGGGTCGCTGGCGTGCCTACCGGCAATGGCTGGCTGAAGTTGCTGCGATGCAGTATGACCTGATGATCGATTTGCAAACCAACGATAAAAGCCGAAGCTTGCTTACCATGCTCAGGCTGATGGGTAAGGCGCCGGCCTTGTTATTGGGTAATCACCCGCGTTTTCCTTACACCATACACCAGCGGCAGCGCCTGCCTCAGGCACACGGTTTCCAAATCATGCAGCAAACCTTGCTTTGTGCGGGTATCCCTTTGCGCACATTTGCGCCCAAGCTGCATACTCCACCGTCGTCAGTCGCGTCTGCCGGGCAACTGTTGGCAGGGCATGCGTTGCAGCACAAGTCGTTTGTAGTTTTTTTATGTGGCAGCCATGCCAGTGGCCAGACCAAGCGCTGGGGTGCTAAACATTATGCTGATTTGGTCGCGCATTATGTTCAGCAGGGCATGCGTGTGGTCTTACTCGGCGGGCGGGATGAGACTGAGGAGTGTCTGGCCATTGCCAGCCAACATCCACAGCATGTGGTGAATTTATGTGGGCAAACCAGTTTGCTTGAGGTGCCGGTCATCTGCGCGCAGGCGGCCGCCATTGTTGCCAATGATACTGGCACCGCCCATTTGGCGGCAGCGACCAGCACACCGATGACTGTGATCTGTGGCCCGACCAACCCGTTACGCGTGAAGCCACTGGGGCAGCAAGTGCTTGCGCTACAACTGGATGTGCCATGCAAGAACTGTTACGCCAAACAATGTAGCCACCACAGCTGCATGCAGCAACTCACTCCGCAGCGCTTGGTTCCTTATTTGGCAGAACCTAAGCATGCCTAAAGTGATTTGGTGGGGTCGTTCGGACCTGGATTATTCGCGCAACCGGATTTGCAGGCAGTTGCTGCAAGCACTGGGTTATCAACTCATCGACTTTTCACCGCGCATCAGTGCCCTGGCAGATATTGAGGCGCAGTTGAAAGGCCTCAGCGCAGACCTGGTGTGGGTGCCTTGTTTCCGACACCGCGATGTGGCCGCTGCTGCGCGTTGGGCGCGTAAAAAAAATATCCCGTTGTTGTTCGACCCCCTGATTAGCGCCTGGCAGAAGCAGGTGTATGAACGGCAAAAAGTAAGGGCGGATGGCCTGGCAGCACGTCGCTTGCTTAACCGCGAAAGCCAATGGTTGCACTCTGCAGACATGGTGTTGCTGGATACCGAACCGCAGCGGCAGATGTTTATGCAGCGATTCAAGCTATCCAGTGTAAAAACTGCCTGCGTCTATGTGGGCGCCGAGCAACCGTTGTTTACGCCTATTGCAGCTGAACGCTCCCCAGCGGCAATTGAGGTGTTGTTTTATGGCAGCTTTATTGCCTTGCATGGGGTGCAAACCGTCATAGAAGCTGCAAGATTGACGCGCCAGCATACGCATATTCGCTGGGTGTTGCTGGGTGACGGCCCTGCCAGGGCCAGCGCCCAACAGCAGGCTGTCGGTTTGGATAATGTGGATTTTGAGGCTAGCATGCCTTATCGCCAGTTGCCGCAGCGCATTGCGCAGGCAGATCTTGTGCTGGGGGTGTTTAGTGATTCGGAAAAGGCTTCACAGGTGATGCCTAATAAGGTATTTCAGGCATTGGCGTGCGGGCGGCCAGTGATCACGCGTGCCAGCGCTGCGTATCCAGCAGACATCAGTAAGCAGCATGGCTTATGGCAAATTGAAGCAGCCAATCCAAAAGCGTTATCAGAAGCGGTGGTGCAATGGTCGCATTGTGCGAGTGAGCAAGGCCAGGCCGCGCATACCTTATATACGCGCTATTTTTCTCCACTGCAGTTGCAACAGCAATTGCAGGCAGCACTGCACGCTATGGGGTTGGGGCATGTGTGATCCCCGACCATTGATGATGACGATGACCGCCAAGCGCATCCTCGTGATCACGCTCTCTAATATTGGTGACGCCGTGATGACCACCCCGGTCCTGGCCGCCCTGCATGCGCAGTACCCGGATGTATGCATAGACCTGGTCTGTGATCCTCGTTCTTCTGCCTTGTTTGCGCCTTGTCCTTATATTGGACAATTGTTTGTTCGCGACAAGCAAAGTGGCTGGCGTGGTTATCTGCAATTGATTATCGCCTTGCGGAAAACGCGTTACGACATCGTTGTGGATTTACGCACGGATTTTCTGGTTTATTTACTGCGCGCGAGGCGGCGATTCAAGAAGTATCCCAATGCAAGCACGCTGCATATGCACTCAGTAGAAAAGCATTTATTGGCCGTGCACACACTGGTCGGTCATTGCGTGCCCAATGCTGAGTTGTGGGCAAGTGAGCAGGATGCTCAAGTCGTCGCTGCACAATTCCCACTGAGTGGGCGCTGGCTTGCGATCGGCCCCGGTGCCAATTTTGCAGGCAAAATCTGGCCGGTGGCGCGCTATGCGGCAGTCGCTAATGCACTCAAGGCAGATTTTGATGGCGTTGTGTTATTGGGAGGCCGCGCTGACCAGGCGCTTGCAACGCAATTTATCGCGCAGGCCACATTGCCTGTGTATAACGCCTGCGGTGGTTTAACGCTGCCACAATCGTATGCGTTGTTGAGGCAATGTCATTTTTATCTCGGCAATGACTCCGGTCTTGGACATATGGCTGCGGCTGTAGGTTTGACTACACTCACGCTGTTTGGTCCGGGCTCACCCGTGCGCTACCGGCCATGGTCACCGCGAGCCAGCGTGATTCAAGATCCGCAGCAGGATATTCTGGGCATCACAGTGCAGTCTGTGGTGGCTAAATTGCAGTCGTTGCTGGTTTCGGCAGGATGATGCCCGCATGACTCAGTATCTTTTAAAAGCCATCTGCAGCCTGCTGGACTGGTTATCCCTGAAGTGGATACACCGTCTGGGTGCTTGTCTGGGCCGTTTGTTTTATGTCGTCGCGACTAAACAAAATCAACTGTTAATCAGCAACCTCAGGCAAAGTGGCCTGTTCCCTTCTGAGCAGGCCTTGCAACAGGCGGTACGCCAGAATCAGCGAGAGATGGGCAAATTTATCCTTGAATCTTTAGCCATTTGGTCGCGTTCACAGGCGCAGGTGCTGCAATGGGTACGTCATGTGCATGGCAAAGCCTGCCTGGACGAAGCCATGGCGCATGGCAAAGGTATCCTGTTTTTGACACCACATATTGGCTGCTTTGAAATTACCTCTATTTATTACGCCAGCATGCAACCGATTACCGTACTTAATCGCGATTCCCGACAGTCGTGGGTGCGTGTGTTTATGCAAGCCGGGCGTCAAAAAGGTGCGGTGAGACTGGCGCCCGCCAACCTAAAAGGTGTCAGGCAAATGCTGAAAGCCTTGTACGCCAATCAGGCCGTCGGGATTCTGCCTGACCAAATCGCCAGCAAGGGGCAGGGTGAGTGGGTAGGTTTTTTTGGTAAACCCATGTACACCATGACTCTGGTCAGCCAATTATTGAGTCGCGTCGATACGCGCGTGATTGTGGTGGTGGCGGAAAGGCTAGCGGATGGGCAGGGCTACGATTTACATTTAAAAGCGGTGAGTCCCGAAGCGGTTTCTTCACCGACCAAACTTAACCAGGTGTTAGAGACATTGGTCACCCAATTCCCGCTGCAATATATGTGGAGCTATGACAGGTATAAACAACCATAATGAATAATACACACAGCACTTACACATACCTGAGCAGGCTGATGGCCTATATCAAACCCTATTGGCTGACCTTTGCTGCGGCGCTGTGTTGCCTGGTCATCCTCTCTGCCAGCAATACCGGTTTTCTGAGTACTATTAAACATGTGACTGACGAAGGTTTTGCTGGTCATGCAGAAAACAGTTCGCGCATCTATCTGGCCGCCACGCTGTGCGGCTTGCTGTTTGTGCGGGCATTGGCCGGTTTTGGGTCTAATTACCTGGTGCGTATTGTCGGACGGCGTGTGATTGAAGATGTACGCAATCATGTGTTTGACCATATGTTAAAACTGCCTGCCAGTTTCTTTGACCAGCATGCCATCGCCAACATCACCACTAAAATGACCTTTGATTGCGAGCAGCTATATAGTGCCGTCACCAAAGTCATTATTTCATCTATTCGTGACAGCCTGACGATTCTCGGCATTGTGGCTTATATGCTCTACCTGGATTGGAAACTCACGCTGGTCTTCTTGATGCTGGCCCCTGTCATTACCCGCTACCTGAAAAAAATGACGCCCAAGTTACGTAACTCTGGCAAGCAGGTGCAGGCGAGTATGTCAGACATGACGCAAGTGATTGAAGAAGCCGCCAGTGGTCAGCGTGTCGTCAAGGTATTCAATGGTGAAGCTTATGAATACCAGCGGTTTAGCCGCATTGTAGCCACCAACCGGCAGATGATGGTCAGGCTGGGACGCATTTCCGGTCTCAATAGTATGTTTGTCGAAATGCTGGCGGCGATTGCCTTGGGCATGGTCATCTATTATTCCGCAGGTCAATTCACTGCCGGTGAGTTCGCGGCGTTTATTGGTGCTTTGCTTATGCTGATTGGGCCGGTGAAGGCGATTGCTTCTGTGAATGAGGATGTGCAAATTGCAGTGACTGCTTGCCAGAGCGTTTTTGCCGTGCTGGATACGCCGGCCGAAATAAATCAGGGCGAGTTAGCGCTAGAGCAGCCTGTTAAAGAGATTCAATTCCACAATGTCGCTTTTAAGTATCCCTATGGCCAGCATGCGGCATTGAAAAACCTTAACTTGACTATTCAGGCAGGCGAAAGTATTGCGCTGGTAGGCATGTCTGGTGGCGGCAAATCTACGCTGGTGCATCTGTTGCCACGCTTTCATGAGGTACAGCAAGGCAGCATTACCATCAATGGCATCAAGATTCAGCAACTGGGGTTGCCGTATTTGCGCCAGCAGTTTGCACTGGTGAGCCAGGAGACCGTGCTGTTTAACGACACTATTTATAACAATATCGCTTATGGCAGCTTGCGCGGCGTGTCTAAAGCAGAAGTGATTGCCGCTGCCAAAGCCGCGCATGCCTGGGAATTCATCGAAAAATTACCACAGCAGCTGGATACGCATATCGGCGACCGCGGCCTGCGTTTGTCAGGTGGCCAGCGCCAGCGCCTGTCGATTGCACGTGCCATGCTCAAGAATGCCCCTATCCTCATTCTGGATGAGGCGACCTCAGCGCTGGATAACGAGTCCGAGCATAAAGTGCAAGCCGCGCTCAACCAGCTCATGTTAGGCAAGACCACGATCATGATTGCCCACCGCCTGAGCACCATACAGCACGCCAGTCGAATTATTGTGATGGACCAAGGTCAAATCGTTGAAGAGGGCGTGCATGAACAGTTGATGCAGTCTGGCGGCAAATATGCCTCGCTCTACAATATATTTAGCAAATAACTGTTGACACTGTTTTTGTAAGTTTGCTATAGTCTCACCTCTCGACGCAACACAAGTTTTACTAGTCGATTCGGACGCGGGA
>Ga0066469_1000488_pt1 | contig 10403 bp, 10 predicted proteins | sample LakWasM103_HOW12_2_FD_59579 | JGI IMG/M metagenome (GOLD analysis project Ga0066469, IMG submission 59579) | Freshwater sediment methanotrophic microbial communities from Lake Washington under simulated oxygen tension - Sediment Metagenome 103_HOW12 | ecosystem: Environmental > Aquatic >... | reverse complement strand
TTCTTTAAAAAGGCCAGAAAACCCGCCTTTTACGGAAAGGCTAGATTATTCACTAGAACCTGTTTTTCTTCAAGCGTTAATCACCTTTTTCTCATGATGGTTTTGCGATGGCTGACCTATGAAAAAGGTCATTCTGCTGCCTGCAAGGGTAGCTTTCAGCGAGGGTTTCCCCTACCATGACAAAACATTGATAGCAAAGGAAGTAATGATGTCTGACGAACGAATTATCATGCGTGTGGGTGAAGCTCTAGTTGCTGGCGGCCCACCCGGCACAGCTGCCGAACCTGAAGTCGCGATTGGCGAAATGAACGGGCCTATGGGCACAGCATTTGCCAACCTGCTGGGTGACCAGGTCAAAGGCCACACCCGAGTGTTGGCGATTATGAATACCGACATTATGGTGCGCCCGGCGACCCTGATGGTGAGCAAGGTGACGGTGAAAGACCCACGCTATACCAATATCTTGATGGGTACGGTGCAAGGCGCGATTGCCAACGGTGTGCTGGATGCGGTGCGTAGCGGTGATATCCCGAAAGAGAAAGCCAACGACCTGGGCATTATCGTCTCCGTGTGGCTAAGCCCGGCGATTCTGGAACAGGAAAAAATCGACCACAAAGCCCTGTTTGATATTCACCGTGAAGCGACTTTCAAGGCAATTCAAAAAGCCTTGCGTAATGAGCCTAGCATTGATTGGTTACTGGAAAATCAGGAAAAAATCGTGCATAAGTATTACCAGATGGGCTTAGATGGAAAGATCTAAAAGCACGGCAAAATATAAAAGCCTGCCAAGATTTAAATAATAAAAAAGGATGCCCAGGCATCCTTTTTTATTGAGCTAACTTTAGCGCTTTAACGCGGTGATCACCGCTTCAATCGCTTTGCAATTGCCACGCGCATCATCAAACGTCAGCAAAGGCGCTTTGCCATAAAGCACGCAGTCACTAAAGTGCTCAATCTCTAAATTAAAGTGATTGGCTTTAGGCAACACGATAGTTTCTGATTTACCACCGGCCTCCCAGCTAATCACCGGGTCATCACCTGGGTACGCCCACATATTGTGGCACTTGATCCAACCCTTATCGCCAATGATTTCATACTCAGCTTTGCGGCCACGCTCGAAGCTGACATCAAAGTTGCCAAAACGCGCGCGACCTTGCGCATCCAGCCCAAAATCGAGCACACCACTGGCCACCACATCAGCACCATGTTCATTCAGTTTGCCATAAGCCACCACATGTTGCGGTTCGGCAGGCACATTGTCCTTGCCAAAACACCAGCGCAAAGCATGAATGGCATACGGCCCAATATCCCACATGGCACCACCACCGTTTGCCATATCACGGTTGATGCGGTACATGCGCGCAGGCGCCATCAGGAAAGAAAAACTGGCGCGACAGGACAATACGTCACCAATCAGGCCGGAGGCCACCAGCTCGGCCACTTTGGCATGCTGCGGATGAAAGCGGTACATAAAGCCTTCCATCACCGTCAGGCCTTTGGCTTTGGCCGCGGACTCAATGGTATCGATATCAGCCAGATTGGTGGTCATCGGTTTTTCAATCAGCACATGCTTGCCCGCCTGAATCGCCTTCAGCGCCCATTCAGCATGCTCCTCGTTGGCCATCGGGCAATACACGGCTTCAACATTACTGTCAGCCAGCAGGCTATCCATGTCGTCATAGCAAGCGACACCGCCGAGGTTGGGCGCATATTTATCCAGCGTTGCTTTGGCTGCCCCGGCGCGGCGGCTGGCAACTGCCACCAATTGCGAGTTCGCGGCCTCAACAATGGCGGGCAGCAACCGCTCATTGACCCGCGCAGCCCCGAGAATGCCCCATTTAAGTTGTTTTTGCATGCTTGAACCCTTTCCAGGCGCTGATCGAAGACCGTCATTCTAACGCCAGTTTGTGAATACTGCTGCTTTTGTACATGCCGCTAAGCGGCCTGGTTCAGGCTTTCGGGGCCAAACACTTCGCGATGAATGTGCTGTGGCGGGACACCCAGCGCCAGCAATGCCTGCCATTGTTCGATCATAAACGGCAGCGAGCCACACAGATAATACTCGGCATTGAGTGCGGCATTGAATGGCCACTCAGCCAAACGCATACGCCCGGCCTGTACCAGACGCTCTGCCGCAAAGCCCGGCTTATCTTCAATATATAAGGTCAAATTCAGTGCTGGCAGTTGCTCGGTGCTGGCAATCAACTCATCCAGATGCGGTACATGCTGCAAACTGCGGCCAGCATGTAAAAACCAGATATCACCTGTGGATTGGTCACGCACCAGCGTCTTCAACATCGACAACATGGGGGTGATACCAACGCCAGCCGAAATCAGCACCAACGGCTGCTTTGCCTTGAGGTCAGGGGTGAATTCGCCATAAGGATGGCTGATCAGCAATTTTCCGCTCACCGCTGCGTTCTGATGTAGCCAGTTAGACACCGTACCCTGTGGCGTGTGTGTATCGCCTGCTTCACATTTGACACTGATACGGTAGCCAGCGTTTTGCTCGGCATCTGACAGGCTGTATTGGCGGATCTGACGCAAACCATCAGGCAAGGTAACAGCAACGCTGATATATTGCCCGGCCTTGAACGCGGGCAATGCCTGATCTTCGGCCGCTAACTGAATCGACAGAATACCGTCTGCGGTTGGGTTAACCTCAGTGATATGCGCAGCTATCCATTGGTCTGCCGCATAGCCGGCGCTTTGATACAACCTGGCTTCGGCAGCGATAAACTCCCCTGCCAATAACCAGTAAGCCTCATCCCAGGCCGCGATCAGGGGTGGCGTGGCGGCTTCACCCAGCACTTCGGCAATCGCTCCCAGTAAATGACGCCCCACAATCGGGTAATGCGCTGGCTTGATGCCTACCGCAGCATGTTTGTGCACAATACGGTCGATCACCGGCTGCAACACATGGGCCTGGTCAATATTGGCCGCATAGGCAAATACCGCCGCGGCCAGCGATTGCTGCTGGCTACCATTGGCCTGGTTGCCCATATTGAACAAATGCTTCAACTCAGGATGCGCGTTAAACATATTGTGGTAAAACGTGGTGGTAATCGCCAAACCATGTGCTTGCAACACGGGCACACTGGCTTGGATATACGGACGGGCAGCACTGGATAACATAAACACTCCTTTAACTAGCATTTAAAATGAAACATTTAATGTAAAAAAATGGTCTTTTAAAAAAAGACCGCTCACTCAAATCACTGCAATCTATGCCGCATGGGCTTTGTGCATAAAAATAATTTTGTCCCTGGTATTGTTGTTGACGATATCCAGCAGGCGATGTTGATTCATGTGGGTATAAAAAGATTCCAACCCCGTCTGCAAAGCATCTTTGAGCAGGCAATTACCATGAAACTGGCACACCGGCTTCTCGCAATTAATCAACTCAGTCGTATTCTCAAGCTCGCGCAAAATATTGCCTATGCGCAAATTGAGTGAGTCTGGATTCAGTTCCAGCCCGCCATTGCGGCCACGTGTCGCCTTGATCCAGCCCAGTTTATTCAGGCGTGTAATCACTTTAATCAGGTGGTTACGCGGTAAATCAAACGTCGTAGCGATCTCGTCTATGGTCACCTGCTGACCAAAGCGTGACTGCGACAAATACATGAGTACGCGCAGGCCAATATCGGTAAATTTGTTGAGTTGCATGCCTGCATTCTAAATATGTTTCATTTACAATGCAACTTTAAATTGCTATGCTGATATGCATTGCCAGTCTCCAAGGAGCATCCATGCAGCCGCTGATTCAAATTTCCCCGCCTAGCCGCAAGCTCCCCGCGCAAGGATTTGCGCTTTGGAACCTCGGGTTTCGGCCATTTTTCCTGCTGGCGGCAGGCTTTGCCGCCCTGTCTATGCTGGTCTGGATGGCAAACTATTTTCAGCTGTATACCCAGCCATTGGCGACGATTCCCCCTTCGCAGTGGCATGCCCATGAAATGCTGTATGGCTTTGCTTTTGCCGTGATTGCCGGTTTTTTGCTGACGGCAGTCAAAAACTGGACCGGCATACAGACCCTGCATGGCCGCCCGCTACTAGGTCTCGCCGCGTGCTGGATCATTGCCCGCAGTGTGATGTTGATCGCTCCTGATCAAGTGCTCTTGGCAGCAATATTCGATTTACTCTTTAACGCATGGCTCATCGCCGCAGTCGCCCAGCCGATTATTAAGGTCAAGCAATGGCGGCAACTTGGCGTACTATCGAAAATCATTTTTCTCACGGCAGGCAATGCAGCTTTTTATACCCAGGCACTAGGCTGGACCGCAAATGGCGCACACGCTGCATTATGGATAGGCCTGCTGCTCAATGTCAGCCTGATTATGGTCATCAGCCGCCGCATCTTGCCGATGTTTATCGAGCGTGGCGTGAAAGAAGAAGTCCTGCTGAAAAATTCAACTTGGATAGACCGATTGTTGATGGTGTGCCTGGCAACCTTGCTGATCAATATCTTGACCGTTAACGCCGAAATGCTTAACGCAGTGTTAGGACTCACTATCAGCTTGAGCGCTGGGTTTAGATTGTGGCGCTGGCACACGCCAGGTATCTGGCAAGTACCGTTGCTATGGAGCTTTTATTGTGGATTGTGGTTAATCAATCTGGGATTTCTACTTTATGCCGCCAGCTTTTTCGCACACAGCATTTCCGTAATTCTTGCGATCCACTGCTGGGCCATTGGCGGCATCGGCGTGATTATATTGGCCATGATGGCACGCGTCTCATTAGGTCACACCGGCCGCAATATCCACACGCCACCACGCAGCGTGGTCTGGGTATTTGGCCTGGTGATTTTCGCTACCCTGAGCCGGGTGCTCCTGCCTATCGTACTACCGGAGTTTTACCGCCTATCGGTGATGCTGGCTGCTGGTGGCTGGATCACCGCATTCACATTATTTGTGATTGCTTATTGGCCGATACTGAGTCAACCACGCATTGATGGGGGTCAAGACTAGCTACTGGACTTATAAAAGCTCCCTAGCAGCATCTGAAACGGACCGAGGTCTATTTACAAGATCACAGTAATGAATTGCTTCTACAATTTCTTTAGGAAAGCAACCTACGGCCACCCCCTCATCAAATACCCAAGAAAAATATTTCATAATAATATTGTGAAGAACTCTGATACTAAAATAGCCTTTAAACTTGCCAGAATTGGCATCAAGCCCAGGCAAATTCTCTCGAAAAAAGAATTGGTAAAAACCAGATTCCTCGCCATTATGAATTTCATTAACGACCCTTTTACGAGATGCCTCCTGACTCAAAGAAAAATGCTTACTACCATTCGTTACATCTTTAACGATGTCTAAAATAAAAATCATTTCTTCTGGAATTTGAGTCCTGTGTCTCTTAAGTCGTGTTAAAGAACCTTTAGGCTCACACTTAGGCCAGTCATGATATAAGTGCCAGGCAGTGACCAGAAAATTAAACGTATCGAATGAATTTCGCCAATCCACCTGTAATCTCGATGACTCATAAAGCAACTTGGCATACATATCAAAACTAGAGTTAATTCCAATACTTGGACCATCCGAGTCTTGAATGACTTTTGTCATCTCACAAACTCACTCTTTCCACTTAATAGAACAACCGATACTTGCGATCTGTTCCTGTGGCCCTCTCCCGGTTTCTGCCACCAGCCTCATGGCATTAAACAGGTCGCGCGTACTTCCAGGCGCGGTCTCCTTGCGGCTTTCATCAAAGCGGCCACGATATTGCAGCTCGAAGTTTTTATTAAAGCCGAAGAAGTCAGGCGTACAGACTGCACCATAAGCTTGCGCCACAGTTTGCCGCTCATCCCACAAATAAGGGAAAGGAAACTGCATCTCGGTGGCAATTTTTTGCATGTTTTCAAAGCTATCTTCAGGATATTCGAAGTCATCGTTGCTCGAAATAGCCACGGTATTGATGCCCAAGGTTTGCAGCTCGCGTACATCAGTAATCAGCCGCGGCAATATGGCTTTGACATACGGGCAATGATTGCAGATAAACATCACCAACAAGCCGTTTGAACCCATGCTATCACTAATGCTGACCGCCTTTTTATCGGTGCTAAACAGATTAAACAGAGGGGCCTTCCAGCCAAAATCACATACGGGTGGGCTAATACTTGCCATCAGAATACTCCTGCCATTAAATTCAAACCAATATGGTACGTGATTAAGGCGCCGAGGTGAATCTTGTGGGCAGCGCGCCCGCATGTGAGCATTTTGGTTACAATGCCAGTCATGAGTAATTTACGATTTCATAGCCCGACTGCATTGATTGTCGGCCAGCAAGCCCCACTCAGTGAAAACGCCATGGCACATGCAGTGAGGGTCATGCGGCTGAAAGTGGGCGATACACTTAACCTGTTTTGCGGCGATGGTTTTGACTACCAGTGCGCGCTGACCAGCATAGAGAAAAAGTCCGCACAGGTTGAGGTGTTGAGCAGAAGCGAAGTGAATAACGAATCACCACTCAATATTCGTTTGCTGCAAGGGATCTCCAGCGGTGACCGCATGGATTACACCATCCAGAAAGCGGTAGAACTCGGCGTGACCGAGATTTACCCGCTCAGTACTGAGCGCTGCGTGACCAAACTCAGCGGCGACCGTGCCGAGAAACGCACTGAGCACTGGCAAGGTGTAGCCATCGCGGCATGCGAGCAAAGCGGGCGCGCTACTGTGCCGCTGGTGCATGCGCCTGTTACGCTAGCGCAATGGCTGGGCCAACATGCCACACCAGATTGCCTCAATCTATTACTCAATCCGGTAGGTGCCAAACGGCTGGCAGTTTTAAACAAACCTGAGCACGCCATTCATTTGCTGATTGGCCCTGAAGGTGGCTTGAGCCCGGCTGAAATTGAACTCGCCACGAAACATCACTTCCAGTCTATCGTCCTCGGCCCCAGAATTTTACGTACCGAAACCGCCGCGCTCACCGCCATCGCCAGCATGCAGTCACTGTGGGGCGATTTTTAATGTGGTTTTATTTGGGAGTTTTTACCACTGTCATCGCAATTATCATCCGCCTGCATCAGAAAGCGTCCCTGCATTCAGCCTTGCAGGACCGGGATAAAAGCCTTATCCCGGTTCATGGAAAATACAAATACAACTGGTCCGATGCAACTGATAAAGCGCCAGCGACTGGTCGTCTCGAAATTCCCTGTTCATCCTCATTACAGTTTTCTGCCAGACTTGAAAGAGGCTTTGATAAGTGGGCAAAATTTACAGGATTATCTTATGAATGCCAGACTGGAGAAAAAAGCTTTGATGAGCGCATTTATCTGAGCTGCATTACCCAGGAAGATGCAGACCTGATTGGCCAACAACCAGAACTCTCACAAAAAATCATTCTTGCACTCCAAACAGATGCGAACAATATTTCATTTCATCCTGGCAGCGAATTAATTTGTGATGGGCAGCATCTTTTTTTGAAGCTCTCTTATCCCGCCAAGGATCGGCCTGCTAAAGACAATTTTATTGATGAGAAACTACCCGCTCTACAATCCCTGGCGAACGCATTAAGGCAGCAAAAAGAGTTAAACCCTCACTTCTGGAAAGTGCCTAACCAGCGCAACGCAGCCATTACCTTGGCCCTCAGTTCAGCACTGGCTGTTGTAGGAGGACTGGAATTTATCCGTTTCTTTGGTTTTCACGACAACGAATTACTCCACCCATGGGATTTGGCCCCTTATGCCATCATTACCGCCCTCATAGGTGCAATACTCATCATTATTTTTTGCCTGACTTCAATCACGGTTTCTGCCCGCCGACACCTGATACTCGCTGAAATATGTATGTTTGGTTTTCCTGGACTGGCCTTTGCGTGTTACGGCTGGATGTACGATGCCAATATTCGGCTTGACCACGGCCCCTACGAGACCCGTGTACTCCATGTAACAGATAAATATTCCGTGACGCATCGCGTAAAGAATGGCAAATACCATACATATCATTTGGTTGTTAGCCCGAACCAACCACCCTTACCGGATAACCTCAGTATTTCAGGTCAATTTTATAATCACATAGAAAAAAATGATTCAGTAAAGGTCAGCATCAAAAGTGGTTTTTTGCATCAACCATGGCTTAAAAAAATCGAGAAAATGAATCCGCCTGCAATAGAAGGTGACTTTTAATGACTCTTTTAGACTCTTTAATCAGGTAGCATCGCCCCATGTTCCAAGTCATGTTACAAATGGCGCTGATGATCGCCGCCGGCATGCTGTGGCAGCGATTGGCGCCTGACCATATGTCTGCGCTTGCGCACCGCCGCGCGCTGACGGACTTGGTGTTTTACATATTGCTGCCTGCTCTGGTGCTGGATATTTTGTGGCAGGCGCCGTTTGATGCCAGCACACTCAGTATTGCGCTGACCGCGCTCAGCCGCTTAACGGTGGCCGCCTTGTGCATGTGGCTGACGCTGCAACTGTTGCAGCGCGTCATGATTATTTCGCGTGCGCAACAAGGCGCATTGATGCTGGCAGCCACGTTTCCCAACGCCACTTATCTAGGGCTCCCCGTGACCAGCGAAGTACTTGGCGACTGGACGCATGAAATCGTACTTAAATTTGATCTGTTCGCCTGTACGCCGGTATTGCTGACGCTAGGCATGCTGATGGCGCAAACCTATGGCCAATCTGAACATAAATCGCACCCGATCAGGGAGTTAATGCGCGTGCCTCCGCTGTGGGCATTACTGCTGGCGACCATTTTGAACGTGAGCCATGTGCCGCAACCCGTCATGATCGGCCATGCGCTGCACACGCTGGCTGGCGGCGTGGTGCCGTTGATGCTGATCGCCCTCGGCATGAGCATCCGCTGGGATACCTTTAAACTCAAACTGATTCCCTTATTGCTGCCCGTGTGCGTGATCGGTTTGCTGATTGCTCCATTGGCGGCGCAATATACCGCCATCGCCCTGGGTCTGCATGGCGACCAGCTCACGGCCTGCATTCTGCTCGCCGCCATGCCTACCATGGTGTTTGGTATTGTCATTTGCGAACGCTACCGACTGGACGGCGCCCTGTACGCCGCAGCCGTGTTCATGAGCACCCTGCTCAGTATCGGCAGCCTGTCACTCTGGTTTGCCCTCTTGCAGCCATAAATTCAATATTATTTCGCGTATTAACACGTGAAATCTCGCATTTCATGTGAATTTTTATGATGCATGCTGTCATACGTCATATGACGAGTTGTCAGCAGCAGCGACTGTTTTTAAGATGCTACTAACCCGCCACGCTTTCGCTTTGTGTTATTTGGGATTATCAGACGATTATGCCGAAAACCACGACCAACCAATATATTGCGCAGCAGCCTGCGCCACCCGAGACGCTCACCCGCCTGCTCGCTGAAACCGGCGTGACCATTAATGGCAATGCGCCATGGGATATTCAGGTCTATGAAGAAAGTGTTTACCGCGACGTATTGACCAAAGGCACGCTTGGCCTTGGGCAGGCTTTTATCGAAGGCCGCTGGGACTGCAAACGCCTGGACGAATTTTTTCACCGCGTGATGCGTGCCGACATTGATGAAAAAATGGGCGGTATGGCCAAACTGACCTTGCTGGGCGAAGTGATCCGCCACACGCTGTTTAACTTGCAGGCGCCACACCGTGCCTACCAGGTGGCGCAACAACATTACGATATTGGCAATGATGTGTTTGAAGCCATGCTGGATAGCAGCATGAGCTACTCCTGTGCCTACTGGCAGCACGCAAACACCCTGGAAGAAGCGCAATTTAACAAACTGGACATGATCTGCCAAAAACTTGATTTGCAACCTGGTGACCGCGTTCTCGAAATCGGTTGCGGCTGGGGCGGCCTGGCCAAACACATGGCCAAGCACTATGGCGTACAAGTCGTGGGAATCACCGTCTCGGTCGAGCAACAAACCGTGGCCAAAGAACGTTGCGCCGGATTACCAGTGGATATCCAATTAAAGGATTACCGCGAACTGCACGGCCAATTCGACAAGATCGTATCAGTGGGCATGTTCGAACATGTCGGGCAAAAAAATTACGCCATGTATTTTGAAACGGCGCACCGACTGCTTAAGGATAACGGGCTGTTTTTACTACACACAATAGGCAACCACAGAACCGCCTTGCATACCGATGCCTGGATAGACCGCTATATTTTTCCCAATGGCAAAGTGCCTTCGGCCAGCGAAATCAGCCAGGCCATTGAACAAAAGTTCCTGATCGAAGACTGGCATAATTTCGGACCCGATTATGACCGTACGCTGATGGCCTGGTGGGACAAATTCAATCGCGCCTGGCCGGAACTGCAGTTTAAATATGATGAAAGTTTTTACCGGATGTGGAAATACTACCTGATGTGTTGCGCAGGCTATTTCCGCGCCCGGCAAGGGCAACTCTGGCAACTGGTATTGAGCAAACGGCAGAGCAACCGT
>Ga0066469_1000471_pt1 | contig 10702 bp, 10 predicted proteins | sample LakWasM103_HOW12_2_FD_59579 | JGI IMG/M metagenome (GOLD analysis project Ga0066469, IMG submission 59579) | Freshwater sediment methanotrophic microbial communities from Lake Washington under simulated oxygen tension - Sediment Metagenome 103_HOW12 | ecosystem: Environmental > Aquatic >... | reverse complement strand
GCTGGCTACGTCGGGCGCCCTGTTTGGCTACCGCCGCGCGCTGCCGCAGATCTTTGGCACCAACAGCGGGGTGGCGGTGCAGACCTATGTCACCTGCCTGGGGCTGGGCAGCCTGTTCGTGGCCTTCCCGGTGCTGCACCAGATACTGCGCATCACCGGCGCGCTGTACCTGGTCTTTCTCGCCTGGAAGCTTAGCGCCAGTTCACTGGGCGAGGCACGCGAGGCCCGGCCGCTGAGCTTCGCGCAGGCCGCGTTGTTCCAGGCGGTCAACCCCAAGAGCTGGGTCAAGTCCATCACACTGGCCTCGGTGTTCATGCCGGTGGGCCTGAGTGCACCGGCGGGCGCGCTGCTGGTTGCAGTGGTCGGGCTACTGATCGGCTTTCCCAGTGCGTCGATGTGGGCGCTGTTTGGTGTGGCGATTCGCCGCCTGCTGACCGACCCGCTGAAGCGGCGCATCTTCAACCTCAGCATGGGCGCCATGCTGGTGGTGCTGGCGGCCAGCTTTCTGCGCTAACCTCGGGCCATGTTCTTCCTTGACCGCAGCGCTCCCATCCCCCTGGCTGACCAGATAGAACTGCGCCTGCGTGAACGCATCGCCGGCGGCCAGTTGCCCGCCGCGGCGCGGCTGCTGTCGATCCGTCAATTGGCGGCACAACTGGCGGTCAGCCCCAACACGGTTGTTACCGCCTACGACCGCCTGATGGCCCTGGGGCTGATCGAGTCCCGTGGCACTGCGGGCTACTTTGTGCGGGAGGCGCACCATGCTGCTGTCCCCGACGCCGTCGCACTGGAAGCCGGCGAGGAGCAGGAGGGCGTGTGGCTGGCCCAGCAGGCCAACGACCAGCGCGCCGGCGTGCTGCTGGCCAGCAGCGGCGCCTTGCCGCCCGCGTGGCTGGAGGATGCGGTGCCCGCCGCCGCGGTGCAGCGCGGCCTGGCCCGCTCCAGTGCCGGCATGGCTTCGCGCTGCCCGCCGCAGGGCCTGCCCGATCTGCGCGAGCGCATCGCCATGGTCTTGCGCGGCATTGGCATCGCCGTGGATGCCGGGCGCATCCTCACCACCTACGGCGGCACGCACGCCATCGACCTGATCTGCCGCGCCTTCCTGCAGCCCGGCGACACGGTGCTGGTGGAAGACCCGGGTTACTTTCTGATGTTCGAGCGCCTGCGCAAGGACGGCGTGCGCATCATTCCCGTCCAGCGCCGCCCCGACGGCCTGGACCTGGAGCAACTGGAGGCCGCTTGCCGCGAACACCGCCCGCGTCTGCTCTTCATCCAGACCGTGCTGCACAACCCCACCGGCTGGAGCAGCACCGCCGCCAACCTGCACAAGGTGCTGGTGCTGGCACAGCAATACGGCTTCCTGATTGCAGAGGACGATGTGCAGGGGCACTTCCACCCCGGTCACGCCACGCGCCTGGCCAGCCTGTCGGGGTTGGACCGCGTCATCTACTACTCCAGCTTCTGCAAGGCCCTGAGCCCGGCGCTCCGCATTGGCTACATGGCGGCGGACCAGACGCTGTTGAAGGCCCTGATGCGTGAAAAGATCTACTCGGTGCTGACCACGCCGGCCCTCAACGAATACGTGATGCTCGAAGTGCTGGCGGCCGGGCGCTGGCGCAAGCACCTGGACCGCCTGAACGCCAAGCTGCTGGCCGCCCGCCACGCCAGCGCGCGCCAGTTGAGCGACGCCGGCCTGCGGCTGGACCACCCCGGTGAGGGCGGGCTGTTCCTGTGGGCGTCGGTGCCGGACGATGTGGACCTAAACCTGCTGGTGCAGGACGCCTACCGCAACAAGATCTTGCTGGTGCGTGGCGCCACCTTTTCGGCGTCCAGCCATGCCGATGCCCACATCCGCTTCAACGTGGCCTTTAGCCAGCAGCCGCGCCTGGCGGACTACCTGCGCGAGCGCTTGCACTCGCTGGCCGGTGCGCGTGCAACACTCGCGCGGGTGAGTGGCAGTGCCGCGTGAAGGGGCGTTGCTTCCATTTGGGTGGGCATGTGATGTCCGAGTACCCGCGACCCGATGGTGAGAAGCATTCGTCGATGTAGTTCTGATCCGGCGCAAGCGGATCACATTGACTTGTTGACGGGCCGCAAACAGTGATAAATATCAAATCGAGGGATGCGCGCCGCCCTACGATGGGTGTTCGGAGGTGATATGAACACACTGACAAAGATGGCCCTCGGGCTTATCGGACAACTCAAGCCAACGCCGCTGGAGTTCGATTCCAGCAAGTCCATCCGTCTGCCGGCCCCGATCATGGTCGGCGGAATGCCTTTGATGCAGGCGCTGGCCGCGCGGCAGTCACAACGTGAATTCCAGGCTGAGGTACTGCCCCGCCAGAGCCTGTCCGACCTGTTGTGGGCGGCTGCAGGCGTCAACCGGGTAGAGCTGGGTGGGCGCACCGCGCCCAGTGCCATGAATGCGCAGGAAGTCGATGTGTATGTGGCCCTGGCAACCGGCCTGTACCGGTATGAACCGACAGCGCATGTGTTGCACCTGGTGGCGGCGGTCGATGTTCGGCGTGTCACCGGTTATCAGGATTTTGTTGACACCGCGCCACTGGATCTGGTGTACGTGGCGGACCACAGCCGCATGAAGATGGTTCCGGCCAGCCACCGTGAATCCTTTGCCTCCATTGCAGCGGGGGCCATGGCACAAAACGTTTACCTGTATTGCGCCTCGGCCGGTCTGGCTGCCGTGATGCGCGCCTGGTTCGACCGAGCGGCGCTGGGGCAGAGCATGGGGCTGGATGCCGACCAGCAAATCCTGCTGACCCAGACCGTGGGAATGCCCAAGGCCGCTGCGGGTACCTAGGGCCGGCGACACCGTTGGGGTGTCATCGCAGCAGCCATGGCAGTCCGTGCAAGGTCGCCATGCCTGCCATCACCGTGCCCAGCATGCTGCCCCGGCTGGCAATCGCCACGATGAAGGCCACCGCCGCTGCGGCATAGCGGGGCCACTGCGTCAGGTCGGCCACCTGGCCGCCCACCATGACCACGCCGCCGAGCACGATGGCGGCAAAAATAGCCGGCACCATCAGTTTGAGCGCACGGTCCAGCCAATGCGGCATGGTGCGGTCCGCCAACAGGCCGATGAATGAATACCGTATCAGGAACGTGCCGACCGCCAGGCCCAGCACGACTATCCAGCTTTGCGTGTTGTCCACCACTGCACTCCTTTTTCCATCACAAGGCCAGCCAGTAAACCCGCCAGGCATGCCGCCACCAGGCCCAGTTTCAGCGGCAGCGCAAACAGGAAGATGCTTGCCAGCCCGCCCACGACGGCGGCCGCCGCCATGGGCACACTGCGCACCGAGCCCGCCAAAATGGCGATGAAGGACAGCGGGATTGCGAATTCGAGCTGCCAGCTGGCCGGAACGATGTTGCCGGCAAAGATGCCCACCATGCAAAACAGCAGCCAGCTGGGCCAGAACACCGCAGTCAGACCTGCGTAATAGGCAATCAGGTGCGGGTCCTTGGGGTTAGCCAGCTCGCGCTTTTGCATGAACGCAAAACTGTTGTCGATTAGAAAGGCGGCGATCAGCATGCGTTGACCGGTGCTGAATTGCCTGAGCTTGGGGCTCAGGGCCGCACTGTAGACCGCCATGCGCAGATTGATCACGCAGCCCGACAGAATGGCGACCCACAAGGAGGCCGAACTCTGGATGAACTGGGTCAGCACTGCCTGAGACGAGCCGGCGAACACCAGCGCCGGCAGGGCCACCGCTGCGCTGGTGCTCAGTCCCGCATTGACCGATGCCACACCACATACCAGGGCGAATGGCAGGTAGGACGGGACGACGGCCAGGGTATCGCGCACGCCGTCCCAGAACGCGGCACGGGTACCGGGATGGCTCCAGTGCGACGTGGTCATCTATCCCCGCGCGTGCGTCACGCCACCGTCCACCACCAGCGTGGAGCCCACTACGTAGTCCCCCGCACGCGAGGCCAGGTAGATGGCGGCACCGGCCATGTCTTCCGTCGTGCCGATGCGCCCGGCGGGAATGCGCGCCGACACCTCCGTTGCGTGGTCGCGCGCGTCCTTGTTCATGTCCGACGCAAAGGCACCGGGTGCAATCGCGGTGACGGCGATGTTGTCCTTGGCCAGGTGCAGCGCCATGCGCCGTGTCAGGTGGATCAGCCCGGCCTTGCTGGCCGCATAGGAATAGGTCTCCTGCGGATTGACCGAGACGCCGTCGATGGAGGCGATGTTGATGACCTTGGCGACCTGGCTTTTGCCCGCCTTGATCAGATGACCATGCAGGGCCTGGGTCAGGAAGAACGGGGTCTTCAGGTTCAGGTCCACCACCTTGTCCCAGCCGCTCTCGGGAAATTCGTCAAACGGTGCGCCCCATGCGGCACCGGCGTTGTTGACCAGAATGTCGAGCTGGTCTTCATGCGCGCCGTAGGCGGCGACCAGCGCGCGGGCGCCGTCCACCGTGGACACATCGGCTGGCAATGACACGCAGGTGCCAAAGGCCGACAGCTCGATTGCCGTCTGGTCGCAGGCCATGGCCTTGCGCGCGCTGATGTAGACCCTGGCGCCCTGCTTCAAAAAGCCTTCGGCGATCATGCGGCCAATGCCGCGCGAGCCGCCAGTGATGAGGGCCGTGCGGCCCTTGAGGGAAAAGAGTTCGTTCATTGCCATGCTCCAGTAAAAGTCAACCCAAAGATCCGTAGGCGATGGCCACGGCAGACGCCAGCCTGGCGTTGTTCAGCACCAGCTGGATGTTGGCGGCCAGGCTGTCGCCACCCGTCAACGCGCAGACCCGGGCCAACAAAAACGGCGTCGACTCCTTGCCGCCAATGCCCTGCGCCTGCGCCTCCTGCAGCGCCTGCTCCACGGCAGCATCGATGGCGGCCCGGGGCATCGCAAAGGCTTCTGGGATCGGGTTGGCCACGACCATGCCACCGCGCAGACCCATGGCCCACTTGGCATGCATGACCTTGGCGATGGCCTGTGGCGTGTCGAGCTGGTAGTCCACCTTGAACGCGCTGTCGCGGGTGAAGAAGGCAGGCAACCACGGAGTCTGGTAACCCACTACCGGCACACCGTGCGTCTCCAGGTATTCCAGCGTCAGGCGCAGATCGAGAATGGACTTGGCACCGGCGCAGACCACAGCCACCGGCGTCTGCGCCAGCTCCTGCAGGTCGGCCGACACATCAAAGCTGTGCTCGGCGCCGCGGTGCACGCCGCCGATGCCACCGGTGGCAAACACGCGGATACCCGCCATGGCGGCAATCACCATCGTGGAGGCCACGGTGGTCGCGCCCGTTGCACCGGCCGCCACGATGAACGGAATATCACGCCGGCTGACCTTGGTCACACTGCGCCCGTTCGTGCCCAGCACTTCGATCTCTTCTTGTGTCAAGCCGGCTTTGAGCCGCCCGTTGATGATGGCGATGGTGGCCGGCACCGCGCCGTGCTTGCGCACTTCGGCCTCCACCTCCAATGCCGTCGCCACATTCTGCGGATACGGCATGCCATGCGAAATGATGGTGGACTCCAGGGCCACTACCGGCTTGTGGTGCGCCAGTGCGTGCGCAACCTCCGGATGGATGTCGAGATAGGAATTCGTATGCGTCATGGTGGGTTGGCATTGTGCATGCACTGCGTCACGGCCGCCACCGACAGCCCCGGGTGGTTGGCCTGCTCGGATGTCAAGGTCAGCGCCGCGCATCCCAGCGCAAACGGTATCGCGGTGCGCAGGTCCTGCTGGGCTACAAAGGCGTGGACCAGGCCGGCCATCAAGGCGTCGCCGGCGCCGGTGGCGTTGACAACCGTCGCTGGAAGCGAGCCATTCCAGCCCTGACCTGCGTCGCGCGCACTCCAGTAGACGCCGCGCTCACCCAGGCTCAGCACGACCTGCTCCACGCCCAGCGCGCGCAAATGTTGGGCGGCCCGTTCGATGTCGGAGTCACTGGCGATGCCAAACTGGCACAGCGCCTGTGCTTCCAGCCGGTTGACTTTCAGCAGGTGCACGTGGGCCAGCCAGGGCAGCACGCGCGGGCACTTGAAGGCCGACACCGCATCCACAAAAACCGGTGTCGCGCCACGGTTGGCAAACAGCCAGTCCAGCGCCTGCGCGCTGACATTGCAGTCCACCACCAGCGCCGCTGCCTGCTGTACCCACGGCGCGCAGGGTGCCAATATTTCCGGCGTGATGCATTCCAGAATGCCCATGTCGTTCACGGCAACCGCCATGTCCCCATCGGGGCCGTGCAGCGACAAGTAGGTCGATGTGGCCTCACCCGCCAGCACCCAGCTGCCACGCACATCCACACCTGCATTGCGGGTTGTGTCCAGCAGGCTGCGGCCATACAGATCGTTGCCCACGGCAGTCAGTAGGCGGGTGGTATTGCCCAGACGCGCCAGGTTCTCGGCGACGTTGCGGGCCACGCCACCGGGCGCACAGCGAATGCGCCCCGGATTGGAGTCGGACAGTACCAGCGGCTGCGCTGTGCTGCCGGAGATGTCCATATTGGCGCCACCCAGCACCAGCACAAAACGGCCGTCGGGCTGGGTGCGGTCAAGGGAGGAAATCATGGAAAGCATGGTAGTCGAATCACACCGTGCAACGGTGCACGCACGGCCATGTCAAACCGGCGTGTTATGCTCAAACCCATGTTGTGCCGTTCCCAGCCTAACCCTATCAACACCGTGCAAGCGGTGTGTGGCGGGGCGCCCGTGATTGCTGCAATCACGCGGGCCATGGACGCCCACAACATGATTACCACCATTATGAACACGGCCGCCTGAGCGTCGTTCAGGTGGCCGTTCCGGCTGCCTACTGGTGTCTCTCCCCCATAGAACATACCCAGCACAGGCAGCTGGGTTAGCAACTGTTCGTCGGAGAGAGTTTTATGTACCAAGATCATCAAGCCAGCTTTGCTGTCAATCGCCATTCCCATGCGATGCCCCTGCACGCCATTGCGCCCCTGCGCATTGGCATGCTGGGCCTGGGCACCGTGGGTGCTGGCACCTACACCGTGCTGCAGCGCAACGCCGAGGTGATTGCGGCCCGCACCGGCCGGCGCATGGAGATTGCGATGGTCGCGGTGCGCAACTTGAGTCGCGCGGCTGGCATTGTGGACGACGACGTGGAACTGGTCGATGACCCGTTTCGGGTCGTCAACCACCCGGACATCGACGTCGTGGTGGAAGTGATTGGCGGCACCACCGTTGCACGCGATCTGGTGCTGCAGGCGATTGCCAATGGCAAGCACGTGGTCACCGCCAACAAGGCATTGCTGGCCGTACATGGCAGCGAGATTTTTGCCGCAGCCCAGGCGCGGGGCGTGGTCGTGGCCTACGAGGGCGCGGTGGCCGTCAGCATCCCCATCATCAAGGCGTTGCGCGAAGGCCTGACGGCCAACCGCATCGAATGGATCGCCGGCATCATCAACGGCACGACCAACTACATCCTGTCGGAGATGAAGGACAAGGGCGTCAGCTTTGCCGAAGCGCTGGCCGGCGCGCAGCGCCTGGGCTACGCCGAGGCCGACCCGGCGTTTGACGTGGAAGGCGTGGACGCCGCGCACAAGCTGACGCTGCTGGCCTCCAACGCCTTTGGCGTGCCCATCCAGTTTGACAAGGTGCACGTGGAAGGCATCACGCAGCTGGACGCAGCGGATGTGGCCTTTGCCGAGCGCCTGGGCTACCGCGTCAAGCTGCTGGGCATTGCCAAACGCAACCCGCAGGGGCTGGAGCTGCGCGTGCACCCCACGCTGGTCGCGGCCGACCATTTGCTGGCCCAGGTCCACGGATCCATGAACGCGGTGATGGTGAAGAGTGATGCCGCTGGTGTGACGATGTACTACGGCGCCGGTGCGGGCTCCGAGCAGACGGCGTCGGCCGTCATTGCCGACCTGGTGGACCTGGCGCGTTCCACCGGTGTGGTGCACCGGCACCGCGTGCCGTCGCTGGCGTTTCAGCACCATGCCATCGTCGCCCTGCCGGTGGCGGCCATCGAGGACGTGGAGACAGCCTACTACCTGCGTCTGGATGTAGCCAGTCTGTCGCGCACGCTGCCCAAAATCCTGGGCCATCTGGCCGACGCTGGCGTTCGGGTCCAGCAACTGGAAGTGTTGGAGCACCCCGATGATGCGCAGTTGAACGCCGTGGTGGTGCTGACAGACCGCACCCAGCAGCGCCTGCTGCGCATGGTGATTGCCGAGCTGGAGGCCCTGCCCACCGTCATGGGTTTTGTAAAGACCATCCGCATGGAGCGTCTGGGTTGATGCGGGGCGGGGCAGCGCGTTTGGGCCAGAAGGTTGCGACTAAATGAACCGCTAGCCCTCGTAGAATATGCTTTAGTAGCTATTATTTTGGTAGCAAACGTTCAAACCGTCGGCGCTGCGTGGGCAAACGGCGGCTGTAACAGCGGCCCCAGCCGCTGCACCGTCATCTCCACAAACGCGGTCACCGCGCGCGGCACATGGCGCCGGCTGGGGTAGACCACGTACATGTTGCCCACGCTGCAGGCCACGCCCGGCAACACCTCCACCAGTTCACCCGCGTGAAAGCTCTGCTGCAGCGAGCTGATGGGCAGCAGGCAAATGCCCAGGCCGCCAATGGCCGCCTTCTTTTGCGCCGGGCCGCTGTTGGCGCTGAAGCGCCCGGTCACGGCGATCTGCGTGGCGCCATCCGGCCCGTTCAACCGCCACGTGGTGGGCCCGGCGGTCTGGCCGACCGCGCGGATGCAGTCGTGGGCCGCCAGGTCTTCCACCGTGCGCGGCGTACCGCGTGCCGCCAGGTAGGCGGGGCTGGCGGCCAAGGCCAGGTAGCCGCTGACCACCTTGCGCGCCACCAGGCTGGAGTCCGGCATCTCCGGGCTGCCGCGAAACGCCACGTCTATGCCCTCGCCAATGAAGTCGGCCATGGCATCGGCCAGCACAAACTCCAGTTGCACACCAGGGTAGCGGTCCAGGAACTCGGCAATCCATTCCATCTGGAAGAACTCAAAGAACCCGGCCGATGCCGCTACGCGGATGTTGCCCTTGGGCGTCTGGTTGTCACCGGCCAGTTGGCTCGCGGCATTCTTCAGTGCGTCAATCTGCTCGGCGCACTGGTCAAACAGCGTGCGCCCGGCGTCGGTCAGTGTCAGCTTGCGGGTGGTGCGCTGCAGCAGCCGGGCCTGTAGCGCATTTTCCAGCTGCGCCACCTGGCGGCTCAGCGTGGTGGGCGGCATGGCCAGGCGGCGCGCGGCCTCGGCAAAGCTGCCGGCCTGCACCACCTGCACAAACAAGGCCATCTGGTTCAGGTCGAGCATGAGATTCCTGGTGAAAACGGCATAGTGAATGCCAATTGTGGCATCTACTCAAGCAATGCCTGCGACCTTACGCTATCTGGACCATGAATGCACGCACACCCCTCCACCGCGCCATCGTTCAGCGCACCCGTGGCAGCAGCCACGGCCCCATCACCCGTCTGGTCAGTCCGTCGGACCTGGGCCAGGTGCTCAAGCCCTTTATTTTTCTGGACCGCTTTGAGGTGCCCGCGGGCGGCCAGCCGCCGCAGTTTGGCATGCATCCGCACTCGGGCATTGCCACGCTGACCTACCTGATTTCCGGCCAGGCCAACTACGAAGACACCACCGGCGAACACGGCGCGCGCGGCACGCTGCCCACCGGCGGCGTGGAGTGGATGATGGCTGGCGGTGGCGTCTGGCACACCGGTGCACCTCTCAATACCGAGCGCGTGCTGGGCTTTCAGCTGTGGGTGGCGATGCCGCCCGAGCTGGAGTTGGCCACGGCCCACAGCATCTACCTGGGGCCTGAAAGCGTGCCCCGGGTTGGCCCGGCGCGCGTGCTGCTGGGCACCCATGGTGGCCAGACCAGCCCCATTCCCGCGCCGTCCGATATGGCGTATCTGGGCGTGCATCTGAAGGCCGGCGAAACCTGGCGCTTTGAGCCGCCCGCCGGCCACACCGTGGCCTGGGTGGCCGTGGGCGAGGGCGCGTTGACGGCACCCACCACATTGAGTACCGGCGACCTGGTGGCGTTTGACGCATCCGGCAACGCCATCACCTTTGAAGCGCAGACCGATACCGCCTTTGTGCTGGGCTCCGGTGTGCAGCACCCGCATGATTTGTTCATGGGGCCGTATTCGGTGCATACCAGTGCCGAGACGCTGCGCCAGGGCCAGGCCGGCATCCGCGAGCGGGCGCTGCTGCTGCGCCAGCAGGGTCGGCTTTGAAGACACCGATCACCAATGGATTCCATTGCGCCGCAACTGCAATTCCCCACCAGGGCTCAACGTGCCCTTAACCGTCACCAACCCCAGAAACCGGAGCTTCCCTTGAGCAACACCACCAAAAACCTTTTCGAACCCTACCGCATGGGCAACATCACTCTGAGCAACCGCCTGGTCATGAATCCCATGACGCGTTGCCGTGCCGATGCGACCGGCACGCCGCAAGACCCGATGGCCGAGTACTACGGCCAGCGCGCGACGGCCGGCCTGATCGTGTCGGAGGGCATTGCACCTTCGGCCAATGGCAAGGGCTATGCCCGCATCCCCGGCATCTGGAGCGATGCCCAGGTGCAGGCCTGGAAGCCGGTGGTGAACGCCGTGCACGCCAAGGGCGGCAAGATCTTTGCACAGCTGATGCACTGCGGCCGCGTCAGCCACCCGGCCAACATGGCGGCCGACGCCAAAATCGTGGCGCCGAGCGCGCTGGCCTTGGCTGAAAAAATG
>Ga0066469_1000470_pt1 | contig 10708 bp, 7 predicted proteins | sample LakWasM103_HOW12_2_FD_59579 | JGI IMG/M metagenome (GOLD analysis project Ga0066469, IMG submission 59579) | Freshwater sediment methanotrophic microbial communities from Lake Washington under simulated oxygen tension - Sediment Metagenome 103_HOW12 | ecosystem: Environmental > Aquatic >... | reverse complement strand
GACCGCTACATCGAGATCTGGAACAACGTGTTCATGCAGTTCGACATGCAGCCCGATGGCTCCGTCAAGCCCTTGCCCGCACCCTGCGTGGACACCGGCATGGGCCTGGAGCGCCTGGCGGCCATCCTGCAGCACGTGCACAGCAACTACGAGATTGACCTGTTTGACAAGCTGATCAAGGCCGCGTCGCGCGAGACCGGCTGCAACGACCTGCAGAACAAGAGCCTGCGCGTGATTGCCGACCACATCCGCGCCACCGCCTTCCTGGTGAGCGACGGCGTGCTGCCGGGCAACGAAGGCCGCGGCTACGTACAGCGCCGCATCATCCGCCGCGCCATCCGCCACGGCTACAAGCTGGGCCAGAAAACGCCGTTCTTCCACAAGCTGGTGGGAGACCTGGTGGGTGTGATGGGTGACGCCTACCCCAAGCTGGCGGCACAGCAGCAGCGCATCACCGACGTGCTGCGCATGGAGGAAGAGCGATTCTTCGAGACGCTGGCTACGGGCATGGAAATTCTCGATACCGCCCTGGAAGGTGGCGCCAAGCTGTTGCCCGGCGAGGTGGCCTTCAAACTGCACGACACCTATGGCTTTCCGCTGGACCTGTCGGCGGACGTTTGCCGTGAAAACGGTGTCGAAGTCGATGAGGCAGGCTTCAACGCCGCCATGGAAGCGCAGAAGGCCAAGGGCCGCGCCGCCGGCAAGTTCAAGATGGACCGGGCGCTGGAATACACCGCCCACGGCAATGCCTTCATGGGATACGACCACCTGACTTACGGCACCAACATCGTGGCGCTGTACCTGGACGGCGTGGCGGTTGAGGAACTGAAGGAAGGCCAGGCTGGTGTCGTGGTGCTGGACTCCACACCGTTCTACTCCGAGAGCGGCGGCCAGGTCGGCGACCAGGGTGCCATCTTCTGCGACCACGCGCTGTTCATGGTGGCGGATACGCAAAAGATCAAGGCCGATGTCTATGGCCACCACGGCAAGGTCACGACCGGCACGCTGAAAGTGGGCGATCTGGTCAACGGCCATGTGGACGCCACGATTCGTTCCTCGGTCATGCGCAACCACTCGGCCACGCACCTGATGCACAAGGCGCTGCGCGAGGTGTTGGGCGAGCATGTGCAGCAAAAGGGCAGCCTGGTGAATGCCGAGCGAACCCGTTTCGACTTTGCGCACAACACGCCGGTGACCGATGAACAAATCCATGAGATCGAGTTCCGCGTCAACGCCGAGATTCTGAAGAACGTCGCCACCGAGGCGCGTGTCATGGACATCGAATCGGCGCAGAAGACCGGCGCTATGATGCTGTTTGGCGAGAAATACGGCGAGACCGTGCGCGTGCTGGACATTGGCTCCAGCCGCGAGCTGTGCGGTGGCACCCACGTTGCCCGCACCGGCGACATCGGCATTTTCAAGGTGGTGGGCGAAAGCGGTGTGGCCGCTGGCGTGCGCCGTATCGAGGCCGTCACCGGCCAGAACGCGCTGGCCTATCTGCAGAACCTGGAAGACACAGTCGATGCCGCCGCTGCCACACTCAAGACTCCCGTGGCCGAGCTGACCGACAAGCTGGGCCATGTGATGGACCACGTGAAGGCGCTGGAGAAGGAAGTGGCCGCGCTCAAGGGCAAGCTGGCTTCCGCCCAGGGCGACGAAATGTTGAGCCAGGCGGTGGACATCAACGGCGTCAAGCTGCTGGTCGCCAAGCTGGACGGCGCCGATGTCAAAACCCTGCGCGACACCATGGACAAGCTCAAGGACAAGCTCAAGACCGCCGTAGTGGTGCTGGGCGTGGTCGATGGCGAGAAGGTGCAGATCGCCGTGGGCGTGACCACCGACACCACCGCCAAGGTCAAGGCCGGCGAGCTGGTCAACTTCATCGCCGCGCAAGTGGGCGGCAAGGGCGGCGGCAAGGCCGACATGGCCATGGCCGGCGGCACCGAGCCCGCCAAGCTGGCGTCTGCGCTGGCCAGTGTGCAAGCTTGGGTGGCTGCCAAGCTATAGATTGACGCGGCGGTATGTCCCCGCACTGGCTTGACACGGCCTACCGCATCGTCTTTTCGGTGGGGGCGCTGGGAGGAGGCTGGTGGTTGGGAGGCCCGTTTGGTGTGCTGATGACGGGTCCATTGGCAGGGTGGCTGATGGCGCCCGTGGTGTTCGACAGCCTCGCCATCGGCTACCGTTCCACCCGCTGGCTTGCCTTGCACCAACTGCAGGGCAACTATTACGCCTACCGTGGAAGTGCCATCGGGGTCCTGGAGGGTGACGATGGATTCCGCTGGCTGCTGGTGCGCGACGTGCGGGCCACGTTGCGGGCTTTCCCCAAGGACGCCACCTTGCGCCTGATGGAGCCGGAACGTACTGAATTCGACGAATCCGGCAAGCATCTAGCCATGCGGGCAGATGCCCTGCTTCACTGGCTGAGCAAGGCCCACACGGACGAAAGCATCCGCTTCAAGGTGTGGGTCGAGCGCACCGTCCATAACCCATCGGTTGCGGTGCGCCGCGAAAAGGAAAGGTCTGCCATTCGCAAGCCGGTGGTTTAGTTAGACGAATCGGCTCCGCCCTTCGAATTGCTACAAAATATATAGCGATAGTGGCTTATTCCACGAAGGCTAGCGCCTCATTTCATTGACAAGGCCCGGGCCCACAGGCGTTTCGCCAGCGCGTCATGCTCTGGTGCATGGGCCTGGGGCGGCGCGCCGGGCGCCAGCTGCGTTTCGATCAGCCGCTGCAAGGTCTCCAGGTGCGGCATCACGGTGCCAAAAAACTGGACCCGCTCGCGCGTGGCCATCAGCAGCGTGGGGAAATTTTCGACCTCAATCGGGTCCACCAGCTCGGACTCGTCTTCCACGTCAATCCACAGGAACTGCACGCCGGGAAATGCGGCCTGGAGTTGTTCAAATCGGGGTTGGTAGTCGCGGCACGTGCCGCACCAGTCCGCGCAGAGGCAGGCGACCAGCATCTCGGTCGGGGATGGGGTGTTGTGGGTCTGCATGCCGCAATGATCGCAGAACTGTGCTGCCCGGCAGTCACACCAAAAGCCTGACCTAGATCAAGAACCCCTAAGCCCAATAGGTAGATATTCCAGATTCTGGGATTGCGTTTCATCCACAAGCGCGTAGTGTCCCGGGGAGACGAAAGGAATCAAACATGTTCCAGGTACGCATCCACGGTCGTGGAGGGCAGGGCGTTGTGACCGGCGCCGAGATGCTCTCCATTGCGGCCTTCGAGGGCGGGCGCCACGCCCAGGCCTTTCCCAGTTTTGGCTCCGAGCGCACCGGGGCACCGGTGGTGGCGTTTTGCCGCATGGACGACAAGGAAATCCGCCTGCGCGAGCCCATCATGGAGCCCGATGCGCTGATCATCCAGGACCCGACGCTACTGCACCAGGTGGATGTGTTCAGCGGCCTCAAAAAAGACGGCTACATCCTGATCAACACCACCAAGACCTTTGACCAGCTGGGCTTGGGGGAGTTTGTCAAATGGTTCAAGCCGGACCATCTGTTGACCGTGCCCGCCACCGAGCTGGCCATGAAGCATGTGGGGCGTCCGGTGCCCAATGTGCCGCTGCTGGGGGCCTTTGCGGCCCTGGGTGGGCTGATATCGCTGGGCGCTGTGGAGGCGGCGATTCAACAGAAATTCAAAGGAACCGTGGCCCAGGGCAATATGGCCGCAGCGCGCGAAGCCTACGAGATCGTCATGGAACAGGAAAAATCAGCCCAGGAGATCCACCATGCTTGAACAATGCGAAGGCTCCCATGCGGTAGCCCGCGCCGTGGCGCTGAGCCGCCCCGAGGTCATTTGTGCCTACCCGATTTCCCCGCAGACCCACATCGTCGAGGGCCTGGGCGAGATGGTGAAGAGTGGTGACTTGGCGCGCTGCGAATTCATCAATGTGGAATCCGAATTTGCCGCCCTGAGCGTGGCCATTGGCGCATCCGCCGCCGGAGCCCGCGCCTATACGGCCACCGCCAGCCAGGGCCTGCTGTTCATGGCCGAGGCGGTGTACAACGCCTCCGGCCTGGGCCTGCCGATTGTGATGACGGTGGCCAACCGCGCCATTGGCGCCCCGATCAACATCTGGAACGACCACACCGACAGCATGTCAATGCGCGACGCCGGCTGGATCCAGATCTTTGCCGAGACCAACCAGGAGGCGCTGGACTTGCACATCCAGGCCTTTCGCATTGCCGAGGAGCTGTCGCTGCCGGTCATGGTGTGCATGGACGGCTTCATCCTGACCCACGCCTATGAGCGCATCGACATTCCCGATCAGGCCCAGGTGGACCGCTACCTGCCGCCCTACGAGCCGCGCCAGGTGCTGGACCCGAATGACCCGGTGACCATTGGCGCCATGGTCGGGCCTGAAGCCTTTACCGAGGTGCGCTACCTGGCGCATGCCAAGCAGCTGCAGGCGCTGGACTTGTTGCCCGAGTTGGCGGCAGAGTTTCAGCAGGTGTTCGGTCGCAATTCCGGTGGGCTGATCAAGCCCTACCAGCTGGACGACGCGGAGACCATTGTTGTTGCCCTGGGGTCGGTGCTGGGCACCATCAAGGACACGGTGGACGAGATGCGTGCGCAGGGCGTCAAGATTGGAGTGCTGGGCATTACGTCCTTCCGACCCTTCCCCATTGAGGCGATTCGCGCGGTGACGGGCCATGCCAAGCGCATCGTCGTGATTGAAAAATGCTTTGCGGTGGGCATTGGCGGCATCGTCTCGCGCGATGTGCGCAGCGCCGTGCAGAGCCGCCCGCAACCGGTGTATGCGGTGGTGGCCGGGTTGGGCGGACGCGCCATCACCAAGGCGTCCCTGCACAAGTTGTTGTTGCAGGCCATTGACGACAAGCTGGAGTTGCTGACCTTTCTGGACCTGGATTGGGGCATCGTCAACCGGGTGCTGGAGCGTGAGAAGCAGCAACGCCGTTCCGGCCCGGTGGCCGAGGGCATTCTGCGTGACATTGGCACCGTCTCATCAAAGATAGGCTGACACCATGGAACAAACTGTCGTCAAGTTTTACCAGACCGGCACCTTCACGGTGGGCAACCGCCTGCTGGAAGCCGACCAGCGCAGCGTGCAGGCCAATACGCAGCGCAATAACTCGCTGAACTCGGGGCACCGGGCCTGCCAGGGCTGTGGCGAGGCGCTTGGTGCCCGCTATGCCATTGATGCGGCCATGGAGGCCTCCAACGGCCAGCTGATCGCCGCCAATGCCACGGGCTGCCTGGAGGTGTTTTCCACCCCGTACCCCGAAACATCGTGGCAAATGCCATGGATTCACTCGCTGTTTGGCAACACAGCGGCCGTGGCCACCGGCATTGCCGCTGCCATGCGGGTCAAGGGCCGCAGCGATGTGCGTGTGGTGGCGCAGGGCGGCGATGGTGGCACCACCGACATCGGCTTTGGCTGCCTGTCGGGCATGTTCGAGCGCAACGACGATGTGCTCTACATCTGCTACGACAACGAGGCCTACATGAACACCGGCGTGCAGCGCTCCAGCGCCACGCCACCGGCAGCGCGCACCGCCACCACGATGCCGGTAGGCCCGCAACCCGGCAATGTGTTTGGCCAGGGCAAGAACCTGCCGCAGATCGCCATGGCGCATGAGATTCCCTATGTGGCGACCGCCACCGTGGCGGATTTGCGCGACCTCGAATACAAGGTCAAGAAAGCCATGGGCATCCGGGGCGCGCGCTACATCCATATCTTCGTGCCCTGTCCATTGGGCTGGGGCGCGGCATCACATGACACCATCCGCCTGGCGCGGCTGGCGCACGAGTGCGGCTTCTTCCCGGTGTTTGAGGCCGAGCGGGGTGAAGTGACGGGCGTCTCGAAGATTCGCCACCAGGTTCCGGTCGAAGACTACCTCAAGCCGCAGAAGCGATTTGCGCATCTGTTTGGCGCGACACCCGATGTCCAGACCATTGCGCGTCTGCAGGCCATCGCTGATCGCAATATCCGCCGCTACGGCCTGCTGGATACCACCGCCTGAGCCGGCAAGGAGAAGACACCATGCAAAAACCCTTTGCCATCACGCTGGACGTCGGTTCATCGCTCGCCAACCATACCGGTTCCTGGCGCAATACGCGGCCGGTGTATCTGGACCGCATGCCCCCTTGCAACCACCAGTGCCCAGCCGGCGAGAACATCCAAGCCTGGCTGTTCCACGCAGAGTCCGGCGACTACGAACAGGCCTGGCGTACGCTGGTGGAGGACAACCCGTTTCCCGCCATCATGGGCCGCGTCTGCTACCACTCGTGTGAGGGCGCGTGCAACCGCGGCAAGCTCGATTCACCCGTGGGCATCAACTCGGTCGAGCACTTCCTGGGTGACCAGGCGATAGCGCAGGGCTGGAAATTTCCCGCCGTGGCGGCGCCATCCGGCAAGAAGGTGTTGGTCGTTGGTGCCGGGCCGTCGGGTCTGTCAGCGGCCTACCACCTGGCCCGTATGGGGCACAGCGTCACCGTGCACGAGGCCGGCCCCTTGCCCGGCGGCATGATGCGTTTTGGCATTCCACAGTACCGCCTGCCACGCAAGGTGCTGGACGCCGAGGTGCAGCGCATTGTCGATCTGGGTGTGCGCATCGAATACGGTGTCAAGGTGTCCAATGTGCTGGAGTCGCAGCAGCAGGGCGGCTTCGACGCGGTGTTCTTGGCGGTCGGCGCCCACATTGCCAAGCGTGCGTTTATTCCGGCAGGAGATTCGGCCAAGGTGCTGGACGCTGTGGCTGTGCTGCGGTCGATGGAGGGTGAAGACAAGCCCATGCTGGGCCGCCGCGTGGTGGTCTATGGGGGTGGCAATACCGCCATCGATGTGGCCCGCACCGCCAAGCGACTCGGAGCCACCGAGGCCATCATCGTCTACCGGCGCAACCGCGAGAAGATGCCCGCGCATGACTTCGAGGTCGAAGAAGCCTTGCAGGAAGGCGTGCTGATCAAATGGTTGTCCACGATCAAGCAGGCCGGTGAATCGTCGATCACGGTGGAGAAGATGGCGCTGGATGACAAGGGCTTCCCGCAGCCCACCGGAGAGTTTGAAACACTGGAGGCCGACTCCGTGGTGCTGGCGCTGGGCCAGGATGTGGACCTGTCGCTGATAGACGGCGTGCCGGGCCTGTCGGTGGAAGACGGCGTGGTGCGTGTGGACGTCAACATGATGACCGGCTTTCCCGGCATCTTCGCCGGGGGAGACATGGTGCCGGCCGAGCGCAATGTCACGGTGGCCATTGGCCATGGCAAGAAGGCGGCGCGCAACATTGATGCATGGCTCAAGGTCAACGTCTACGTGGCGCCACCCCGCAAGGAAATCGCCAGTTTCGACAAGCTCAATACCTGGTACTACAGCGATGCCCCCAAGACCGTGCGTCCCATGCTGGACATCATCCGTCGCCAGTCCACGTTTGAGGAAGTGCAGGGCGGGCTGGACGAGACCAACGCCCTGTTCGAGGCGCGGCGCTGCCTGTCCTGCGGCAATTGCTTTGAATGCGACAACTGCTATGGCGTGTGTCCGGACAATGCCGTCATCAAGCATGGGCCTGGTAAAGGCTTTGATTTCAACTACGATTACTGCAAGGGCTGCGGCATTTGTGTGTCCGAATGTCCTTGCGGCGCCATCAAGATGGTGCCAGAGGATATTTGAGCGGCAAGGCGTGCCCATAATTGACGATTTGACGAGGAGTTTGCATGCCCCCATCTACCATTCGCCGCATTGCCATTTGTACCGGCGGCGGTGATGCCCCGGGCCTGAATGCGGTGATCCGCTCGGTGGTGATTGCTGCGATCAACCGGGGCTGGGAGTGCTATGGCATTCGCGACGGTTTCAACGGCATCCTGTTTCCCGAACGCTATGTGGAAGGTGGCGTGTTCCGCCTGACCCTCGACAAGGTGCGGGGCATCGGGCATCTGGGCGGCACCATGCTGGGGACCACCAACAAGGGCAACCCACTGCACTTCCCGACCCGCATGCCCGATGGCACGACACATGAGTTGGACCGCTCCGGCGAAATCCTGGAGTACTTTGCCAAGAAGGAACTCGACGCCCTGGTGTCGATTGGCGGCGACGGCTCGCTGACCATTGCCGATGCCCTGCACAAGAAGGGCCTGCGCGTGGTGGGCGTGCCCAAGACCATCGACAACGATCTGGACAAGACCATGACCACCTTCGGTTTTGACACGGCGGTGGCCTTTGCCACCGAGTGTCTGGACCGCCTGCACAGCACGGCCGAGAGCCACCAGCGTGTCATGGTGGTGGAGGTCATGGGCCGCTATGCCGGCTGGATCGCCCTGCACTGCGGCATCGCCGGCAATGCCCACGCCATTCTGATGCCGGAAATTCCCTTTGACTTGGACACGGTGGTGGACCATATCCACACCCGTGATGCCGAAGGTCATTTGTATTCCGTCGTCGTGGTGGCCGAAGGCGCTGCCCCCAAGGATGGTCACACCGAATTGCAGGCACCCGCAGAGATTGGCCACGCCGAGCGCCTGGGCGGCATCGGCGAGCGTGTGGCCAAGGCCCTGCAGGAGCGCACCGGCAAAGACACCCGCGTGGTCGTGCTGGGCCATCTGCTGCGTGGCGGCAGTCCCACCTCGTTTGACCGCCTGGCGGCGATGCGCTTTGGTGCCGCGGCGGTCCGCGCGCTGGATGAAGGCCTGTCTGGCGTCATGGTGGCGCTGGCCTTCCCCAACGTGAACTACATTGCGCTGGAGGAAGTGGCAGGGCGGATGAAAGCGGTCCCGATGGACAGCGACACCCTGCAAACCGCACGCGATTTGGGAATTTGCCTGGGGGACTAGCCCCCCCTGAAACACGTCAACGTATCACCTGGAGAACAACAACCATGAGCGAACTTTCCCCTGCGGAACAGGCCCTGCGCGAAGCAGCCCGCGAGTACCACCGCACCCCCACCCGTGGCAAGATTTCTGTCACACCGACCAAACCGCTGTCCAACCAGCGCGACCTGTCGCTGGCCTATTCGCCCGGCGTGGCCTATCCCTGTCTGGACATCCAGGCCGACCCGTCGCTGGCGGTGGAGTACACCTCGCGCGGCAATCTGGTGGGCGTCATCACCAACGGCACGGCCGTGCTGGGCCTGGGCAATATCGGACCGTTGGCGGGCAAGCCGGTGATGGAGGGCAAGGGTTGCCTGTTCAAGAAATTTGCCGGCATCGACGTGTTCGACATTGAGTTGGCCGAAAACGATCCCGACAAGCTGGTGGAAATCATCGCCGCCATGGAGCCCACGCTGGGCGGCATCAACCTGGAAGACATCAAGGCGCCGGAATGCTTTTACATCGAGAGGAAACTCAGCGAGCGCATGGGCATTCCGGTGTTCCACGACGACCAACACGGCACGGCCATCATCTCATCTGCGGCCTTGATCAACGGCCTGGAGCTGGTGGGCAAGCGCATTGAGGATGTGAAGATTGCCGTGTCGGGCGCAGGCGCAGCGGCGCTGGCCTGCCTGGGTGTGATGGTGGGCCTGGGCGTGCGCGTGGAGAACGTGTTTGCCTGCGACTCCAAGGGTGTGATCTATGAAGGCCGCCCCGGTGGCTATGACGAATCCAAGGCGCGTTTTGCGCAGAACACATCGGCCCGCACCTTGGCCGATGTGGTCAAGGACGCAGACGTGTTCCTGGGCTGCTCTACGGCCGGTGTGCTGACGCAGGACATGGTCAAGACCATGGCACGCCAGCCCATCATCCTGGCGCTGGCCAACCCCGAGCCCGAGATTCGCCCCGAGCTGGCCAAGGCCGTGCGGCCTGACTGCATCATCGCCACCGGCCGCTCGGACTACCCGAATCAGGTCAACAACGTGCTGTGCTTTCCGTACATCTTCCGCGGCGCGCTGGACTGTGGCGCCACCAAGATCACCGAGGCCATGAAGCTGGCCTGCGTGCGCCAGATTGCCGACCTGGCCAAGGCTGATATCAGCGAAGAGGTGGCCAACGCCTACGCCGGCAAGGAACTGGTGTTTGGCTCCGATTATTTGATCCCCACGCCGTTTGATTCACGATTGATCCTGCGCATTGCCCCGGCCGTGGCCCAGGCCGCGTTTGAGTCCGGCGTGGCGGCCCGGCCCATTCAGGACATGGAGGCGTATCGCCAACAATTGTCCCGCTTTGTCTACCAAACCGGCATGTTCATGCGCCCGGTGTTCAGTGCAGCCAAGGCCGTCAAGCCGGCGGCCAAGCGCGTGGCCTATGCAGAGGGCGAGGACGATCGCGTGCTGCGCGCCGCCCAGGTGGCCGTGGACGAGGGCCTGGCCCATCCCATCCTGATTGGTCGTCCCGCCGTCATCCAGGCCCGCCTGACCAAGGCCGGGCTGCGCCTGCAGTTGGGTCGTGATGCGGATTGCGTCAACCCTGAAGACGACCCGCGCTTTCGCCAGTATTGGGAGCTGTACCACAAGCTCATGGGCCGCCACGGTGTGACGCCGGAAGCCGCCAAGGCGGCCGTGCGCCGCTCCAACACCACCATTGCCGCGCTGTCGGTGAAGCTGGGTCACGCAGACGCCATGCTGTGCGGCATGGTGGGCCGCTTTGACACGCACCTGCAACACCTGCGCGACATCATCGGTTTGAAGGCTGGCGCTTCCGGACTGGCCGCGATGAATGCGCTGATGCTGGAGAAGTACGCGCTGTTCATTGCCGACACGTATGTGAACGAAGACCCCACGGCCGAGCAACTGGCCAGCATTGCGCT
>Ga0066469_1000467_pt1 | contig 10760 bp, 11 predicted proteins | sample LakWasM103_HOW12_2_FD_59579 | JGI IMG/M metagenome (GOLD analysis project Ga0066469, IMG submission 59579) | Freshwater sediment methanotrophic microbial communities from Lake Washington under simulated oxygen tension - Sediment Metagenome 103_HOW12 | ecosystem: Environmental > Aquatic >... | reverse complement strand
GCGCTGAACAACAAGCTGTTGCGCGAACTGCTGTCCCGCCCCGATGCCTGGGACGTCGTGACCTTTGCCGACGAGAGCCAGGCGCCCCAGGGCTTTGCGCAACTGGCGCCGGCCTGGTAACGGCACGCCGCCAGTACCGCCATGGTTTTTCTCCGTTGGCTTGTTCTCTTATTGCTGCTCGTCGCAGCCACTTGCTTCGCCTGCTTTGCCGTGACCGGTCAACAGCGCTTCAAACACTACGGGCTGCGCATCCTGAAATGGACGATGGTGGGCGCGTTCGCCTTCTTTGGCGTGCTCATTCTGGAGCGCATTGGTTAGCGGCTACGCCCCGCCTTGTAGTTCCCGCCGATCTTGCCCCCCAGACCGCTGGCCTTGGCCAGCCGCGCCATCGCGGCGCCGGCATGGGCGTGGGTGATGGCCAGGCCCAGCGCGTCGGCCGCGTCGGGACCGGGCAGGCCGGGTAGTGACAGCAGGCGCTGCACCATGGATTGCACCTGGGCCTTGTCGGCCCGGCCATAACCCACCACGGCCTGCTTCATCTGCAGCGCGGTGTATTCGGCCACCTCCAGTTCGCTGGAGACCAACGCCGTGATACAGGCACCACGGGCCTGGCCCAGCAGCAGCGTGGACTGCGGGTTGACGTTGACAAACACAATCTCCACCGAGGCGCAATCCGGCGCATAGCGTTGCGCCACCTCGCGGATGCCGTCAAACAACACCTTGAGCCGCTGGGGCAGGGCGCCCACTTCCAGGTGCTGGGTGCTGATGGTGCCGCTGGCCACATAGCCGAGTTCGGCGCCCTGCACGTCGATCACACCAAAGCCGGTGGTGCGCAGTCCAGGATCAATGCCGAGAATTCGCATGCTATAAAAATACTAGCGTAGTAGCAAGCAAGTACGAGGGCTAGAGGCAATAAATGCTCTATACGCCAAAGTACCAGCGGGCAGAGTGGAAGAAAACCGGGGCGGCGAAGCACAGCGCATCGACCCGGTCCAGCAGGCCACCGGCACCCGTCACCGACTGGCCTTCAGCACCCCAGTTGGGAATGCCGCGGTCGCGTTTGAGTGCCTTCATGACAAAGTGGCCCAAGCCGCCGGCGGAGCACGCGACAAACGCCGCGGCGAACGCCGTTCCCGGCACCCAGGGCGTGATGCCCGCCAGCAGCGCGCCAAACACGCTGCCTACCAGCACGCCCAGGCCCCAGCTGTCCCAGTTGAAGCTCTGGCTGATGGCGGGCGCAATGGGCTTGCGCCGCATGCGCTGGGCGGCAATGTGCTGGGTGACCATGCAGACCTGCACCACGGCCACCAGGAAAAACACCATGAAGGCGCTGCGACCCTCGTAGCCCGGGAACTTGAGCATCAGGATGGCGGGTACATGGCTCATGCCGTAGATGCAGACCATGATGCCCCACTGCAGCTTGGCGCTGCGTTCCAGAAAACGCAGCGGGTCGTTGGCCAGCGCGCTGGCCAGGGGCAGGGCCAAAAACACATACACCGGTATGAACACCGTGAACATGTCGAAATGGCCGCCTCCCACCAGCGCGTATTGCACGGGCAGCACCACAAAGAAAGCCAGCACCAGGCTGCGGTGGTCGCCCAGGCGGGTGGGCGACAGCGTGAGGAACTCGCGCAGCGCAAAGAACGACACGATGGCAAAGAGCGTCAACGCCACCCAGTCGCCCACGGCCCAGCCAATCCAGAACACCAGCACCATCAGCCAGCTGGTGCGCAGCATGGCGTCCAGGCTCTTGAGTTCCTTGCGCCAGAAATCGGCGCGGGCTTCGTCGGCATGTTCACGCACCGACAGCAGAAAGGCGCCCACGCTGGCCAGCAACAGCAGGCCAAAAATGGTCACAAACAGCATGCCGACCTGCTGCGTGGGGGACAGGTTCTTGAGGTAGTAGTACATCTGGAACATAGGGTTATGCCAGCCGACGAGCCGCCTCTAGGCAGGCATGCGCCCCCTCGGGGGGCAGCGAACGAATGTGAGCGTAGGGGTGCATGGTTTTCAGACGTCGCGCAACGCCACGACGGCGGCGCGGGCGCGTTCGAGGAAGGCGCGCCGGTCTTCGCCGGCGCCCAGCTGCATGGGCGCCCCAAAGGTCACCGAGCACAGCACCGGCACCGGCACCACCTCACCCTTGGGCAGTACGTGCTGCACATTGTTGATCCAGGCGGGCACCAGTACCACGTGGGGAAACTTCAGCGCCAGGTTGTACAGCCCGGCCTTGAACGGCTGGGGCTCGCCGGTGAAGCCGCGCGTGCCTTCGGGGAACAGGATGATGGAGTCGCCGTTCTGCAGCGCGTCAAACAGCGGCTCCAGCGGGTCTTCGTCAGAAGTGCGGTCGCGCGACACGTAGATCACATTGAACACCGCGCTGGTCAGCCATTTTTTGAACGGGGTCTTGGTCCAGTAGTCCTTGGCAGCAATGGCGCGGGTCACGCTGCGCAGCTCTTTGGGCAGGGCCGCCCAGATCATCACCAGGTCGGCATGGCTCTGGTGGTTGGCGAAATAGATGCGCTGCTCGGCCTTGGGTGGGCAGCCATGCCAGCGGGCTTGGCTGCCGGTCAACACCCGGATCAGGCCCAGCAGAAAGTAACTCATCATCTTGGCTAGCATGGGCTGGATGATACAGAGCGGTTGGGGCCGTTTGTGTGACAGTTGGGTTGGCGCTGGATGCGGAGGCTGGGTGCTCTGCGCCGTTCGTGTCCCCCGGCCTACGGCCTCCTCCTTGACCTCACTTTGCAGAACACCCAGCCCCCGCATCCGAGGGGTACGCGCAGGACCCTTTGTGAGTCAGTTGTGGAAGCCAGTCAACTAAGCGACGTTCTCCACTTGCGAAAAAGTAAACAGTGCTCTGAGTGGCAAGCCGCTGGCAGCTAGTGCCTCGCTGCCACCAGTTTCGCGGTCGATCACGCAAAGTGCAGTTGTAGGCCGTAAACCATCAGCCCTTAGCTTTGCCATTGCATCAATGATTGCACCGCCACTCGATACAACGTCCTCGACCAAGACAAATTTGCGCCCCAATAGTGAGGCGCCCTCAGCATAGAGACAAGTTCCATATTCCTTCGGCTCCTTGCGAATGAAGGTCGCAGGTAGCCCGGTAACTTGACTGAGCATGGTGACAATGGGGATGCCGCCCATCTCCAATCCTGCAAGCACCTCAGTGTCATTCGGAACCAGCTCCGCGAGTGCCTTTGCGATCTCAAGTAGAAGAGCTGGATCTGCCTCGAATTGATACTTGTCGAAATACGTATTGCTGATCTTTCCTGAGCGAAGTTTGAATGTCCCTGTCAGTCGAGCGGACTGCCTGAGGCGAGATTGAAGGCTTGACATGGTTTAGGTTCTTGAGGTTTGACGAAATGCCCAGCGCAAAAAAATGTGTTCCGCAAGTTGGACTAAGCTCACCATTCTGTCAGACCAGCAAGCGCCAAACACCGGAGCAGAAGGCCCAGGGCGTACGCCAGAGCGAGGTCAAGGGGGAGGCCGAAGGCCGGAGGACACGAGCGGCGGCGTGCGCCCTGGGCCTTCTGCGGGTGCAACCAAAAGCTGCCCATGCCCCACACAAAAGAAGGCACGATCAAGGCAATTGCGCCCCTCCCATGCGCCCAGCAATCACTTCAGCACGGCTGGCCAGGTAACCGGAGTTCGGCAACTTCTCGTAGTAGCGCGGCCGCGGCAGCATGACGGCCAGTCGCGCCGCTTCAAACGCACTCAGTTGGGATGCCGGTTTGCGAAAGTAATGCTGGGCCGCCGCCTCGGCCCCAAACACGCCTTCACCCCATTCCACACTGTTGAGGTAAATCTCCAGAATACGCTGCTTGCTCAGCAAATGCTCCAGCATCAGCGTCAGCACAAACTCCTGGCCTTTGCGCAACAGCGTGCGCTCGCCCGATAAAAACAGGTTCTTGGCCAACTGTTGGGTGATGGTGGAGCCGCCCACCACCTTGGGCGGTTTGGGTGCGGGCTTGCCGGGCGCAGCCTTGGCAGATGGCTTCTGATTGGCGGCGCGCTGCTCGGCCTTGGCATTTTTCTCCCAGGCCTTTTCCAATGCGTCCCAGTCCACTCCCTCGTGGTTGGTGAAGCCGTCATCTTCCGACGCGATCACCGCGCGCTTGAGGTTGTTGGAAATCTGGCTGTAGTCCACCCACTGCTGGCGCCAGCGCACCGTGCCTCTCTCGGTGGCCACGCGCCAGGCCTCCGACCGCTGGAAGCTGGTGGACTGTGGCGCCACCACCGCCATGATGGCGATGCGCGCCACAAAGAACAGCTGCAAGCCCAGCAGCGCGATCAGCAACAGCCCCAGCCAACGTGCCAGCGGTTTCATTTCTGTTGCGTGGAGATGGAGGCTTCCAGCGTTTCGTCGCGGGTGAACTTGAAGCGCGAGACCACCAGAATCTGGTCGGCCTGGCGGCGCATGGCGGGGCTGAAGTGGCCAAACGGGCCGGCTGACCGGGCTATCGCCGCGGCATGGCGGTCCAGCGTGCGGTTGCCGGAGCTCTCGACCACTTCGGTGTCGAGCACGCGGCCGTTGTGGTTGACGGTGACGATCATGGTCAGCTCACCATACAGCTTCTTGCCGCCGGACTGGGGGAAGTTTTCCGTGCCCTTGTCTTCAATGGCGTGGCGCAGTGCGTCGTAATACACGGCATAGACCTCTTCCCGCGCGGCGGGGCTGATGTAGCGCTTCTTGGGCCGCGCGTTCTCCTGGTTGATGCGCCGCTCAATCTCGGCCAATATCTTCACCAGCTGGCGCCGTTTTTCCTCGCGCTCCATCTGCTCGGCCTTGTTCGCCGCCTGCTGCGGGTCCGGCGGGGGCAAGGCCCTGAGCTGGCTCTTGACCTGGGCCAGCAGCAGCGTTTGTTGCTCGTGCAGGGTTTCCAGCTTGCGCGCCGATTCTTCTTCCGAAGAATCACCGAAGTCGGTCAGCGCCGACGGCGGCAAGGGGCTGGTGGCCCGGCCCTTCTCGGCGTCACCACCACCGGCCAGCGAGGTCTGCGCAATGGCCTTGGCCTTGTCGGGTTTTTCGTTGGTCTTGGCGTTGACCAGAATGACTTCCATCGGCGTGTCTTCAAACACCCGGTTGAAGGTTTCGGGGTCGACAAAGCGGATGGTCAGCAGCACCGCATGCACCGCGATGGATGCCAGCAGCGCGAGCTGAAGGGTGCTGAGGGACCGCAGGAGTTTCACGGAGCAGGATTATCGTTGGGCGCCGCGTCAATCGATTCGGCCGGCTCGCTGACATCGACCGCGATGGCAATCGGGCCGGACACTTCGTCGTCTTCTGCCTCGTCCTCCGCATTGTCCGCCAAGCCCTGCTCCGCAGCCGGCGTGTCCAGCCGTTCGACGACCGTGCCGCTGATGTCCAACGTGATCAGGTCCATCTCACCGAGCTTGACCCGCACCCGGGCGCCGCGTGGCAGGTTTTGCCCACCCATGACCGGCAGCACCAGGGGCAGGGTGTCGGCGCGCACCATGTTGTCCTTGAAGACGCTGGCCTCCAGCTCGGTGATGCCGTTCTGCTGCAGATACTTGAGCGTCCAGAAGCGCTCCATGGCGCCCTGGTAGCCGTTGTAGGCGCTGTAGGCCTCATCAAAGCTGGAGATGATGGAGAACAGGCTGGCGTCCTTGGGCTTGAAGGGTGCGGCCAGCGCCGCAGTCTTGCCGTGCTGCACGCAGGCAATGATTTGCCACTGGTTGACCAGGTCGACATAGCGGCGTAGCGGCGAGCTGCTCCAGGCGTAGCTCTTGACGCCGATGCCGGCGTGCGGCAGGGCCTTGGTGCCCATGCGCACCTTGACGCCGGGCGCCAGAGAAGCCTGGCTGCGGTAGATGCCGGGCACGCCCAGTTCAGCCATCCAGCTGCCCCAGGTGCTGTTGGCCAGGATCATGGCCTCGGCCACGATCAGGTCGAGCGGGGCGCCGCGCTGGCGGGTGCTGATCTGCACGGTCTCGCTGCCCTGCGGTTCGGCGCCGTCATTGCCCACGAGTCTGAAGTTGTAGTCGGGCCGGTTGAATGTCTCGGGCTTGCCCCGCACGATTTCGCGTTTGGCCTTCAGGTCCTTCGCCAGGCGGTATAAAAACGATAGCTGTTCACGCAGCGCCGGCAAGGGCTGGGGCTCGTTTTCATGGTTGAAGCTGGGGTCCAGCAACCATGGCTCGGTCACGATGGCATCCAGCTGGTCGTGGCGCAGGTTGTGGGCAATGCTGACGCGCTCAATGCGCGATTCGTGGCCCTTGATCTCCAGCGTGGCCTCGTCCAGCGTCACGTACAAGGAGAGCGCCGGGCAGTCGCGCCCGGCCTGTAGCGTGTAGGTTTGCACCAGCGCATCGGGCAGCATCGTCACCTTGTAGCCCGGCATGTAGACCGTGGACAGGCGGGTGCGCCCGATCTGGTCCACCGCGTCGCCGCTCTGGATGGCCAGGCCGGGTGCGGCAATGTGGATGCCCAGCGTGATGGTGCCGCTGCCCAGGCCTTGCACGGACAGTGCATCGTCAATCTCGGTGGTCTGCGAGTCGTCAATCGAGAAGGCCTGCGCACTGGACAGCGGCAAGGCGCTCTCATCAATGGCAGGAGCCGCCAACGCGGGAAATCCCGTGCCCTTGGGAAAGTTCTCCAGCAAGAAACGCTTCCAGTGGAACAGGTAGGGCGAGGCAATGGCGCCTGACTTTTGCAGCAACGCAAGCGGCGCTGTGTGGGTGGCGCGGGCCGCTTCGACCACGGCCTTGTACTCGGGCGCGTTCTTGTCGGGCTTGAACAAAATCTTGTACAGCTGCTCGCGCACTGGCTCGGGGCACTGGCCGGCACCCAGCTCGTTGGCCCACTGGGTGATCTGCAAGGCCACCAGCTTCTTCTTCTCGATGGCGGCCAGGGCTTGGGCAATCACATCGGCGGACGCCTTGCGAAAGCGCCCCTTGCCGGCGCGGCGGAAGTAGTGCGGTGACTCGAACAGCCGAAACAGCATGGCCGCCTGCTCGGACAGCGGGGCCTGGGGCGAGAAATAATCACGCGCCAGGTCGGCAAAGCCAAATTCCTCGTCCGGTGCAAATTCCCAGGCCATTTCCAGCTCGATGTCCTGGCTGGCCGCTTGCGCGGTGGCCATGAATTCGGCGGGCGACGGCTTTTCGAACTTGATCAGCATGTTGGCGGCCTTGACCTTGACCCGCTTGCCGCTGTCGAGCTCCACCTGCGCCGACGACTCCGCTTCTGACAGCACCCGACCGGCCATGAATTTTCCGGCTTCATCAAACAATAAAAACATAGGTCGGCATTGTCCCACGCCGGGCAACACCTCACCTGTTTATGGGAGGTTGCAGGCCCGGTATGTCGATATGCTCTGGGGGTGGCTGGTCCGGCTCTGCTTTGGTGCTGGGGTCGCTTTTGGGGTTTGATGCCGTGTGGCGCGTTCTAATTGTTGAAGATGATTCGCAGATGCGCGATTTTTTTGCGGCCAGCGTGCAGCGTTCGCCCAGTCTTGCGCTCGCCCGCAGCGTGGCCTCGGTCACTGATGCCATTGCCGTCTTGAGCGATGCGTCGCAGGTGGTTGATGTTTTGTTGACCGATCTGGGACTACCCGATGGCAGTGGCCTGGAGGTGATCCGCTATGCCCGCCGGTCCCACCCCGACTGCGAGGCCCTGGTGATTTCCATGTTTGGCGACGAAGACAATGTGCTGGCCAGTATCGAAGCCGGTGCCCTGGGCTACATCCACAAGGATGCGGCGCCAGACGATATTGCAAAGACCATTCTGGAGATGAAGGCTGGTGCCTCACCGATCTCCCCCATGATTGCCCGAAGGGTCTTGTTCAAATACCGGGCCATGCAGACCGATGCGGCCATAGCCCCCGCGCTTTCTACCTATGGCGCTGCCAAAAGTGACGTCATGGACAGCGCCAAGAGCTTGCTGTCCCGGCGCGAACAGGAAGTGCTGGAGCTGGTTTCCCGGGGCTTTTCGTACTCCGAGATCGCCGAGTTGAAGAACCTGAGCGTGCACACCATACAGACCCACATCAAAAGTCTGTATGGCAAGCTGGAGGTCCACTCCAAGATGGAGGCCGTGCTGGAGGCGACCCGCATGGGCTTGCTGCCGCAGAAGTTGCAGTCGTCGGCCGCCCGATAAGTCCCAACCGGCCGGCGCCGGTGCCCCGCTGCGGGATAATCGCGCTACTGTATGGCCTCTGTTTTTGATAAACCCTCTGTTTGGCGGCGCATGGCGCCCTGGTTCCACGGCTTCGATGGTCCTCTGGCCTTTGCCGTGTTCATGCTGGCCTGCGCGGGCATGCTGACCATGTATTCCTCCGGTTTTGACCACGGCACCCGGTTCGAGGACCATGGCCGCAACATGCTGATTGCGGCCACCATCATGTTTGTCGTGGCCCAGGTGCCGCCTCAGCGCCTGATGGCGCTGGCGGTGCCGCTCTACGTGGTAGGCGTTGCCTTGCTGGTGGCCGTGGCCGTGTTTGGCATCACCAAGAAGGGCGCCAGGCGCTGGATCAACATTGGAGTCACCATCCAGCCCAGCGAAATCCTGAAAATTGCCATGCCGCTGATGCTGGCTTGGTGGTTCCAGAAGCGCGAGGGCCAGTTGCGGCCTCTGGATTTTGGGGTGGCTGCCGCGTTGTTGGCCATGCCGGTGGTGTTGATCCAGCGACAGCCGGACCTTGGCACGTCACTGCTGATTCTGATTGTGGGCCTGTCGGTCATTTTCTATGCCGGCATGAGCTGGAAGCTGGTGATTCCGCCGGTGGTGTTGGGCGTGGTGGGTGTGGCCCTGATCGTGGCGTTTGAGCCCACGCTCTGCGCCGATGGGGTTCGCTGGCCGGTGTTGAAAGACTACCAGCAGCAGCGCATTTGTACGCTGCTGGATCCCACGCGTGACCCCCTGGGCAAGGGCTTCCACATCATCCAGGGCATGATCGCCATTGGTTCCGGTGGCGTCACTGGTGTGGGCTTCATGAAGGGCACGCAGACCCATCTGGAGTTCATTCCGGAGCGCACCACCGACTTCATTTTTGCCGCCTTTTCGGAAGAGTTCGGATTGCTGGGCAATCTGTTGTTGATCGCCTCCTTCATCTTCCTGATTTTTCGCGGCCTGGCCATTGCGCTGGATGCACCGACGCTGTTCTCACGCCTGCTGGCCGGCAGCGTGACCATGATTTTCTTCACCTACGCCTTCGTCAACATGGGCATGGTCAGCGGCATTTTGCCGGTGGTCGGCGTGCCCTTGCCCTTCATCAGCTACGGCGGCACGGCCATGGTGACGCTGGGGCTGGCCGTGGGCATTCTGATGGCGATTGCCAACTCCAAGCGACTGGTTCAGTCATGATGGTTGGCATCATTGGCGTCGGCAACATGGGCGGCGCCATGGCCGAGCGGTTGGGCAACCTGGGTTGGGCGCCGCGGGTCTATGACGTGGATCCTGCCAAGCCCAAGAGTCTTGAGCGTTTTGGTGCCCTAGCCCTCGACAGCGCTGCGCAAGTAGCTATCAAATCAATAGCAATCATCATTTGCGTCGTCGATGCGGTGCAAACCCGTGACGTGCTGTTTGGCGCCCACGGCATCGCGCCGCACCTGCAGCCGGGACAGGTGGTGGTGCTGTGCCCCACCATCTCCCCGCAGGACGTGGAGGATATGGCCCAGAGTCTGCGTGGCTTGGGCGTGGATACCCTGGATGCCCCCATGTCAGGTGGCCCGTTGCGCGCCCGGGACGGTTCCATGAGCCTGATGGTGGCGGGGCCGGACGCGGTGGTTGAGCGGTGTGCCGCGCTGCTGCAGGCCCTGTCCAGCCAGGTGTTTCGCATCAGTGAGCGAGCGGGTGATGGCGCCCGTACCAAGCTGGTCAACAACCTGCTGGCGGGCATCAATCTGGTCGGTGCGGCCGAGGTCATGGCCCTGGCAGGCCGCATGGGGCTGGACCAGGATCGCACGCTGGATGTGATCAGCCAGTCCAGTGGCCAGAGCTGGATCGGCGTGGACCGCATGCGCCGTGCGCTGGCCCAGGACCTGGCACCCCGTGCCCACATGACGCTGCTGGCCAAGGACACGCGTCTGGCGCAGGAGGCCGCGCAGGCGCTGGGGTTCGACACCCCGCTGGGCGCTCTGGCCAGCCGGGTGTTTGCCGATGCCGTGGCGGCCGGGCTGGCCGACCTGGACGATGCGGCGCTGCTGTCGTTTCTGAGCGGCCCAGTGCGTTGAAGCGGGTGGGCGCCTAGAATCGCCCCATGATTGCTCGCGAACCCACCATCGAACGCCTGGCCCTGGCCCAGCGCCTGTTACTCACCCCCTTTGGACTGGATGAAACCCATCTGGCCCGTGCCCTGGCCGAGATCAAGGCCCATCAGGTGGATGAGGCCGACCTGTATTTCCAGTACACCCGATCCGAGGGCTGGAGCCTGGAAGAAGGCATCGTCAAGACCGGCTCCTTCAGCATTGACCAGGGCGTGGGTGTGCGGGCCGTCAGCGGCGAAAAAACGGCATTCGCCTATTCCGACGACATTTCCGAGGCCAGCCTGCTCGATGCGGCCCGGACCGTGCGCACCATTTCGAATGCAGCCCGCGCCGGACGCGCGCAAGTAGCTAGCAAAAAGATAGCAAAATCACGCTCCCTGTACAACGGCGTGGACCCCATATCGACGCTGGACAGCGCCACCAAGGTGGCCCTGCTGGGCAAGGTCGAGACGCTGGCCCGTGCCAAGGACCCGCGCGTGGCGCAGGTTATGGCCGGTCTGGCCAGCGAGTATGACGTTGTCATGGTGGCC
>Ga0066469_1000452_pt1 | contig 11071 bp, 7 predicted proteins | sample LakWasM103_HOW12_2_FD_59579 | JGI IMG/M metagenome (GOLD analysis project Ga0066469, IMG submission 59579) | Freshwater sediment methanotrophic microbial communities from Lake Washington under simulated oxygen tension - Sediment Metagenome 103_HOW12 | ecosystem: Environmental > Aquatic >... | reverse complement strand
GAGAGCACACCCGCGAGACAGGCGGCGACATACTCGCCGAAGCTGTAGCCAATCATTGCTGCGGGTCGAATGCCCGTCTCGATGAGGAATCGTGCGAGGGAGTACTGGACCACGAAGAGTGCCGGTTGGGAAATGCGCATCTCCGCCATACTCTCTCGCGAAGGCGTCAGGTCCCCATCGGGATAAAGGTTTGGGCGAAGATCCCAGCCGATGCGGTGTCGGAAGCTCTCAAGGCACTCGTCGATCAAGCGCCGGAAGCCAGGAAATCGTTCGTAGAGTGCGCGACCCATGTTCCGGTGCTGTGCCCCCAGCCCAGGGAAAGTGAATACGACGCCCCCAGCTCGCGCAGAGCCCGCATCTTCGAGACATGCCCGCCGCCGAGCGTCTGCCACCAGTTCTGCAGTCGACGACGCGACGAAGACCCGACGGTAGTCGAAGACCGCCCGCCCCTCCCGCAGCGTAAAGGCAACGTCGGCGAGAAACGGCGACGGTGACATGCCCTCGAGTGCGTCGGCGAGCCGATCGGTCATTTGGTCGAGCGCCGTGGCCGACTTTGCCGATAACACGATGAGTTGTGGGCCTCCCGGCACCTTGTTCGCAGTCACGGTGGGGGGCTCCTCGATTACGAGGTGGGCATTGGTGCCGCCGAGACCGAACGAGCTCACACCAGCCACTACGGGCCGTTCGCCCGGTGTGAATGCGGTCGCCTCGGTGCTGACATAAAACGGTGTCTTGATCAAGTCAATCTCGGGGTTGGCCCGAGAGAAGTGCAACTGCGGAGGGATGATCCGATCGTTCAGTGCCATCACGGTCTTTATTAGTCCAGCGATACCGGCCGCCCTGTTCAGATGGCCAACGTTCGTCTTGACCGTTCCGATAGCGCAGGCCCGCTTCCCTATCGATCCGAACACGCGTCCCAGCGCGTCCACCTCGATCGGATCTCCGAGCGAGGTCCCCGAGCCATGGGCTTCGACAAAGGAGATGTCGGCTGGATCAATACCCGCTGCACGTTGCGCTGTGCGGATCAAGTCGACCTGCGCACCAACGCTCGTCGCAGTAAATCCAACCTTCTCGCGGCCGTCGTTGTTTATCGCCGAGCTACGGATGATTGCGTGTATGCGATCTCCGGACGCTAGCGCCTCGTCGAGGAGCTTGAGAACCACAACGCCGGCCCCTTCACCGAAGACCGTGCCCGCCGCCCGCTCGTCAAAGGCGCGGCAATGCCCGTCGGGAGACAAAATCATTCCGGGCTGATACAGGTACCCAGACTTTTGCAGGCATGACACCGAGACGCCACCGGCGACGGCCATCTCACAGTCGCCGCTGAGAAGCCCTTGCATGGCCAGGTGCACCGCCACCAGCGAGGTGGAGCACGCTGTCTGCAGGTTCACGCTCGGGCCGCGCAGATTTAGGCGATACGAGACATGCTGTGTCAACAGATCCCGGTCAGCAATCAGCGACGCCGAGTAGTCGCCGATCTCGTCGTGAAGTTCAGAATCACGAACGAGCAACTCCCAGCCAAGGTTCGGCGAGCAACCTGCGTAGAGCCCAATCTTGCCTCCGAAGCGGAACGGATCGTACCCCGCGTGCTCCAGCGACTCCCAAACGCACTCGAGGAAGATCCGCAGTTGCGGATCCATCAAGCGGGCCTCGTTGGGACTGTACCCGAAGAACTGAGGATCGAAATACTCCTTGTTTGCGACTATGCCGGCTGCTGGCACATACCTGGGATTGGACAAGATCTCTTCCGGGATACCTTCGTCGCGCAACTCCTGCAGCGTGAAGCGCGAGATGGATTCCCGTTTTCCGACAATCGACTCCCAGAACTGTGCCACATCGCCACTGCCCGGAAACCGGCCAGATAAACCGACGACAGCCACCTCCAAACCAGTACGGCTCACGCCCTCGCTCTCATGCGCCCGGCGGGGACTCATAGCAGGTGGTCCATTGGGATGATCTCAAGGCCCTCGAACTCAGATCGTCCTAGCGTGCACAGGGCAAGCTTGTGGCGGTCAAGGGCGTCGGACACGGACGCAACGACACCATCGATGAGTCGATCGCCCTCAAAGAAGTTAATGTTCTTCGACTCGGACAAGTAAACTGCGAAGGCGTCCAAGGGTTGCGAGAGGCCGTGCCCGTGCATCTTGATGTAGCTCTCCTTGACAGTCCAGAGGTTAAAGAAATGGTCAAGCCGGTCGGCCGACGCCCTCTGCATAAGCTCGTCGTACTCGCGGCGTGCAAAGAAACGTCTGGCGATATCGAAATCGATGGGCCGGATTTCCTCGACGTCGATTCCTACTGCCGACGAAGAGACTGCGCCAACAACCCAGTCGCCGCTGTGCGAGAGGTTGAAGTGAAGCCCGGGGTACAGTAGCAAATACGGTTTTCCGAACGCACCAGTCCCGAATTGCAGGATCTCCTGAGCGCCGTGCACGGCACGCCGAACAAGGTGACTTACCAAGACACCGCCTAAAACACCCCGCTGAAAGTCCTCGTCGCGGTGGAGCCGCGTCAAGCGTGCAGCCCGGCGAGGATCAATGACGGCAAGCTGAGGGGCCAGCCGCGAACGCGGAACCCAGCGGGTCATGTGAACAGCAGCGACTCGGATCAACTTACAAACCTCATACGTGTCCCGCCAAGAACCGCTCGAATGCGCGGTTGAACTCGAATTGGGTCTCCCGGCTGTCGAAGTCGCGCGCACCGATCAATTGCCCTCCAAGTCGAGCGGGAAATGTTGTCCAGGATGGGCTGCGATATGAAGCGTATTGAATTCTCTGCACGCAAAAAAGGCCTTCCATCACGACGAAGCATTTGAAGATATCGCAACTCCATTCCTCCTACTCGACGAAAACAAATCGACCCCAGCTATTCCATAGTAACCGTACCGCCTGCTGAAGTGGCCGGGTGCGGCAGGAGTCGTAATCTGTTTGCATGCAGTCGCTACAGATTAGTGGTGAAATTTAGTTGCATGAAGCGCCTCTATAGATTTCATGCGATTGATCGCCATTCATCCAATTGACGCTAACGCTACTTCCGCAATCCGATGTGCCTGAAATGCAAGCGGATACATCATAGTTTCCGGGCTCAATCGAAAAGACCGCAGTTGACTCAGCTTGGATGCTTGTCCGCAGCTGATTTGAAACATAAAAATCTGTCTGATGGCAATCTCTATTGCTGACTGTCACATTGAGGGACTCAATTGGAGGAGGAGGCGCACCTACATTGCAAGCGTCGTTTCGAAAAATTTGATGGTTTGCAGTCCCTGAAGGCCAATTGACTGTCACAGGATCGCCACAACTTGTTGAGCCTGAAACGCAGGCTTTTACTATGTGCACTCCGGCGTCAACTGTGAGTAGCCTCGCAGATCCAGACGGAATTGTCAGGACAAGACTATCTGCCACATAAATATCTGCAGCATTGCAGTCGTTATTCGTTAGCGTGACCTGTACTTGTTGAATTTTTTCCTGCACTGCCTGTGCAGCCGGGGGAGTCGACACTTGGACACCTGGCTCTTTGCGATTTCCGGACTCTATGTAAGAGAAAACTCCCAATACGCCTATTGCTGCAAATATCAGCAGGTTTCTTAGCGCTTTTTGAGTCCCTGCATTTTCGCTATGAATTTCCTCTTGAAGGAGGCTAACCAGGCTCCCAAATTCATATTTTTCACACAAAGCAAGCAATCGTGTTCGATCAAGCCGTGACCGTGGCTTATCAATTCTTACCTGACTTGATACGAGTGATTCTGCTATGTCGTAATGCTCTGCCTGAATAAGTTGATCAACGCAATTCGACAGACGTTCAAACTTTTCATCGAACGTCGACAGATTTTGAATGGCTGCTCCCCATTCTGCAGCCTGTATTTTTGCCTGTTCGCGTAATCGAGCTGCTTCCCTAATGCTCGCGATTCTTAAGTCGAACTTCTTCCTTATTTCATTGACTACTGTTTTGCTACCACCATATTGAATGAAAATGTTTAGCTCGGGAGATACGCCTGACATTTGATCGTTCCACTTTGAATATGACCTCTCAAAGTCGGACTCGTCATAGCAATCAAAGGCTACGCGTAAATCTGCAAGAGTCTTCTCCTTTAGCAAAATGATTCCTGCTCTATCCGCCAGCGTCAGACATGTCCGCCAATATCTTGCCTTAAGCGCCGGATCGTTTGCCCTCGCCAAGACATTGGTCAAACCCGATAGCTGGTTGTTGGCCTCCGTAAAAAAACCTCTAGCAAGGCAGTCGTCTATCGAGTTCAAACTCATAGTCGCTCCAGCAACAACCCACACGCGATTCATCTCAGTCGCATGTTTACGCTGTTCTCTTTGTTCCTCCAATTCTTGCTCTCGAGCAGATTCCTCAAGTTCCTCTCTTCGTCTACTGCTTTCAGCATTGCGATCAAATTCCATCTGCTCTCGATCACGTCTTTCGTACTCTAGTTCAGTGCGTTCTCTATGCCGTCGCTCAGCTTCCCGCTCGTGCTCCTCGTGTCGGGCTTGTGCAGCCTTTTCCCTAGAGCATTCTGGACAAATGTATGAGAACCATTCGGTATCTGGACTATTGCCAAACAACGCATTATTGTCCCAGGAGAACGCGCACCCACACTTACCGCAAGTCTCTGTTTTCACTATGAAAAACCTATCTGAAAGTTGGCCTGAATTGTGTTTTGTATGAATTTACAAATAAAATGGCATAGCGAAGTCTCATGCGATCAAAAGTACTGAATCCGGTTCAAGGTACTAAGCTCGCTTTCCAAAAAACCAGGGTTTTATTCAGCTCTGTAACGTGTAAAGTAGTTGACCCGAATTGAGTGCATTTTGTCGGCTACCGCAGCGGGCCATCAGCAATATTTCTGGTCTTATCAAATTGGCCTTTGACAGTGGACCCATCCGGGCGCCTAAGTTCGCCGTTGCCATGCGCGCGGCCGTTCTGCACCTCACCGATGTATACCGCCCCGTTTCCCCAGGTCAACGTCCCACGTCCGTTTGGAGAATTTTCACTAAAATCGCCAACATAGCGCACTAAGGCTTCAGGATTGTTTGTCCTCGCCAAGATATGCGTCCCATGCCCTGACTTCTGATCTTCCAACCAATCCCCGTCGTAAGTTTCGCCATTGGGAGCCGAATACCTGCCGCGGCCATAGCGCTTACCGTTCAGCCAGTTGCCTACATACACAGCCCCACTCTTGAACGTCATGGTCCCTTCGCCTTGAAATATCGCATCCTTGAACTCCCCAACATAGGTCATGGCAGCATCTGGGTTGTCTTTGGGCGGGAAAGTCAGAACCCCACGCCCTGTTCGACGGTCATTTACAAAGTCACCTTCGTAAGTTCCTCCATCTGCAAAGACAACTTTGCCACGGCCGTTGCGTAGTCCATTGTTCCAAGATCCAACATAGGAAACCCCTGATGTCTGCAAGAGCGTTCCGAACCCTGAAAAGGCACCTTCTTTGAACTCGCCGGTGTACTTCACGGATGCCCCGGGTACGTTGCGCGTCGGGAAAATCAGTACGCCTTGACCTGTGCGCTGCTTGTTCACCCAGTCCCCCTCATACACGCCTCCATCGACAAATATCATTTTGCCTTTTCCATTGGGATTGCCAATTTGAGAGGCCAACGTAGCGTCAGTATTACCGTCATATCTTGTACCGTCGTTAAGCGTAAAAGATTGAGAAGGCGAAATATTGCCGTCAGCCAGAAACGAGATGGTGATGGATTTCGCTGCCTTTGCCCCGGTACTAAATGCAGTTCCCTTCCATGTTCCTGTAGGCAGACCACGGTCCAGTGTGCCAACCCATTCCAGCATTTTCAATCCAGCGCGGTAATAAGTTTTGGTTCCGACACCATCGGCCAAGCCATCCTTGCAATTGCCAGACCAGTCAAACTCGACCTCTAGCGACAAATTAAACTCTCTCAATGCGCAGCCTGATTTACTCTTCAAAGCGCTTCCGACCTTCATCCTTGCTGTTTCGAGAGACTTTCCGTTCGGAAATCTAATCTGATATTGAAGGAATAGATACGGTTTTTGTTGATCAACAATTTGACGCCAATATTCAGTATCTTCGTCCTTGATGTCGTGCACATTGGGCGGTGCAACGACCCGACTCGATTCTTGAATCACGCCAGCGACACATCTTCCTTGGATCAGACACGTCCGCACCTTCATATCACCAGTTCTGGTGGGTCTCTGGCGATTGAGTGTTTCGCGTTTTACAGTCTCTGCCACTTCATCCAACGCCTCCAAAAGGGGGAGTTCAGTTCGTCGGAATTGTTCAGTTAGAGCGCGGGCGTAGGCGCTCGTTCCTCCAGTGGGCCCTTCTGTGATCGTCGAGCCCTCTTGCGTAGCATACGCAACCAGCAAGTTACTACTTCCATATTCCGGACGTGCTAATCCCTTGATGGCACTCTTTTCCCCGAAGGCGAAATTGCGGCAGGCATCCAAGATTAAAAGGGCGACCCGCGCGCCGGTATTCTGCAATGCAGAAACCAGTTCACTTACCGGCAAGGCATCACGACGAATATGTTCATAGGCACTGATTTTTTCATCGGTGGGAAGCAGAAAGTTTCCACCAGGACCTTGCACACCGTGGCCAGAGTAGTAAACAACCACAGCATCCGCACCTCGCCCCAGTTCGGCTATTTCATTAACTGCATCGAACATGCCACGGCGATCTAGATCTTTCCGCCGTATTACTTCGAAACCTAAGTCCCGTTGCAACATCTCACCAAGAAGAAGCGAGTCGTTGACCGGATTACTGAGCTTCGCGGAACCCTCATAGGCGTTATTGCCGATCACCAACGCAACGCGTCTCTGCGCTTGACCAAGAGTCGGAAACATGCCGATCATGCAGACAAGACACCATGTATGTATACGGCACCGGATGAAGTCTTGAAGTGACATTTGCAAAAGATCAACTGATAACTCAAAACTTTATAAGAGGTTCAATTTTTCTTTGCTTAAGATAAACCCACATGCCACCCGAAATAGACATAGCAAAAAATGCGGTAACAAAATGTTGTTTCGAAAGCGCAGCTATTATCCAAAAACCAGCAAGAATATGACCAACGCCGGGTATGAACCCCCAAATAGGCGATGGAACTTCGTACGGTAAAAATATTTTTAATGGCAACATACACAAAGGAGCCATGATGAATAAAAGATACTTAGTAAGTTGACCGTTAAACTTGTCGATATGAGCGCGATGTTTTTCCCAAAAATCTACAATCTCAGAATCCTTACTAATTAGAATTTCCAATTGCTCATCGGGTGACAGTAAATCAAGTTTCAGTTTGTATTCACTACTAAACCCTATCTGTTCGCCAACAGCGGCATTCAACCTTCCTCCCTTTTCCCACCATTTGAGATATAGTTCTCCCACAGGGGATTTGTACCACTTATTTACTCGATCTTTGTGATCTTGACGGGCCTGAATTTTTCGCTCTAAATCTGCTAGCTCATCAGAAACTTCATTGCGCTGGTCGCGATCAGCCCGATCGGCATCCATCCGTTCGCGATGCCGACGCTCCGCTTCTTGTTCGCGTTCGTCATGCCTCGTTTGTTCCGCCTTTTCCCTAGCGCATTCCGGGCAAATATAACTAAATCCACTCAAGGCCGGAGTTGCACCAAAGAAACCACTGTTATCCCATGAGAACGCACACCCACACTTACCGCAAGTTTCAGTTTTCATTTGGAATTTCTATTAGAAAATATTGAAGGATCAAGTTTTGTATGCAAACAAAAATATAGCTCCCACAAGGAGTCTCATGCTAATTAGGGGTATGTACCACGTCCAATGTGACCTCCATCATCGGCAGACTGGTTAACTCTGAATCGGCAACAATTACGTATCTAGCCGCGTCAGGAGTGGTTGTCTAGCAAGTACCTGCCAAGGGGAAAAACGAACAGAATATTATTCACTTATAGAAGGGCCCTTATTGCAAAAATAATAAGCGCATCCGAACCCCATAGCAACGCCTATGAATCCTAGCAACTGACCTCCTATAGTTGGAAAAATGATCCAACCGAAACCTGCGAGGAAGAATTTCCAGCCACTTCCATCGTCCCACCATTTCTTATGAACAAAATCGCCTCTGCGGACCTTTTCGTTATTCTTAATAAATATATTGAGCTGTTCATTTATGGGCCGATTCGAAATTCTTCCTTTAAAATAGTCGTAAAACGCCCATGTACCTTCATCGCATGGATGCGCCGCCTTACTTCTTGCACTTTCATCTAAGCTGTTATACCAATCTTCATACGGCTTAAACAGAGGGGTCTGACGCCAGCGGCTTAAAGCGTTTGCCCGGTTAACAGCGGCTTCTACTGACCTACTTATTTCTTCCGCAGCTCGAATTGGCGCGTCTTGCCGCTCAGCATCTGCATCCATTCGCTCGCGATGTCGCCGTTCCTCTTCTCGTTCGCGCTCGTCATGCCTCGCTTGTTCTGCCTTTTCCCTTGCGCAATCAGGACATAGATAAGAGAGCCACTCCATGGTAGGACTGCCACCAAATAATGCTGTGTTATCCCAAGAGAATTTGCATCCGCAGTTCCCGCAAGTCTCAACTTTCATCTCTATTCCCCCTTTTTAAAGTCGTAGCCTCTTAGAATCCCAGTGTAAGAACAATCTCCAACGACAAACCAAACGATATTCAGAGTAGATCGCTCTTAATCAGCCTTGCAATAACGCATTCTTGACCTTACTGCGAGGTATGAACCAGGTCTAGGTTGATCACCATGATTGGCAGGCTCGCCAACTCTGAATCATCAACTACAACGTATCTGGCCGCGTCGGGCGTCGATAAAGCGACTACCTCGTCGGTTCTACGTAAACTTTTTGTGTTACCAGTCTGCCCCCTAGCATTAGCCAACGACACGCTATAGACTTGCTCCACTGGGCGTGAAATTACTGCAGCCTTTCTTGCCAAACCCATAGTCAAACCAGCAACATCTGCAATTTTGGTTTTTGAGAAGAAGACAAATACACTTTCGATCCCTGGTGCACCGACGAATTCAACGCCAAAATTGGCGTCGTCACCCGCTCGAAGGTGATTGTTTTCACCCCGCTGCGGGTACAAATAGTCAACTTTGTTGTTGCTGTCCACGTTGGCGACGTACAAATAGCCTTCTACATTTGGCATAAAGAAAAGCTTTGCACAGTCACCGGTGATGAAGCGGTATTCTGTTGTGCGCCGAGAAGTCGCTGCTCCGCAACGCAAAGTTTCGACCCAAAAAGCTAGCCCTGAATGGGGCACTACTGCATGCAAGACTGGAGTGCTCACAGTAACCGGCATTGCCTGGGGGGACTCTTTGATACGGCATCTCTGGAAAGCGGGTTTGTCTTTTGGCTTTGGGGGCACGGCTGCGTGACGTCCTCCGTCGCTTACAAGCGTTCCTGCTATCGAAAATATGCTCTTTGCTGTAGAGCCACATTCTTCATCGGCATTGGCTGTGCAGGTGATAGGCGCTAGCCCCGCCACAGCTAACAGGACGGAGACGACGGCGGGAGTGACGGTATTCATGGTGAGTCCTTATTTGGTTAACGCCAGTTTTGGGCGGACTGCTTGATACTCGGGGTGCTCAACGAGTCCTTTGAAATCAACATCTTTCTCAATCAGATCTCGGTCTTTCCAACCCTTTGCATTCGCCGCTTGAATTGCTTTGAATGCATCTTGCGCATGACCCAGTCTGAAAAATATCAGCGCGCGGTCAAGATCAACCCCAAAGTTGTCTGGACGGATTGTCTCGGCCGTCTTCAGATCATCCAGTGCCGACTGAAATTGATCTGTCTTCTCAAGGGCCACAAAGCGGGTCATCAATGCATCGAACCTGAGTTCGTCACTGAGTCCTTGAGCAGACAGCAGCACGCCGCATTCTCTGATTGCTGTCGCATATTCGGCTTTCGGCAACGGGTTGTGGTTGGACATCAACCTATCTCGCAAGGCGTCACAACGTCTAAATATTGAATCGCCTCGTTTCACGAGACGCGCCGGATCTTCGGAAGCAATTGGTTTAAGTGCCAGCCATGCACCTATGACAGCTATGCAAAACAAGGCCAATACGACCGCTGCGAAGAGTTTGATCGGGCGGGGGTGAGGCGACAGCGTCGTCGTCAAAGCTTCCTTCTTAAGAGCACGCGTCACGGCCTCAACTTCTTGACTCTGCAATGGAATTGAAAAGGCTTGGCTACGTGCCAGCTTGCCATTGAGCGCTCGGCCAATTTCACCCATTAACGTCTCATGCGGATGTTCTACTTGAGAAGGTCCTAGTGGGTCGTAGCATTTCAATGCTTCTGGCAAACCAAATAGGTAGGCATAGCCTGGATCCTTGCTATTGAGGTGGTCGCCATACTGCCTCAGCAACTGCTCCACGGTGACTCCTAGACTGTGTAAATCAGATCGCCAAGTCACCCCTTCGAGCGGCTCAAACGACCCAGTCTCATTTACCTTCTTAGTCGCCTCCCTGTAGCTTGGCGCGACATAGTCCGGTGTTGTGTTGCTCAGCCACCGTCCCTGTTTCCCGTCGGGACTAACAAAATCTGGATCATGCGCCAGTCGCCTTGATCGTCGGTGGCATGATAGCGTCAGCCCCAAATCAATAATCATTAATTGACCGAGTTCAATGGTTCCCTCGATCAGATGTTTTTCAGATGAATTCCCGTCGGGCTCTTGTAGCCTTACTCCAGAACTCGGCGCGCAAAAGTTATTTAGTTTCACGTCGCAGTGGACAAACCCAGCCTTATGTAACTCTGACAACGCCTCAAGTGATTGATGCACCAGATTGAGCAAGAAGGCGACACTGCAAAAAGGACTGTTGCGACCGTCGCGTTGACATAGGTTGGACCACTTTTCTAAGTCAAGTCCAACGTACGGCTGAATGATCTCAAGTGCCTTTGTTCGCCGGAATTTTCGAGAAGTAATTTCTTTGAAACTGACGGTTCGTGCCAAGTCCCTTTGTTCTGTTTCCAACAGTCGTTCGTTTTCAAGTTCGGTCAGGTGCCGACGAATGCCTCGATATTCTTTGCGTACGCTAATGCTTCCACTTTGATGGAAACGATCCACTTTTACAAAACTGTTAGCGG
>Ga0066469_1000449_pt1 | contig 11114 bp, 10 predicted proteins | sample LakWasM103_HOW12_2_FD_59579 | JGI IMG/M metagenome (GOLD analysis project Ga0066469, IMG submission 59579) | Freshwater sediment methanotrophic microbial communities from Lake Washington under simulated oxygen tension - Sediment Metagenome 103_HOW12 | ecosystem: Environmental > Aquatic >... | reverse complement strand
GCTTCCAAAATTGCTGACCGTCAGTACTTCTTGGACGGGGTCAACCTCATTACACAATGGGACATCACAGCGCCCGGGTGTGACCAATGTCTACGTTTGCTTGACTATTACAGCCGTCTTGCACTGCAATCTGGAGATCGTGAATTGTTGTTGCTTCTAAACACTGTGATCACTTCAAAGATACGTCAGAACTTGGAAGGTAAGAACGGCGGCTTCAAGGTAACGAACTATCCCTACGCTTGTGAAGCAATCGAAAAAATTCGCCCTCTTCGAGAGGCGGATGCCAGAGCCCAAAAGGCTTCAGTGGCACAGAAAAGAGGGAACGCTTGAGAACCTATCCACCCCCTAGGTCGCCCCAGGGGGTAGGTCCTCGACCGTCACCCTGCAATTAAATGCAAGGTATAGGAGTTGCCCTTGTAGCGCCGAATGGCGACCAATGCCTCATTCTCTACCATTGAGTGTTCTTTCACAAGAGTGGTCGTATTGTTTGGTCCCCCGCGAGTCGATACAAGAACGTTTTTTGCTACTGGCTGGTTTAAGAAAGCGGAGTTGCGACGAAGTCGTCTAAGACACCCGTCCGATTGATACATCACTAAAGGTAGTTATGTCACGTGCAGACGATTTGTTCAACGCTTTGAGAATCAATGGACTCACCGCTTTGGATCGACTCATCGATGATCGGGAGCCAGAATCACTCTTTTTGGATTTCAAAGGAACTCACGACACTGGTACCAGTCTAAAGCTGAATTCCGACGACAACAAAGTTATCAGCAAGGGAATTTCCGGTTTTGGAAATTCGTCCGGTGGAGTTTTGGTATGGGGAGTGGATTGCAGGCGTGACGCCAATGGCACCGAGATCGCGACGAAACAAGCTTTGATAAATGCTGTTGGATTTCAGGGGAAGATTGAGAGCTCAATTTCTAGAGCAACGCTCCCGCCACATTCTGGCGTGCAAACTCTTCTCATTCCTGACGGCAATGGTGGGGACGGAGGGTATCTGGCCGCATTGGTACCACAAGCGTTTTGCGGTCCTTTGCGTTCTGTCGTGACGAACCACTACCACTTTAGGGCAGGGTCAAGTTTCGAAATTATTCCTCACGATGTTCTTGCAGGAATGTTTGGCAGAGCACCAATACCAAAAGTAGATGTGAACTTCATAAATCTGAACGCAACCCTCGACATTTCAGGACAATGGCTGCATCTGAACCTGTCGTTAGTTGGGGTCAATCTTGGGGCAGTCACCGCTGAGAAGCCCTACTTGGCAATTTGGTTGAACGACTTCCCTCCAGAGCATTTTCAATGGGAATGCCTGAATCCAGTAGATTACGTTGTGCGCGCTGGACGATTGCCCGGAAGAAGCATGGTCGCAAAGAATGGAATCGGAATTGCTCCAAGCGCCACTGAAGACTTGTGCAATTTGTTGTTTCAGATACCGGTGAACCACCTTCACGACGTCGACATCCAGCTCACGGTAGGGGCAACTGGATCAGTGCCGAGCAGATTCTCCATTAAAGGTAGCGCCGCCGACATGGATGGCATGATCGCAACTCTTCGATCAGGAGTTGGTGCTCGCAGCATGGATGTGCTGAGAGTTGAAGGCTAGAGCAGACCAGATGCGAAATGTCGATGTGCTTTCTTAGGCGATTTGTGACATGTTTCCGCGTCCGTAACAAAAGACCTTCGCGTTGTTCACGTCACTCGATGCGCAATAGCCAAGTTGCCTCGCCATGAGCCACGATCCCGCTGACGAACCTCCCATCGACGCCGCGCTTGCCCACTATATGGAGCAGCAGGCATTGGCGATTGCGCTGGACAAGGCCAGCACGCCGGACCAGCGCGCAAAAGTGGAGCACCTGATTGCGTTGCGCCTGGTTCTCATGCAGCGCCGCGATGCGTTCAACATCGAGGCCGTGGCCAAGCGGCACGCACGTGGCGAAATCTATTCCAGGGCGCGCGTCGCCGCCATCAATGCCATGGGTCCCACCCAGGCCGACCTAGACAGCAATGTCAAAAGCTCCTATCTGCGCCAGCCCGATGCTGAGGGCGTGCTCAAGGCCCATGCGCGCTCGCACTTTGCGTACGGCCTGGTGTCGGCGCGCCTCATGCTGGCACTCCACACGCCTGACATAGCGGACGCTGCCCGTGCGATGCAAGGGCACGAAGACGCCTTTGCTATAGCCTGGATTGACGCCATAGACGACGCCAGCTTCAAGCCCGAGTTGCAGCAGTCGCAGCGCGAGACCCTGCGTGCCCTGCGCACTTCGACCCGCGCTATGTACTTCGTCACGCATCCAGACGTCGTGCAGTTGGACGACCTGGGCGCAAGTGCGTTGGGCAAGGCATGGAACAAGCTGGACGAACTGGCGCAGGGGCTTGGTGTGGAACCACTGTCGGCCTTTATCGCCCTGCCGGGAGAGGAAGACTCCGCTGGGGTGGCGGCCCATCAATTGCTGCCCACGCTCACCGCGCTGATCGACGCGGTGCAGGGCCCGGGCCAGAAGTTCCCGTCCAAACGTGCCGTCCTCGCTGTGCTGACCGGCATTCGGGACGCCTTGCAGCGGCTCGGCGAGCGGGGTGGGCGCGCGTACTTCGAAGTGGACCTATGAGCCACTCCGGCACGAACACAAAGAAGGAGAAAGCACCATGCACATCGAACAGTTCATGCAAGGCTACAAGCAAGCGTGGGAGCGCCAGGACGAAACCCTGTTCTGCGCCCTTTTTGCGGCGGATGGCCAGTACCACAACACGCCGTTTGCCGTTCAGCGCGGCCATGCGCAACTGGCCGAATACTGGCAGCGCGTGAAGTTGCAGAAGGACGTCCAGGTCAGCTACGAGGTGCTGGCGTCCACTCCGTCGGGTGGCATGGCGCACTGGCACGTTACCTATCAGGTGGCGTCCGAGGAGCTCTTCCAGATCTGGGCCAGGTCCACAGGCACCAACCTGATCGCGCGCAATCCGGGTGACCCGCTGCCCCGGATGGTTCTAGACGGCGTGCTGAAGGCTGAGTTTGCACATGGCGTGTGCCAGGAGTGCCGCCTCTGGTGGCACAGCATGCCGTTGGCGTAGAGGTGAAGTTTTTTTCGATATTTTTCAACTTTTTTGTAAGGACTTGGTTTTCCGACCGACTGACGATAGCAAGCAGACGCAAAAGCATCCAAGGCATTCGCCCTGATTGCAATTCAACTTCTATCAACTGTTCTTTCGTCAAAGGAAATACCATGTCATCCAACTTCAAATCCGCTATCGCGCTGGCCAGCGCCGCTGCCGCTTTGTTCGCTATGGGCGCACCCCTCACCGTGGCCCATGCCGCGAATGACATGTCGGTGCATTGCTCCGGCATCAATAGCTGCAAGGGAACGTCTGACTGCAAGACGGCCAAGAACGAATGCAAGGGCATGAACAGCTGCAAGGGCCAGGGCTGGAACAGCAAGGCGTCTGCCAAGGAATGCACTGCCGCTGGCGGCACCGTCGTCAAATAAGCGACCACCACAAGCTGGACGGGCCCGCGCCATGAACTCCATCCAAGGCTTTGGCGTCGGTCTGCGCACCGAGCACTACGCCGCATTTGAATCGGAAACCCAGACCCGTGTCGACTGGCTGGAGATCCTGTCCGAGAACTACATGGTTCCGGGTGGCGCTCCGCTGTGGCACCTGGACCGCATCCGCCGGGACTTCCCCATGGTCATGCATGGCGTGTCGCTGAACATCGGCGGCAGCGACCCGCTGAACTTGGACTATCTGCGGGACCTGAAGGCCTTGGTGGACCGCGTGCAGCCCGGCTGGGTGTCGGACCACCTGTGCTGGACCGGCACGCAGGGGTTGAACCTGCACGACCTGCTGCCCCTGCCCTACACCGAAGAAACCTTGCGCCATGTCACCGAGCGCATCCTGCAGGTACAGGATTTTCTGGGTCGGCGCCTGGTCGTCGAGAACCCGTCGACCTATGTCGCCTTTGCCGCCAACCAGATGCCCGAGTGGGAATTCGTCGCCGAGATGCTGCGTCGCGCGGATTGCGAACTGTTGCTGGATGTAAACAATGTGTTTGTCAGTAGCGTCAACCATGGCTTTGATCCGCACCGCTACATCGACGCACTCCCTGCGCCGCGCGTGCGCCAGATCCACCTGGCCGGCCACACCACGCACGACGACGGCTACCTGATTGACACCCACGACCATCCAGTGTGCGAGGCCGTGTGGCAACTGTATGGCTACACGCTGCGCCACTGCGGCAGTGTGCCCACGATGATCGAGCGCGACGACAACATTCCCGCGCTGCACGTATTGCTCGATGAGCTGGACCAGGCACGCCAGGTCCATGCACAGGCTCTGGCCCCCGAGCCCGCAATGCAGGAGTGCCCGGCATGATGCAGCTGCCAATCCTTCAAGGCCAGTTTCAAGGCGCACTGCTGCACGACCAGCCCGCCGTGGCCGGCCTGCTCGCCACCCGGGGCGTGGCCCAGTTTGGCGTGTACCGCAACGCCTACCGGGCGCGGCTGCGCGCCGCCCTGCGCGACAACTTTGAAGTGCTGCCGCTGGTGATGGGGGATGAAGCTTTCGATGCGCTGGCCAACGCGTATATCGACGCCCACCCCTCGCGCCACTATTCGCTGCGCTGGTTTGGGCATGAACTGTGTGCCTTCATGGCGGCCAACGAGGCGCTGCTTGACCACCCGGCCATGCTGGACCTGGCGCGCATGGAGTGGGCGCTGCGCCAGGCGTTTGACGCCGCCCCCGCCGCGCTGCTGACACCGGCGGAGCTGGCTGGCGTGCCGGCTGAGGATTGGGCGGAGCTGCAGTTCACGCTGCACCCCGCTGTGCAACTGCTGGAGCTGCAATGGGCCGTGGGCCCGGTGTGGCACGCGTTGAAATCGGGACAAGCAGAAGTGCCGCCGCCCGAGGCGCTGGACCACGCCATGCTGGTCTGGCGCCTTGGGCTAAACACGCAGTGGAAGTCGCTGACGCCTACCGAAGCCCTCTTTGTGCAGTGCCTGATCGCTGGCCAGCGCTTTGGCGTTGTGTGCCAGGCCCTGGCCCAGCGTGTGGGCGAAGACGCCGCCGCGCCGACTGCCGTCAGCCTGCTGAGCCAGTTGCTCGCTACCGGCGCAATCTGCGCCCTCTGAACCCCATCTCTTTTACCACCCTACAGTCACCACCATGTCCAACCCTGTTGCCCGCCTGTTTGACCAAGCGCTGCCCCTGCTGGCAGCGACCCAAAAAGTTTTCACCCATTTGCAGGCCCCCGCCCTGCTTGCCGCCCGCATTTTTGTTGGCATGGCCTTCTTCCGCTCGGGCCTGACAAAGATCGCCGACTGGGACACCACGCTGGCCCTGTTTGCCGACGAGTACCACGTTCCCCTGTTGCCCACCCACGTGGCCGCCGTTGCCGGTACGTTTGGCGAGCTGTTCTTTCCAGTGCTGCTGGTGTTGGGTCTGTGCGGACGCTTCTCGGCCCTGAGCCTGTCCGTCGTCAATATCGTGGCAGTGCTCAGCTTGTCCGAGATCGCCCCGGCGGCGCTGCAGCAGCACCAGTTCTGGGGTGCGCTGCTGCTGGGGGTGGTGCTGTGGGGGCCCGGCAAATGGTCGGTGGATGCGTGGTGGTGGCCCAAGGTCGCACGCTAGGCGCCGGGCGGGGTGAGCACCTTTTCGGGTGGCTCCGCATGCCAGAAGCTGTTGGTTGCCGTTGCGAGAGGGTGCACCAGTAGAGGCTGGCCCCCACATCACGGATGGCCAAGCGTGGATACTGTGAACTGCTCACGAACGGGTACACGCATGAAAACCAAAACGATCCAGCGCACCACCAAAGCCGCGTTACTACGGGAACTGGAAGCGATGCGGGCTATGGAAAAGGAATACCGGTTGTTGCTCGATGAGTCGAGCGATCCGATTTTTGCCTTTTACCCGGATGGGCGATACCGCTATGTCAACCAGGCATTTGCGAATGGCGTGGCGCGCGAACGCACCGCCATCATGGGCAACAGGATTTGGGACATCTTTCCCAAAGACGAAGCCGACAAACGCTTTGCGGTGGTCAAGTGGGTGTTCGAGAATGGTCAGACCAGGATCATTGAGGTGCGCGTTCCCCGGCCCGACGGTGACCGGTTTTATGTGACGACGGCCAAGCCTATTCTTGACGACGAATCTCAAGTAGCTTCCGTGATCTGTATTTCCAAGGACATCACGGATCGCAAGCTGGCGGAGCAAGCGTTGGTACGCATGGCCCAGTACGATGGGTTGACCGATTTGCCCAACCGCGCATTGTTTTCCGACCGTCTGCAGCACGCCATCAGCGAAGCCGTCCGGAACAAGACCCGCCTGGCACTGCTGTTCATCGACCTTGACCATTTCAAGACAGTCAACGACACCTGCGGTCATGCTGCTGGAGATTTGCTGATACAGGCGGTTGCACTGCGTCTGCAGTCCAATGTCCGAAAGTCCGACACGGTAGGCCGGCTGGCCGGCGACGAATTCGTGGTGGTGTTGCCGGACATCGACGACGATTCCTTCGCCATGGCCGTGGCCGACAAAATTCGCGATTCCCTGAGTCAGCCCTTTGATTTGAATGAGTACCAAAGCCACACCATTTCGTCCAGCATTGGTGTCGCCATCTACCCGGACCACGGTTTGACCGAAATCGAGCTGACCCGCCATGCGGACCATGCGATGTACCGGGCCAAGGGCAGTGGCCGCAACGCGGTCAAGATGTTCCAGCCCACGTCCAGCATCTCGCGCAGGTAGCTGCCAAGATTCGACGATCAGGTAGGTAGGCGGTCCATGTCGTGGATTTCGTGCACGGCAATCGGTGGGCCTTGCAGCACGACGGTTTGTCGGCCATCGGCATAGTCCACGGAGGTAAATTGGCGCTCCGGCAGATGGCCGTTGGCCGACGCAAACAACGCGAACACCTGGTCGCCAGCCTGCAGGGCGGCCACGGCATCCGCTACGGCCACCACGGCCTCGGTGCCAATCCACTGGTTGTTGGCGGTGTCCACGCGGCCCCACTGCACGTGCGTGATGCGGCCGTCCAGGTCCAGGCCCACCTTCGATACCGCAAAGACACCGTGGGCGCGTCGGTGTGAGGAAAAGCTTGTCAGCTTCGTCCTGGGTTGCGCATGGTCACCCAGCGCGGCGATGTCGTGCAGGCTGACCATCGGAGCAGGTGCAAGGCCGGGCCGCTTGGCCAGCGCGATCGTTTCGCTGCCGTCCGAGCGGCCAACGACCTCCAGAGTCTGGTCCGGCAGGTGGGTTTGCGGCGGCGAAAGCGTGGCGTGCACCTGGGCGCCATCGCGCAGGGCGTCAATCACATCGCCCACAGGCACAACTACGGCGTTGCCCACGTCCAGGTTGGACCTGGAGTCGACTTCGGTCCACAGTACGTGTGTTGCAAACCCTGCGGCGTCCAAGCGAATTTTGGACACCGAAAAGAACTGTTTTGTCTCGCTCATTGCTGGCCGGGACCGTGCGCCTTGGTATGTCATGGCGCCATGGTGGCGGGTGGTCGTGGCCGTGTATGTGCGCTATCCCACACATGGCGCGCGCAGCGGCCAGCGCACTTACACCCGAAACATCCACTTACCAATAGCAGGACGTGTTGGCCGCTGGCCAAGTGAGAATCGCCTACGTTTAGAAAACGCCTCTCGCAACGGCGCCACAAGTGCCGTTCCCGTTGCAACTCATAGGAAACACCATGCTTATAAAGACCGCAGTCGCCTCCCTGATCTCGCTGTCCCTGCTCGTTGGTTGCGGAACCACAGCGCAAACCTCTAAGGATGAAAACGTTGCCAATGCGCAGAAGGCGCCGTCGCCGGACGCCAATGTGGCGGTCAGGCAATTCGTTACGGCCCACGCGGAAGTGATGGGCGGCATCGCAGATATCAAGTCCGCCAACCAGGGCATGAAATCGGACCTGGCTGCGATCAAGAACACCAGCCAGCAGTCCCTGGAAACCGCGCAACGTTCGCTCAAGGTCCTTGAGGACATGGCCAACCGCCAGGGGACGGGAGAAATCTCGGTGTTCTTTCCCAACGGGTCCGCGCACATGGAGCGTGGGGTCGTAGAACACGACCGATTGGTCCGATTCGCCGACTTTCTGGCCCGCGAGAGCCGGGGCCGCAAGGTGATTCTTGTGTCCATCGGCAGTGCGTCTGCGTATGGCAACCAGAAGGTCAACCTGAGCCTGGCCAAGAAGCGTTCTGAGGTGCCGCTGGACATCATGGACAAATACCTGGTCAATGTGCCGCACGAGTTCCACAAGGTCTTCGGCAATGGTGATCTGAACAGCCCCAAGGACGTGAAGATGAAAGAGCACCAGCGCTACCAGCACACGCGTGTCATCGCCGTGTTTGACAAGGAGCAGGTTGCCAATATCAACCAGGTTGCTATCAAGTAAATAGCGCCATACGCAGACTCCACGAGGGCTACACCGTCATTTTGCTCACAACTCCGTGCGCAGCGAAGGGATCTCCAGTCGTGGCGCCTCGTCCAGCATCTTGCGCGCACGTGCTGCAAGGTCAACAAAACCTTGCGCGGTGGCCACCGTTTGGGCCTCACGCAAAAAGGTCTGAACATGGCCTGGCTCGGTGCAGGCTCGTGCTTGCATGAGCAGGGCGTCGGCAAACATTTCCAGCATACCCGCGTCGCAGGCGATCTGGGCCTGGCGATGGGCCGCCAGCCTTGCCGCTTCCTTCTCGCCGTCCAGCAGGGCCACTTCGGCTTCGATGCTGGCCAGAAGCAGATGGAGTTGGGGGTGTGCGCTGCGTTGGGTGAGAAGGCCCAGTTGTTCGAGGAAGCTGCGATCCACCGACTGGCCCAGTGCGATTTGGCTGCGCACCCGGAGCCAGGCGTAGAGGGAGACTCGTACCGGGTTGGCACTAGCCCGTAGCAACGGTTCCGCGGAGTCAAGGTCATCAGCTGCCTGCGCCCAGCGATGGCACTGTGCGTACAGGCGCGCGCGCCGCAGCAGCGCCTCCACCACAAACAGTGCGGAGGATTGGTCGCGCGCCATCCGCAAACCGCTATTGAACGCAGCGAGTGCCTCATCGTGCCGCCCCGCGCTGGTCAGCACCGACCCCAGTACCAGCCATGTCAATGCTTCCGTGTGGACCACGCCTGCCCAACTGGCAAGGCTGCGTTGCGCCATGAGTTCGGCGCGCTGTAGTTGGCCGAGCGCGTGCAGCGCTGCTGACAGATCAAGCTCGATGGTCAATCCGCTGCAGTAATCCGGGTGGGCCGACAGCAGTGCCTCGAACGCGTCACAGGCGGCGCGGGCGTCACCTGCAAACCAGTGGATTTGCGCCGCAAAGCTCAGCGTCGAGGGGCGTGCCGGCGCCAGGCGCTGCATCTGCTCCAGCAAGGCCCAGGCGGTTGCGATGTCGGGTTCGCGCATGGCGAGTTCGATCAACACCTCACACGCGTGCACGCGATCATCGAGGCGCAGGCGCGGCAGCAACGGGCGCAGTCGCTCGGCCGCGCTTCGTGCGGCGACCAGATCGCCCGAGAACACTGCGTTGTCCACCAGGCCGGAGAGCGTTTGCCCTTCGATCTGGTCACGCTGAGCAGGTTCGGCAACGGCGGAAACCTGGGCCAGCACATCCAGCAGTGCGGCGCGGCCACGTGCCAGGTCGGTCAGGAGTTCGCACTCGGCCAAGGCCAGGCGCGCCTGCAGCGCCTGTGTGGCGTCCAATGATTCTTCAGCGACCTGAGTCCACAGTGCGCGTGCCTCGTCAAAGCGCCCCCGTATCTTGAGCTGCAACGCGCCGCGCTGCATCCAGGCCAATGCGGTTTGCGGCTCCTGGGCTGCGCTCCAGTGCGCCGCCACATCCAGTGGTTCGGCATTGCCCTCCGGCCGCCCACCCAGCGCAAGGGCGGCGCGTCGGTGCAAGGTCTGTCGGGTCGCTACTGTCAAGCCCGCCTCAACGGCATGGCGCACCAGGTCGTGGCGGCATTGCAGGCCGTCGCGTTCTTCTCGCAGCATTTCCGCGCGCAACGCCGTCTGAACCGCCTCCAGCAGCGTGGCGTCGGACCACTTGGAGGCACCGTCGGCGAGCTGGGTAAGCACGGTGAGCGGCAAGGGACGTACAACCACGGATGCGGCTTCGACCAGCGCACGGGCGGCGTCTGGAAGGGAATGCAATCGGCGTTGCAGCATCTCTCGCACACTACGCGGCAGGCTCAGCGCTTGCGCATCGCCGCGTTCGGTATCGACCTCAGGCTGCGCCAATAGAAGCTCTTTGAGCACAAAGGGGTTGCCGGTACATGCGGCGTGCAGGCGCTTGAGTTCTGCATCGTGCCAAGCCTGTTCCGGGAGGCGTTGGCGGCAAAACTGGGCCACCGCATCCAGGCTGAGTCCCTCCAGCGGCAATACCGTCAATTGGCCCGTTTGTTCGAGCTGCTGCGCCCACAGGCGTTGCGCATCGGTCAGTTCATGGCCACGGGCAGCAGCGCGCCAGCGCAAAACGCCCCGATGGGTGAGCAGCGACAAAAGCTCCAGCGTGGAGCTGTCACACCATTGCAAGTCGTCCACCAGCAGCCATGCCCCCATGGACTCGATGACGCGCGCCAAACCCTCCAGCAGGCGCGACTTGGCGGTCAGCATGTCCAGGGGCGGCAGCGGATCGTCTGGTGCCAGATCGGGCAGCAGCCGTGCCAGGTCCAGGCGGTAGGCGGCCAGTCCGTTTCCCCCGCGTTGCAGGGTGGCGCGCAGGCTGCCCATTTGCGACAGGAGATACTCCGCCACCGGGCGATACGGGATCTGTTGCAGGCCCTCGCGGCCACTGAGCATGGGGGCCTGCGTGAATGCGGCGCTCAGCAGCGAGCTTTTGCCCATGCCCGCTTCGCCGGTCAGTACGATGGCGCGCATGCCGGGCCGCCGCAGCGTTTGCAGCGTGGCCTGCCGTCCAAAAAGTGGCGTGGTGGAGGCGGGCAGGCCATCCTCCCCTTCGTCGGCCCCATCGCCATGTTCTGCTTTGAACTGGATCAGGTTGTGCAGCGGCGCACGCCAGGCCGGTGCCGACAGCGCCGGGCCATGGGCGTCCAGTGCACGTTCACTGGCCGCGCGCCACTGCGATTGCAGTTGCGTGCCTAACGCGCGTGCCCAATCCCAGAATGCATCAAAGCCG
>Ga0066469_1000443_pt1 | contig 11189 bp, 11 predicted proteins | sample LakWasM103_HOW12_2_FD_59579 | JGI IMG/M metagenome (GOLD analysis project Ga0066469, IMG submission 59579) | Freshwater sediment methanotrophic microbial communities from Lake Washington under simulated oxygen tension - Sediment Metagenome 103_HOW12 | ecosystem: Environmental > Aquatic >... | reverse complement strand
GAATGGGGCATCGAACAAATCGTGCGCGATGCCCGCGTGACGATGATTTACGAAGGCACCAATGAGATCCAGGCCATCGACCTGCTGGTGCGCAAGGTCATGCCCGACGCGGCCTTAAGCCTGTTCACGCTGTTGCAGACGCTCAGTGACGACCTGGCCCCCCATGTGGCCGCGCATGCCCCATTCCTGGACCAGGTAGCCGCACTGCGGCAGGTGACCGAGCGGCTGGTGCAGGCCGCCGCTGGCGACCCGCAACTGCTGTATTGGGTGGCCGACGACTATCTGCGTGCGCTGACGCTGTGCCTGATGTCCTGGGCCTGGCTGCAAATCAGCCATGCCACCCGGGATGACGCGTCCGCAACAGCCCGTGGGTCGCGCTGGACCGAGCCGGCCAGCGCCGTGCGCCACTGGGTGTTGCCGGAGTTTGTGATGCGCCTGCACATCATTACGGCGCGGCTGGACAGTGGCGCCTGAACAGCTTGGTATGCTCACCGGTTTGCCCTCCCAGACTCCCATGGACGCCAAGCCCCAACATCCCCACGTCGACAAGGTCAACGCCCGTTACCTGGAAACGCTGCTGGGCTACAACGCGCGCCGGGCAGCGCTGACCATCATTGAGGTGTTTTTGCAGCGCATGGCGGTCTACGATTTGCGCATTGTGGACTTCTCGGTGCTGTCGCTGATCGTCCACAACCCGGGCATCACGTCACGCCAGCTGTGTGCGGCCCTGAGCATTTTGGCGCCCAACCTGGTGCAGATGGTCAATGCCCTGGAGAAGCGGGATCTGATTGCCCGCCAGCCCCATCCGCTCGATGGCCGGGCCATGGGGCTGCACCCCACGCCCGCCGGGCTGACCCTGATGCGCAGCGCCGAAAAGACCGCGGCCCAACTGGAGATTGACAGCACCCCGCGCCTGACGGATGCCGAGCGCAAAACGCTGCTGCAATTGCTGAAAAAAGTCTACAAGTAGACACCGGGCTCGCCCCGTCTCACACGGCGCGCCCCCAGGCACGCCACCCCCCAAACCCGCAAATGAATCTGGACACCGCGCGCGGCGCAGCGTGGGAGGGTGATTTTGCTGAAATATGCATCATTATGCTTAATGTGTTTGCGATAGATCAAAGTCTTCGGTCATATGACGCATCAAAATGCAGATATCCATTTAATAGAAGCAACATAGTGCATCAAATGGATCTTCCATTCCACCCAGCGCAGGAGACACCATGAGCGAACCCACCGAAATTGTTGAAGACGTAGCAGCCATCCAGAGCGACGCGTTTGTCGCCGTCAGCTACGACGACCTGATTCCCAATAACGTTGACTTGTCGTCCGACAAACAGCTGCAGCGTGCCCTGGAGGCCTGGCAGCCCGCCTACCTGGACTGGTGGAAAGACATGGGCCCCGATGGCTTTCAGAACGCCGATGTCTACCTGCGCACGGCCGTGGGCGTGGACCCCAGCGGCTGGGCCAAGTTTGGCCACGTCAAGATGCCCGAATACCGCTGGGGCATCTTGCTGGCGCCCAAGGAAGAAGGCCGTACCATCCCCTGCGGCCGTCACAAGGGCGAGCCGGCCTGGCAGGAGGTGCCCGGCGAATACCGCTCGCTGTTGCGCCGCCTGATCGTGGTGCAGGGCGATACCGAACCGGCGTCGGTCGAGCAGCAGCGCTTCTTGGGCGCCACCGCGCCCAGCCTGTACGACATGCGCAACCTGTTCCAGGTGAATGTGGAAGAAGGGCGCCACCTGTGGGCCATGGTCTACCTGCTGGTCAAGTACTTTGGCCGGGACGGCCGCGAAGAAGCGCAGGCCCTGCTGGAGCGCCGCAGCGGCCAGCAGGACAACCCGCGCATCCTGGGCGCCTTCAATGAGCGCACGCCCGACTGGCTGAGCTTCTTTATGTTCACCTACTTCACCGACCGCGACGGCAAGATGCAACTGGCCGCGCTGGCACAGTCGGGCTTTGATCCACTGTCGCGCAGCTGCCGCTTCATGCTGACCGAGGAAGCCCACCACCTGTTCGTCGGTGAAACCGGCGTGGGCCGCACCATCGAGGCCACCTGCCTGGCCATGAAGGCCGCCGGCATCACCGACCCCTATGCCAAAGACGCCATCCGCAAGCTGGGCGTGATCGACCTGCCCACGCTGCAAAAGAAAGCCAACTTCCACATGTCGGTCACGCGCGACCTGTTTGGCTCGGAGATCTCGTCCAACGCCGCCAGCGCCTTCAGCACCGGCCTCAAGGGCCGCTTCAACGAAACCGCCATTGACGACGACCACCAGCTGGAAGACGCCACCTATGCCGTGCTGCGCGTGGTGGACGGCAAGTTCGTCACCGAAGACGTGCCGGCGCTGCGCGCCATCAACAGCCGCCTGCTGGACGACTACATCGCCGACTGCCAGGGTGGCATCGACCGCTGGAACAAGGTCATCGAAAAGTCCGGCATCGCCTTCCAGTTCAAGCAGCCGCACAAGGCATTCAACCGCAGGATCGGCGAATTTGCGGAGGCCCATGTCAGCCCGGCCGGTGAACTGATGGGCGCAGAGGCCTGGGAGGCGAGCAAGAGCGACTGGCTGTGTTCAGACGACGACCACAACTTCATCAACTCCCTGATGAAGCCCTGTACGGCGCCGGGTCAGTACGCCAGCTGGATTGCGCCGCCGCGCGTGGGCATCAACAACCAGCCCAAGGACTTTGAGTACGTGCGCATCGAGCACTCCTGATCGGCGGTCAAGTCCGGCCGCAGGTTAACTCGTTATAAGGTAAGCCCCCGGCTTTGCCGGGGGTACCTGACTTTCGTTTCCGGTAGTTGACCGAGCATTTCTTCAATCACCGTACCGAGTCGCCAGGATGCCTTGGATCGGCCGAGGGCCTGAACGGCCTCTTGCATCGCGGAGCAGGCCCATTGAATCCAAGCGAATCTTTACCGCAGTTCGCGACACACCATATTTCTCCATCAGGCGCCCAGTTACAACATTGAAATTTTGAATGTTGCATGGCTGATCATCCACATACAGGGACCCAAAGCCCTTGTCTGCAATTTCCAGGGTCCGCACCAAACGATGGAAGTCCTCCGTAACATATGCGCGAGGCATTAGTAGACTGGCTGCGAGATAGTTAGCCTGAAACTCCATGCGCGCGATGTCGCTTCCATCTATTGCAGCTGACCGCTTGAGTATGAAATCGTTGTCGTCACAGGACTCGCGAGCAAGATGGCGACCATGATCCAAGAGGTGGTGCGCCAGTTCGTGCGCCAGAGTAAATCGATCCCGACCTCGGTTGGCCGTCGCACTGGCGTACACCTGAATGACCAAGGGATCAAACACTATCCGTCCAAGCACCGGTGTGGATGAATCTGGGGCCGGCGAGGGCACCCCAGTTTCAACAACCAGTCCTGTGCGCGCAGCCTCGCTGGCACAAAGCAGATCAAGATTAACTTCGCCGCCGGCGTAGCCGAGTGCAGTGAGCGTGTCGATCCCCGTGCTCTCAAGGCTATCCTTTTCGTAGAACGGTACCTGATTGGTCAGCTTGCTTCGAGGGTTTGACACGCGGCGCGCATGCTCAGGGGTGAGTCCAGCGTCGAGAATCAAGTCCTCAAAAAAGTCCCACAGGGAGTTTGTGTCGCGAACCGGAGACTGCAGGTACAGGTCAAATGCAAGACTGCGAAAGTCTTCCTGCGAGAGCGCAGATCCAACAAGTTCACTTTCCCGGCCGAGGTGGTCCGGGCTGTTCCCGAGGGGGAGCGCTTGAGTTCCCACTTGAAGTTTTCGGGGGAAAAGTAGCGGATCAGTCCCATTCCCTTTGACTTGGCGAATTGGCGAGCACCCGACTGAAAGGATGCGGTCGATGCAATGACCGCCTTGGCGTTGGCTGCTGCTACCTGTTGAACCTTCGCAAAGAACTCTTCTGCATCATCAACAGGGACGCGGTGCCCGTAGTTTTTGCACTCTATAAGCACCAACGAAGAGTACTCTCGTGCTCCCGGCAAATACACCTCGATGGAAACGTCAAAGATGATCTCGGTTCCCCGGTCTTTCGAAAAATAGCCTTTCTTCAAAAAGACTTTACAGTTCTGCCTCTTTACCCAGAACCTGTCGGCATCAATTTCAGCCTGGAACAGATCGCGTATGTGCCGCTCCAGAGCGTTCCCTTTTTCGGTGGTGGAGCGAAGGACTGTCATTTGTCCGATCTAACGATAGTGATCACTGTCTTTCTGTTTCATCAGCTGGCCTGGAGGCGTCATAGAAACGCTACGCCTGAATGATAGCTTCTGCAATGTCGGTGGCGACGAAGCTGATTTGGGGCTGGTCGTCACCTAGCGCACCATCTCATTGCCAAGTGCGGCACAATGAATCTTCAACGCGCATCAATTTGGAGTTTGACATGAACAGAATCACACTTGAACCCGGCAAACGCGGTGGCAGGCCGTGCATCCGTGGGCTGCGCATCACGGTGTATGACGTTCTGTCCATGCTGTCGAACGGGATGAGCCAGCAAGAAATTCAAGAAGACTTCCCGGAGTTGACATCAGAAGACATTCTTGCAGTACTGGCGTATGCGGCCGACAGGGAACACCAGGTTGTATCGCTGAGAGTGCAATGAAACTCTTGCTTGACGAAAATCTGTCGCGGCGCTTGGTGCCTTTTTTGCAGCATGATTACCCCGACAGCAGCCAGGTGGTTCTGCTTGGCATGGAATCCGCGTCAGACAGAGAAGTGTGGCAAAAGGCCAAGGATGACGGCTACGTGATCGTCACCCGTGATGCGGACTTTCAGGAGTTGTCGCTTGTCTGGGGGCAGCCGCCAAAGGTCATCCGCCTCAAAACCTTGAATCAGTCTCGAGCGGCCACCCTGAAGGTGCTGCTTGACAATCTGGAAGTCATCACGGAATCGCTTGTGGAGCGCGATCTGGCTTCGGTGGAAATCATTCCGGCTTGAACACGCCGCGGGCCGCGGCCGCTGAGTAGGATGGTTTTTATGTCTTTTGCCCGCCCGGGACATCGTCTGTCTCCTGTAATGTTGCCCTGCGACAGATCATTTCTTTCGGGTCGAATTCTGCGGATGGCGCACCTCGCGACGCGGCGGGGTTTTCTCTCCATCGTTGTCAGCAAAGAGCTCCACAAAGAGCTGCCGCATCCACAGGTTGGCGGGATCCCGGTTGAACTTGGCGTGCCAGAATAAATTGATGGCAATGTCTGGCAGGCGTGCCGGATGTGGTGAGGTGACCAGCCCAAACGGTGCCTCGCAGCGCTCGGCAAACCGTTCCGGCAGCGTGGCGATCAGGTCCGTGGTTTGCAGTACATGACCCACGGCAATGAAATGCGGCAGCACCAGCCGCATCTTGCGTTGGATACCTGCGCGCTCCAGCAGGCCATCCACTTCTCCATGCCCCGTATTCGCGGCGATGACGCCCACATGGTCCAGCTCCGTAAATTGCCGGAGCGTCATCGGTGATTGGGCCAGGGGATGCCCCTTGCGAAAGACGCACACGTACTTGTGGCGAAACAGGCGGCGCTGAAAGAAGCCCGTCTGCAAGTTCGGCAACAGGCCCAGCGCCAGATCGACCGTGCCGGACTCCATGTCCTCCTTCAGGTTTCCGGCGTTGGGCCGCACCGTACTCACCCGCACATTCGGAGCCAGTTTGGACAGGGCCACCATCAGCGGCGGCATGAAGTACATCTCGCCGATATCGGTCATCGCCAGCTGGAAATTGCGGGTGCTGCTTTGCGGATCGAACGAGTCGCGTGTGGTGAACGCCGTCTGCAGCGCGTTCAGTGCGTAGACCACCGGCTCCGCCAGATGCAGGGCATAGGGCGTTGGCTCCATGCCGCGTGACGTCCGTAAAAACAGTTCGTCCTTCAGCACCGTGCGCATGCGTTTGAGGGCATTGCTGACAGCGGGCTGCGTCAAGCCCAGCTTCTCCGCCGCCGTGGACACGCTGCGGTCCAGCAGCAGCTGGTTGAAGACGACCAGCAGATTCAGGTCAATTTCGCGAAGGTCCATATACCACCTCACTATTCACAACGGTGATTTTAGCTATGGGCTTTGCTTTATCGACTTATATCGCGCCAGTCTCCAAAATCAGCGCAAACAGGAGACAAGGGCATCTGCCTTCACACCATGGAACTCGTCGTAGAACCCCTCAACGTGCGGCTGAACGTGGACAGCGGAAGCAATCTGCTGGACGTACTCAGGGCCCACCAACTGCCTATCTCCTACAGCTGTATGTCCGGGCGCTGCGGCACTTGCCGCTGCCGCGTGCTATCCGGCCAGGTACTCGACGGCGGTCCCGAGGCCGGCAGGCCGCAATCGGGAAACGGCGAGTATGTGCTGGCCTGCCAGGCCGTGCTGACCGACAACTGCACCATCGAGCTGCCCGAGGTGGATGAGGTCGTGGTGCACACGGCGCGCATCGTGAAGGGCACGGTCACCGCCATCGAAGCGGCCACCCATGACATCCGCCGCATCCGGGTCAGGCTGGCCAAGCCCATGGCATTCAGTGCCGGGCAATATGCGACGGTGCAATTCACCCCGGAACACATCCGGCCGTACTCGATGGCCGGCTTGCACGACGACTTTGAGTGGGAGTTTCAGGTTCGCCGCGTGCCCGATGGCCGGGTCACCGCCTTCATCTTTGACGAACTACAAGTGGGTGCGGCGCTGCGCATCAGCGGCCCGCTGGGCACTGCCTATCTGCGGCAAAAGCACACCGGCCCCATGCTCTGCGTCGGTGGCGGCACGGGGCTGGCGCCGGTGCTGTCCATCGTGCGCGGCGCTTTGGCAGCGGGCATGGACAACCCCATCCATTTGTACTTTGGCGTGCGCAGTGCCGAGGACGTGTACGACGCCGAGCGACTGCAGGCATTGGCTGCCGCGCATCCGAACGTCAAAGTTCAAATCGTCGTGGCAACAGGAGCTGCCGGTGCCAATCAACGCAGCGGCCTGGTCACGGACGCCATTGAAAGAGACCTCGGCCATCTGACAGGCTGGCGCGCTTACCTGTGCGGTGCACCGGCCATGGTCGACGCCCTGAATCTGCTCGTCACCCGATTGGGTGTGCAGCCCGGCCATGTCCACGCGGACGCTTTTTACCCCAGCGGCGTGTAGCCACGCCGCGTTCACTGACACCCCGGCAACGCCATCTGAACAACCAAAGGAGACAAGCCATGACTGAAACGACGACCGTATTCCCCGAAAGCCCTACGTGGACGGGGGGAGGCACCAGCCGGGTGCCCTTTTGGGCCTATACCCGCGAAGATCTGTACAAGAAGGAACTGGACCGGATGTTCTACAACGGCCACTGGTGCTACGTCGGCCTGGAAGCGGAAATCCCCAACGCCGGCGACTTCAAGCGCACGGTGGTGGGCGAGCGCTCCGTCATCATGGTGCGCGACCCTGAGGGCCATGTGAATGTCGTGGAAAACGTCTGCGCCCACCGGGGCATGCGTTTCTGCCGAGAGCGTAATGGCCACGCCAAGGATTTTTTCTGCCCCTACCACCAGTGGAACTACAGCTTGAAGGGCGACCTGCAAGGCGTGCCGTTTATCCGCGGCGTCAAGCAGGAGGGCAAGGTCAATGGTGGCATGCCGAAGGACTTCAAGGTGGCCGACCATGGGTTGACCAAGCTGAAGGTGGCCGTGCGGGGCGGCGTGGTGTTTGCGTCCTTCGACCACGACGTGGAGCCTTTTGAAGAGTTTCTTGGCCCCACCATCCTGAAATACTTTGACCGCGTGTTTGATGGCCGCAGGCTGGAAATCCTGGGCTACCGCCGCCAGCGTATTCCGGGCAACTGGAAGCTGATGCAGGAGAACATCAAGGACCCCTACCACCCCGGCCTGCTGCACACCTGGTTCTCCACCTTTGGCCTGTGGCGCGCGGATAACAAGTCCGAACTGAAGATGGACGAACACTTCCGCCACGCCGCCATGATTTCCACGCGCGGACAGGGCGGCAAGAACGCCGAGGTGGTGTCGGGTGTCGACAGCTTCAAGGACCAGATGAAGGTCAACGATCCGCGCCTGCTGGACATCGTGCCGGAACCCTGGTGGGGCGGACCCACGGCGGTCATGACCACGATCTTCCCGAGCGTGATCATCCAGCAGCAGGTCAACAGCGTGTCGACCCGCCACATCCAGCCCAACGGCCACGGCTCGTTCGACTTCGTCTGGACCCACTTCGGTTTTGCCGACGACACGCCCGAGATGAAAGAACGCCGCCTGATCCAGGCGAACCTGTTTGGACCGGCAGGCTTTGTGTCCGCCGACGACGGCGAGGTCATCGAATGGTCACAAGAAGGCTTTGAACAAAAACCGGCGCACCGCACGGTGATCGAAATGGGTGGCTACGACATCGCGGACGCGGACCACATGGTCACCGAGACCCTGATTCGCGGCATGTACAACTACTGGCGCAAGGTAATGGGGGAATAACCATGATGGACTTCAAGACTTACTTCGAACTGCTCAACCTGTATAGCGACTACGCCATGGTCTGCGACTCGGCCGAGTGGGAAAAATGGCCCGAATTCTTTGTGGAAGAGGGCACCTATCGCCTGCAGCCACGCGAGAATTTTGACCAGGGCCTGCCGCTGTGCCTGCTGGCGCTGGAGAGCAAGAACATGATCCGCGACCGCGTGTACGGCGTCAAGGAGACCATGTACCACGACCCCTACTACCAGCGCCACATCGTGGGCACACCGCGCGTGGTGTCCGTGGAGCGCAACCTCTACGGCGAGCGCATCACCTCGGAAGCCAACTACACGGTGATCCGCACCAAATACGACGGCGACTCCACGGTGTTCAATGTCGGCTACTACCGCGATGTCATCGTGCGTACACCGGAGGGGCTGAAGTTCCAGTCACGCCTGTGCGTCTACGACAGCGAAATGATCGCCAACTCCATCATCTATCCCATCTAAGGGTACCCCATGTCTGAAAACTGGATCGATGCGGCCGCACGGGCCGATGTGCCCGAGGGCGACGTGGTGGGCGTTCAGGTGGGGGGCAAGGAGATTGCCCTGTACGAGGTCGAAGGCGAGGTCTTCGCCACCGACAACGTCTGCACCCATGGCCATGCGCGCATGAGCGACGGCTTTCTCGAAGGGCGCGAAATCGAGTGCCCGCTGCACCAGGGCAGGTTTGATGTGTGCACGGGTCAGGCCCTGTGCGCACCGCTGACCGAGGGTATCAAGACCTATGCGGTGCGCATCGAAAACATGCGCGTGATGTTGAAGCTCGACTGATAAAGCGCTACACGCGCTCGATTACCAGCGCGATGCCCTGGCCCACACCAATGCACATGGTACACAGTGCGTAACGGCCACCGCTACGGTGCAACTGGTTGACGGCCGTGGTCACCAGGCGTGCGCCGCTGGCCCCCAGCGGGTGGCCCAGAGCAATGGCGCCGCCATTGGTGTTGACCCGTGCATCGTCATCGGCCAGCCCCAGGTCGCGCAGCACGGCCAGGCCCTGTGCCGCAAAAGCCTCATTGAGCTCGATCACGTCCATCTGCGCCAGGCTCAGGCCGGTGAGTTCCAGCACCTTGCGCGTGGCCGGTGCCGGACCAAAACCCATGATGCGCGGCGCGACACCGGCACTGGCCATGCCGACCACGCGGGCGCGTGGTGTCAGGCCGTGGCGCGCGGCTGCGGCCTCGCTGGCCAGCAGCAGGGCGCAGGCGCCATCGTTGACGCCTGAGGCATTGCCCGCCGTCACCGTGCCGTCCGGCCGCACCACGCCCTTGAGCTTGGCCAGCGCTTCCAGTGGGGTCGCGCGCGGGTGTTCGTCCTGGGTGACGAGGACGGGGTCGCCCTTTTTTTGCGCGATTGATACCGGCGTGATCTCGGCATCAAAGAACCCGCTTTGCTGGGCGCGGATCGCGTTCAGCTGCGACCGCAAGGCCATGCGGTCCTGCGCCTCGCGCTCAATGTGAAAGTCGGTGGCCACGTTCTCGGCGGTCTCGGGCATGGAGTCCACACCGTACTGGGCTTTCATCAGTTTGTTGACAAAGCGCCAGCCTATGGTGGTGTCGTACACCGCGTTGCTGCGGCTGAAGGCGCTCTCGGCCTTGGGCATGACAAAGGGCGCGCGGCTCATGCTCTCCACGCCACCGGCAATCATCAGTTGCGCCTCGCCGCTCCGGATGGCGCGGGCCGCCGTGCCCACGGCGTCCAGGCTGGAGCCGCACAGGCGGTTGATCGTGGCGCCCGGCACTTCGGGAGGCAAACCCGCCAGCAGGGACGACATGCGCGCCACATTACGGTTGTCCTCGCCGGCCTGGTTGGCGCAGCCGAACAGCACATCGGTCACAGCCGACCAGTCGACCCGCGGGTTGCGGGCCATCAGCGCGCGCAGGGGAATGGCGCCCAGGTCGTCGGTGCGCACGCTGGAGAGTGCGCCGCCGTAGCGGCCGAAAGGGGTGCGAATTGCGTCGCAGATGAAGGCGTGTGTCATACAAATTTCCTGAGCCAGGGGCTGACGCGGTAGCGTTCGCCGCGGTAGTGGGCATCCAGCGTGTCCAGCATGGCGATGACCGCTGGAGCATTCCATTGCGCCAGCCACTCAAATGGACCGGCGGGGTAGTTGACGCCCAGCTTCATCGCGGCATCGGCACCTTCGGGTGTGCAGACGCCTTGCTGCACGGCGTCGGCAGCTTCGTTGATCAGCATGGCCAGCGTGCGGGCCACGACCAGGCCCGGCGTATCGGCCATGCGCTGGGGCTTGAAGTCCAGTGCCGCGAGCCATCGCGCTGCTGTGCCGGTCCACGCCGGCGAGGCGCGCAGCGATGGCGCCCAGGCCAGCGCGGCGCCATGGCCAACCGAAAGCGGTCGATCGAACACGGCGACCTCGGCGCCCAGCTGCGAAGCGGTGCGGCCGTCGGTCAGGCGCAACTGCGCACCGTCGACCTCCAGCCCCAGCCAGTCGCTGGCCTGCACGCGCAGGAACGCCTGGCCGGTCTTTTCCAGTGCGGTGGCAAAACCTTCTGCCAGCGGACCCTGGCCATGCAAGCGCAGCAATTTGGCGGTGGGTAAAGGCATGGACTCGATGCTCTCGGGCAGTGCAGTCGCCGCGCCATCGCCGTAGGCATAGAAGCCGCGACCCGACTTGCGGCCCAGCAGCCCGCCGTCGACCATCTCGCGCTGCACCAGTGAGGGCACAAAGCGTTTGTCAAAAAAGTTGGCCTCATAGACCGACT
>Ga0066469_1000439_pt1 | contig 11237 bp, 10 predicted proteins | sample LakWasM103_HOW12_2_FD_59579 | JGI IMG/M metagenome (GOLD analysis project Ga0066469, IMG submission 59579) | Freshwater sediment methanotrophic microbial communities from Lake Washington under simulated oxygen tension - Sediment Metagenome 103_HOW12 | ecosystem: Environmental > Aquatic >... | reverse complement strand
GAACCACAGAAGGACTCATTCAGAAGTTTGACGACAGCCATCGGACGCCAGAGGCTCACGGCACAGGAACGCTTCGGAAGTCTTCGTTCTCATGGGGCTCGCACGAAGAGAGTCCGCCTATGGCTTTGCTGGGATTCTGGAATTTTCTCAACGAAGTTGCGCATGTGATCGGCGGTGTCTTTGACTCGCACGCACGCGAGCGCATCATCGCGGCGCGCCAGGAGAACCCACATGCACCATGACAAGTCGGTCAACACGGACTCCCACGGGCTCCCGCGCCTAAATTTTCTATACACCGGAGGCTGCGCAATAGAGCCGGCAGCCTCCGGTGACCTGCACGTGATGTATCGCCAACCACTCACTCTTGCACGCCGCCAGCCATTCCAACATCCCCGGGTTATGGGGGTCAGAGTCCAAGATGCCCCGGACTTCGTTCGTCCCTTTGGGCGCTTCGCAGCCACATTGGAATCCGCCCCAAAAACCCTGCACCACTGGAACATCAACAACAAAACAAGCCGCTAGCCCCCGTGGAATAAACGCAAGCAGCTACCATTTCAATAGCACACTAAGGAACCCATCATGTGTCTAGCCATTCCCGCCCGTGTGGTGGAACTCTTGCCCGCTCTGCGTGCCGTGGTCGATCTGGCCGGGGTGCGCAAGGAGGTGTCCATTGATCTGGTGGACGACGCGCAGGTGGGCGACTACGTGATCATCCACGTGGGCTACGCCATCGGCAAGATTGATCCCGAGGAGGCAGAGCGCACGCTGGCGCTGTTCGCCGAACTGGCGCAGTCGGAAGAAGGTCAAGGATGAAGTACATCGACGAATTCCGCGATGGCGACGGCGCGCGCCACATCGCCGCCAACATCGCCGCCGAAGTCCGCCCCGATGTGGCCTACAACTTCATGGAGTTTTGCGGCGGGCACACGCACGCCATTTCCCGCTACGGCATTGCCGACATGCTGCCCGCCAATGTGCGCATGATCCATGGGCCGGGTTGCCCGGTGTGCGTGCTGCCGATTGGCCGCGTCGATCTGGCGATCCGCCTCGCGCTGGAGCAGGGCGTGATGCTGTGCACCTATGGCGACACCATGCGCGTGCCCGCTTCCGATGGCCTGTCCCTCATCAAGGCCAAAGCGCGCGGGGCTGACATCCGCATGGTCTACTCGGCCGCCGACGCGCTCAAGCTGGCCGAGCAAAACCCGGATCGCGAGGTGGTGTTTTTTGCCATCGGCTTCGAGACCACCACGCCGCCCACGGCCCTGGTCATCCGCGATGCGGCGGCGCGCGCTGTCAAAAACTTCAGCGTGCTGTGCTGCCATGTGCTGACCCCGTCCGCCATCACCCACATCTTGGAATCGGCCGAGGTGCGCCAGTTGGGCACCGTGCCGATTGACGGCTTCATCGGGCCGGCGCATGTGAGCATCATCATCGGCTCGCAACCCTACGAGCACTTTGCCGAGGAGTACCGCAAGCCGGTGGTGATCACCGGGTTCGAGCCGCTGGACGTGATGCAGGGCATCTTGATGCTGGTGCGCCAAGTCAATGCGGGGCGGGCCGTGGTCGAAAACGAATTCTCGCGGGTGGTCACACGCGACGGCAATCTGGCGGCGCAAAACCTGGTGTCGCAGGTGTTTGAGTTGCGCGAGAGCTTTGAGTGGCGCGGCCTGGGCGAGGTGCCCTACAGCGCCCTGAAAATTCGCCCGGCATTTGCCGCATGGGATGCCGAGCGCAAGTTTGAACTGCACTACGCCAGCGTACCCGACCACAAGCAGTGCGAATGCGGCGCCATCCTGCGCGGGGTCAAGCGCCCGACAGACTGCAAGCTGTTTGGCACGGTGTGCACGCCGGAGAGCCCGATGGGCTCGTGCATGGTGTCCAACGAAGGCGCCTGCGCCGCCCACTATTCCTATGGCCGCTTCCGCGACATCGCGGTGGTGGCAGCATGACCATGACGACACCCAAGAAGAACTACCTGCGCCCCATCGACTTCAAGCATGGGCACATCGACATGACGCACGGCGCCGGCGGGCGGGCTGCGGCGCAACTGGTGGACGAACTGTTTGCCCGCGCCTTTGACAACGAGTATTTACGCCAGGGCCACGATGGTGCGCTGCTGCCCTTCCCCACCGGCGGTCGGCTCGTGATGGCGACCGATGGGCATGTCATTTCGCCGCTGTTCTTTCCGGGGGGTGACATCGGCTGTCTGTCGGTACATGGCACGGTCAACGACGTGGCCATGTCGGGGGCCAAGCCGCTGTATCTGGCCGCCAGTTTCATTCTGGAAGAGGGCTTTGCGCTGGCCGATCTGAAGCGCATTGTGGAATCCATGGCGGCGGCAGCGCGGGAGGCGGGCGTGCCCATCGTGACCGGCGACACCAAGGTGGTGGAGAAGGGCAAGGGCGACGGCGTGTTCATCAGCACCACCGGCGTGGGCGTGGTCCAGAACAGCCTGTGCATTGACGGGCGCCAGGCCAAGGCTGGCGACGTAATTCTGGTCTCGGGCACGGTGGGCGAGCATGGCGTGGCCGTGATGTCGCTGCGCGAGTCGCTGGAGTTCGAGACCGCCATCGAGTCCGACACCGCTGCCCTGCACACGCTGGTGCAAGCCATGCTGCAGGCCTTGCCCGACCCCACGGCCCTGCACGTGCTGCGCGACCCCACGCGTGGCGGGCTGGCAACCACGCTCAACGAGATCGCCACGCAGTCACAAGTCGGCATGGTGATTGAGGAAGCTTTGATTCCGGTGCTGCCGCAGGTGGAAGCCGCCTGCGAGCTGCTGGGCCTGGACCCTTTGTACGTGGCCAACGAAGGCAAACTCATCGCCATCTGCGCGCCCGAAGTGGCCGACCAACTGCTGGCCGCCATGCGCGCCCATCCGCTGGGGCAAGGCGCGCAACGCATCGGCTCCGTCACGCAAGACGCCCATTGTTTTGTGCAGATGAATACGCGCTTTGGTGGACGGCGGGTGGTGGATTGGTTGAGTGGCGAGCAGCTACCGCGCATCTGCTAAGTCTTGCCCCATGCGCATCCTCCTGCTCACCCACGGCTTTAACAGCCTGAGCCAACGCCTGTTCGGCGTGCTGCAAGCGCTGGGCCACACCGTGTCGGTGGAGCTGGACATTGCCGACGCCGTCACCGAGGAAGCGGTAGCAATGTTCCAGCCCGACGTGGTGCTGGCGCCTTTCTTGAAACGCCGCATTCCCGAGACCGTCTGGGCGCACACCGTGTGTCTGGTCGTGCACCCTGGCATCCCCGGCGACCGCGGCCCCAGCGCGCTGGACTGGGCCATTCACCGGGGCGACGCGCAATGGGGTGTGACGGTGTTGCAGGCAGTGGAAGACATGGACGCCGGCGAGGTCTGGGCCTGGGAGCCCTTCGCCATGCGCCCCGGCGCCACCAAATCCAGCCTTTACCGCCGCGAAGTAACCCACGCCGCCGTGCAAGCCGTGCTGCGCGCCCTGCAGCGCTTCACGCCGGGCAGCTTGGCACCAAAGGCGGCAGGCTTATTGGGGTCGGATTCCAATATCCATGCGCAGCACCCGCCAGGGACGCACGAAGTGCGGTGGATATTGGACTCTGACCCCAATAAACCGGGGCACACCAACACAGCCTCCATCAAGCCAGGCACCTGGAACCCCTTAATGCGCCAAGCCGATAGACGCATCGACTGGACGCACGATAGAACCCAAACCATCCTCCAAAAAATCGCCGCCGCCGACGGCTCCCCCGGCGTGCTCGACACCCTGTTCAACCACCCCTGCCGCCTGTTCGACGCCCACCCCGCCAGCGCCGACGTCGCCGCCGCGTTTTCAGAAAGCAAACCCGGCACCGTGCTGGCCCGTCGCGGACCAGCATTACTGCGCCGCACGGTAGACGGCGCCATCTGGATAGGCCACGTGCGCCAGGAGGACGATGCCACGCCAACCCCGACCACCACCACACAGCCCCCAGCCACCAACGTACTCAAACTAGCCGCCACCCGCGTATTCGCCACCCAATCCTCAGCCCTGCCCGAACTACCCGTCCCCCTGATGCGCGAGGACGGCGAGTGGGACGAATTGCGCTACCGCGAATTCGGCCCGCGGGGCGCCTGCGTGGGCTGGCTGGACTTTGAATTCCACAACGGCGCCATGTCCGAGCGCCAGTGCCAGCGGCTGGTTGACGCCCTGCGCTGGGTGCGCACGCGGTCCACGCAGGTGCTGGTGCTGGCCGGGGGCCAGGAGTTTTTCTCCAACGGCATTCACCTGCATGACATCGAAGCCGCCCAGCGTGTGGCCGGTGACAGTGCCGCCGATGCCTCCATGCGCAACATCAACGCCATGGACGACGCGGCGCTGGAAGTGCTCACGCTCACCGACCGCATCACCGTGGCCGCCCTGCACGGCAACGCGGGCGCCGGTGGCTGCTTTCTGGCGCTGGCCGCCGACCTGGTGTGGGCGCACACGGGCGCGGTGCTCAACCCCCACTACAAGAACATGGGCAATCTCTATGGCTCTGAGTACTGGACCTATTCCCTGCCCCGGCGCATTGGCGAAGCCGCCAGCCGCGCCCTGATGCAGGAGCGCCTGCCGTTGACCGCCGCTGATGCGGTGGTGCGCGGCCTGCTGGACGCCGCATTCGGTGAAGGCGCACAAGACTTTGGCGCGCAGGTTCTGGAGCAGGCCCTTGCGCTGGCCGCGACGCATAATCTGACGCAGCGCCTAGCGGACAAGCAGGCGCAACGGGAACAGGACGAGGCCCACAAACCGCTGGCCGACTACCGCGCCGAGGAACTGCAACGCATGCACCGCAACTTTTACGGCTTCGATCCCAGCTACCACGTGGCGCGCCACCATTTTGTCTATCGCAAGCCGCACGCGTGGACGCCGCGCCACCTGGCAGTCCATCGATAAAAACTGACGCCAGCCCTCGTCAATATTGCCTAAGTAGCTATCAAAACAAGAGCACATCAATGTCCCCGCCCGCATTGCCTGATCCCTACGACTCTCTGCCCCTGGTGCTGGTGGTGGACGACGAGACGCGCTCGCTGGATTCCATCCGCCGCAATCTGGAGGAAGACTTCCGCATCCTGACGGCCAGCTCCGCCGACGAGGCACGCGGCCTGCTGGAGCGCCATGAGGTCAGCGTGATCCTGTGCGACCAGCGCATGCCCGGCACCAGCGGCGTCAAGTTTCTGAAAGAGGTGCGCGAGGCCTGGCCCGACACCGTGCGCATCATCATCTCGGGCTACACCGATTCGCAGGACATCATTGCCGGCATCAACGACGCGGGCATTTACCAGTACGTGCTCAAGCCCTGGGTGCCCGAGCACCTGCTGTCCACCGTGGCCAAGGCGGCCGAGGCGCGCAGCCTGCAGATGCAGACCCAGCGCCTGAACCTGGAACTGCGCACCAGCACCCCGGTGCTGCGCCGGCGTGGCACCGAGACGCTGGCCACGGCGCGCGCCGCGTTTGACTTCGACAGTCTGGAGCGCTCGGAGAACAGCCCGCTCAACGCCGTGTGCGAGATGGCGGCCCGCGTGGCCCGCTACGACCTGGCGGTGCTGGTGACCGGCGAATCAGGCACCGGCAAGGAGCTGCTGGCGCGCGGCATCCACTACGCCAGCCCGCGCTGCGAGCGCGCCTTCGTCATGGAGAACTGCGCCGCCATGACCGATACGCTGCTCGAATCGGAACTGTTTGGCCACAAGCGGGGATCGTTCACCGGCGCCTTTGAGGACCATGTGGGCCTGTTCCAGCGCGCCGATGGCGGCACCATTTTTCTGGATGAAATTGGTGACACCTCGCCGGCTTTTCAGGTCAAGCTGCTGCGCGTGCTGCAGGAGGGCGAGGTGCGCCCCGTGGGCGCCAGCCGCCCGGTGCTGGTCGATGTGCGGGTGATCGCCGCCACCCACCGGGACCTGGAGCAGGACGTGCGGTCGGGACGCTTCCGCGAAGACCTGTACTACCGCATTGCCGGCATCACGCTGTCGGTGCCCCCGCTGCGCGAGCGCAGCGCCGACATACTGCCGATTGCCGACATGCTGCTGGTGCGCGCGGGCCAGGAGCTGGGCCGCCCGGACGTGCGCTTTGCCAGCGATGTGCGGGCCAATCTGCTGGCCTACCCCTGGCCAGGCAATATCCGCGAGCTGAAAAACGAGATCTACCGCGCCGTGGCTCTGTCCGACGGACTGACCGTGTCCGCCAGCACCTTGTCCAAGCGCGTGCTGCACGGCCAGCCCGGCATGGCAACCCCACAGCCACAGGGCAACGGCTTGCCCCAGGGCGGCACCTTGCAAGAACGGCTGGACGCCATCGAGGCCGTGATCCTGCGCGAGACCCTGTTGCGGCTGCGCTGGAACAAGACCCACGCCGCCAAGGAGCTGGGCCTGTCGCGCGTCGGCCTGCGCCAGAAGCTGGCACGCTTTGGGCTGGAGGGCCAGGCTGATGGCTGAACCCCGTTTCAACGTGCTGTGGCTGCAGTCGGGCGGCTGCGGCGGCTGCAGCATGTCGCTGCTGTGCGCCGACACGGCCGATTTTCGGGGCCTGCTGCGCCAGATCGGCGTGAACCTGCTGTGGCACCCGGCGCTGTCCCTGGAGTCGGGGGACGAATCCTTGGCTATCCTGCAGGACTGCCTGAGTGGCAAGGTGCCGCTGCATGCGCTGTGCCTGGAGGGCGCGGTGTTGCGCGGGCCCGAGGGCAGTGGGCGCTTCCACATGCTGGCCGGTACACAAGAGCCGATGCTGCAATGGGTGGAGCGCCTGAGCGCCGTGGCCCACCACGTGGTGGCCGTGGGCAGCTGCGCCGCCTTTGGCGGCATCACCGCCGGTGGCATCAACCCGACCGACGCCTGCGGGCTGCAGTATGAAGGTGACCACCCCGGTGGCGCGCTGGGTGCGCAGTGGCGTGATCCGTCGGGCCTGCCGGTGGTCAACGTGGCCGGCTGCCCCACCCACCCGGGCTGGGTGCTGGAAACCCTGGCCGCGCTGGCCGCTGAGTTGCCCATGCCGGCGGAGGCCCTGGACACATTGGGACGGCCCCGCGCCTATGCCGACCAGCTGGTGCACCACGCCTGCTCCCGCAACGAATACTACGAATACAAGGCCAGCGCCGACAAGCCGTCGGACCTGGGCTGCCTGATGGAGCACATGGGCTGCAAGGGCACGCAGGCCCATGCGGATTGCAACATCCGGCTGTGGAATGGCGAGGGCTCGTGCACGCGCGGCGGTTATGCCTGCATCAGCTGCACCGAGCCGGGCTTTGAGGAGCCGGGCCACGCCTTCCACCAGACGCCCAAGGTGGCGGGCATTCCCATCGGCCTGCCCACCGACATGCACAAGGCCTGGTTCGTCGCGCTGGCCTCGCTGTCCAAATCGGCCACGCCCAAACGGGTCAAAGTCAACTCGACGTCCGACCACCTGGTGGTGGCGCCCTTGACCCGGAAGACCCGACTCAAATGACACGTCTGCTGGTAGGCCCATTCAACCGCGTCGAAGGCGATCTGGAGGTCCGTCTGGAAGTAGCCGACGGACAGGTCAAGGAGGCCTGGGTCAACGCGCCCATGTACCGCGGGTTTGAGCAGATCCTGCAAGGCAAGCACCCGTTTGATGCCATGGTTTATGTGCCGCGCATTTGCGGCATTTGCTCGGTCACGCAGTCGGTGGCGGCGGCGCGCGCACTGGCTGCCGCCTGTGGCGTGGAGGCGCCGCCCAATGGCGTGTGGCTGACCAACCTGATGCTGGCCTGCGAAAACGCGGCCGACCATCTGACGCATTTCTACCTGTTCTTCATGCCCGACTTCACGCGCGAGGTCTACGCCGGCCGGCCGTGGCATGCGCAGGCCCTGCGGCGTTTCTCCACGCAGTCCGGCGAACACTCCCGCGAGGCGGTGGCGGCACGCCAGCGCTGGATGCACATCATGGGCACGTTGGGCGGCAAGTGGCCGCACACGCAGTCCATCGTCCCCGGCGGATCGACCCGCAACCTCAGCGCCCCGGAGCGCTTCCGGCTGGGCTCACGCGTGGCGGAGATGCGCAGCTTTCTGGAGCGCGTGCTGTATGCCGCCCCGCTGGAAGAAGTGGTGGCGCTGGACAGCGAGCAGGCCCTGGAGCACTGGCTACAGCGCGACCCCTTGCACGGCGACCTGCGGCTGTTCCTGTCCATCGCCCGCGACCTGCAGCTTGACACCCTGGGCCGTGGCCCTGGCCTGACGCTGAGCTACGGCGGTTTTGCCGACCCCAGCGGCCAGCATGCGATGGCGCCCGGCGTGTGGGACGGAAGCACGCTGCAGCCGGTCAACACAGCGCAGATTGCCGAGGACGCGCGCCACGCCTGGCTGGCGGATGCGGGTGCCCCACCCCACCCCTCCGTCGGCCTGACGCTGCCGCAGATGGACAAGCCCGACGCCTACACCTGGAACAAGGCGCCCCGGCTGGACGGCCGCGTGCTGGAAACCGGCGCCATGGCCCGCCAGCTGGCGGATGGCCAGCCGCTGATTCGCGCCCTGTGGGCACGCACCGGCGGCAACGTGACAACAAGGGTGCTCTCGCGCGCCATTGAACTGGCGCGATTGGTACTGCTGGCCGAGCAGTGTCTGCGCGCTGTTGTGCCCGATACCCCCTGCGCCCATGATGCGGTGCTGCCAGATGAGGCCGATGCCTTTGGCCTGTGCGAAGCCGCGCGCGGCAGCTTGGGCCACTGGCTGTCCATCCGCGGCGGGCACATTGCCAACTACCAGATCATTGCCCCGACCAGCTGGAACTTTTCCCCCCGCGACCGCCACGGCACGCCGGGCGCGCTGGAGGCCGCGCTGGTGGGCGCGCCGGTGCAGCCGGGCGAAAAGACACCAGTGGCGGTGCAGCACATCGTGCGCTCCTTTGACCCCTGCATGGTGTGCACCGTGCATTGATGGAACACCGCGCATGACCCGGCACGCTGCACCCTCCTCCAGCCATCCGCACCCCAAGGGCGTGGACGACGACACCTGGCTGGACGTGATCCAGAAGATGGACGACGTGTATTCGCAGTTGCTGCGCGACGAGGTGGCGCTGGAGGAAAAGAACGCGCAGCTGGAGGTCTCGCAGCAGCTGATCTACAGCCTGCTGTCCTCGATGTCGGACGTGCTGGTGGCTGCCGATGCGCAGGGGCTGATCGAGCAGACCAACCAGGCCCTGTGCGAGCTGGTGGGGTGCAGCGAAGAGGCCTTGCTGGGCGCCCACATGCAGACGCTGCTGCACAGCAGCGCCGGCACCAGCGTGCTGCAGGACATGATGCGCCGCACCGTCACGCTGCGCCAGGGCGAGACGGTGGAGCTGATGCTGCACGACGCCGCCGGCCAGCCGGTGCCGGTGGATTTCACCGCCACGCCGCGCTATGACGGTCGCCGTCGCTGCGTGGGCTATGTGTTTGTGGGGCGGCCCATGGCGGAGATCAAGCGCGCCTACCGCCAGCTGCATGAGGCGCACGAAGCGCTCAAGCTCACGCAGCAGCAGCTGCTGCACGCCGAAAAAATGTCGTCGCTGGGACGCCTGGTGGCCGGCGTGGCGCACGAGCTCAACAACCCCATCAGCTTCGTGCTGGGCAATGTGCATGCGCTGAACCGCTACACCACACGCCTGCGCCAGTACCTGGACGCCGTGCATGCCGAAGCCGCGCTGGGCAACAACCCGGCCCTGATGGCGCTGGCGCAGAAACTGCGCATCGAGCACATCCTGCGCGACCTGCCCTCGCTGATGGACGGCACCATCGAAGGGGCGCAACGCACCGCCAGCATCGTTGACGGGCTCAAGCGCTTCTCGGCGCTGGACGGCGAGGAACGCGAGATGGTGGATGTGGATGCCGTCATCGAGCGCGCCATCCACTGGGTGCGCACCGGCATGAAGCTGGACTTTGACGTGGAGCTGCAAGCCTGCCCGGGCTGTGTGGTGCCCGGCAACGCGGGCCAGCTGCTGCAAGTGCTGATGAACCTGATCCAGAACGCCTACGACGCGGCCAGCGCCCAGCCCGGCGTGTCACCGGTGCTCAAGATCTGCGCCAAACGCGAGGCGAACTTCCTGGTGATCACGCTGCACGACAACGGCCCCGGCATCGCGCCCGAGGTTTTGTCCAGCATTTTTGAGCCCTTCTTCACGACCAAGCCGGTGGGCAAAGGCACCGGCCTGGGGCTGTCCATCAGCTACGGTATCGTCGAGCGCCATGGCGGCACGCTGACCGCGCACAACCACCCGCAAGGCGGGGCCGAGTTCGTGCTGCGCCTGCCCGGGGTCAAGCAGGCGGGTTGACGCTGGTCGGCGGGTGTACCATCGTTTTCCATGAAAGTTGATCCAGCCGTCGTCAAGATTTTTGCCGAGAACGTGCGCGCGGACATCATCCAGCGCCCGGCCGGCCTGAACCTGGACGCGGCCATCGTTCAAAAGATTGCCAACAAGGTCAAGATCTTTCAGGGCATGACGCATGACTGCCTGATGAGCACGCTGGCCATGGCCGAGCACATGCCGCACAAGGCCGGCGAAGTGGTGTTCAACGAGGGCGACATTGGCAGCTCGTTCCACGTGCTCATTTCCGGTGAGATCGCCATTGAAAAGCAGCGCGGAGACCGGGTCGTGACCCTAGCGAAGCTCAGTGCCGGCGAATGCTTTGGCGAAATGGCCCTGGTAGGCAACCCCCTGCGCACCGCGACCGTCCGGGCGCTGCGTGACAGCGTGACGATGCGCTTTGACCGCGAGCGGGTGGACGCCTATGCCGACAGCGCTCGCATCATCTACCGCAACATTGCCCGGGTGCTGGCGGCGCGACTGGATGTCTCCAGTGAAAGGCTGGCCGATCTGGTGGTGCGCACGGGTGGCGACGCCGGCCCGCCCCCCTGATGTCTACTGTTGTTGGTTTTGCAGAGCGGCAATCCGCTCTTCAATCGGCGGGTGCGTCGAGAACAACTGACCGATGCCACCAGTGATGCCAAAGGCTGCCACGCTCTTGGGCAATTCGCCGGGCGCCATGCCTCCCAGACGGGCCAAGGCGTTGATCATGGGCTGCTTGCGACCCAGCAATTGAGCCGAACCGGCATCGGCACGGAACTCGCGGTGGCGCGAGAACCAGGCCACCACGATCGCGGCGGCAAAGCCCAGCACGATGTCCAGCACGATGGTGGTAATCATGTAGCCAATGCCGGGGCCGGAGCGGTCATCGCCCTTGCGCAGAAAGCTGTCGACCGCGTAACCGATGACGCGGCTCAGGAACACGACAAAGGTGTTCATCAC
>Ga0066469_1000438_pt1 | contig 11248 bp, 10 predicted proteins | sample LakWasM103_HOW12_2_FD_59579 | JGI IMG/M metagenome (GOLD analysis project Ga0066469, IMG submission 59579) | Freshwater sediment methanotrophic microbial communities from Lake Washington under simulated oxygen tension - Sediment Metagenome 103_HOW12 | ecosystem: Environmental > Aquatic >... | reverse complement strand
CATCCGCCGCCCAGGACGGACGATCCGTCGATTTTGGGGGATGGACGGCGGGCGCTAGAGACGTTCGGCCAGGGCCATGACCAGCGAAACCGTCACCATGGCCAGTGCAGTCGACACGGCCACGCCGGCCGTGACCAGTTCTTCCGCTACCTGGTAGCGTTGCGAGAACATGAAGACATTGGCGCCGATGGGCAATGACGCGGTAACCACCAGTACGGTCAGCGGCAGACCGTCCAGACCCATCGCCAGGCCAACGGCCGCGACCAGGCCCGGGAGCGCCAGGTTTTTCAGCAGCGCCAGCCCCAGTGCGCCCCGGAGTTGCCCACCAATGCGGGCACTGGCCAGGGTGGCTCCTACCAGCAACAGCGACATGGGTCCCATTGCATTGCCCAGCAATTGCAGGGGCCGGTCCAGCACGGTTGGCATTAGCAGGCCGGTTTGGGCGAACAGCAGGCCTACCAGAATGGGCAGCGGCACCGGGTGCAAGATGCCGCTGCGCAAGGCGTCCAGCACCGGCTTGCGCCAGGCCGCCCGGGTTCCGGGTTCCATGGTGTTGACTGCTGCCTGGCGGGCGACGGCCAGTTCCAGTGCGATGGTGGCCAGAGTGAGGAGGATCAGGGCGTGCAGTGAAATGATGGTGAACAGCGTCACCATGCCCTGCTCACCGTAGGCCAGGCCAATCAGGGGCACGCCAATCGCCACGGTATTGCTGAAAGTAGCCGCCAGGGCCAGCACGGTCGCTCGCTGCGAAGCGCGGCGCCACACCAGCATGACCAGAAACAAGCCGATCACGGCCGCAAAATACGCGACCACCGGTTTGAAGTCCAGCCGTTCCACATGGACGGTGCTCATGGTGCGGAACAGCAGGGCCGGTGTCAGCACCATGAACACCAATCGTCCCAAGTCTTTTGTGGCCTCAGCCCTCATCCAACCTGCGCGACATGCTATGAAACCAATAGCAATCAATAGAACGACCGGGAGCAGGGAAGACAGGACAATGGAATGCATGGACAAGGCGCCAGAAACCGCCATTTTCCGTGATCCGCGCGGTTGTCTGGCGTGTGGGGCTTTGGGTGCGCCCCGGGCACAGGCCTCAGACCAGGCCGTTGGCTGTTGCCAGCAAATACCCCACCAGACAGGATGTGGACACGCCGATCAGTCCCGGCAGGATGAAGCTATGGTTGATCACGTACTTGCCAATGTGGGTGGTGCCCGAGCGGTCGAACTGGATGGCGGCCAGGTCACTGGGGTAGGTGGGCAGGATGTAGTAGCCATATGAGGCCGCAGCAAACGCCACGATGTAGCCGGGCGGCACACCAATGGCCAGACCCACCGGCACCATGGCGCTGATCGCAGCCGCTTGCGAGTTGACCAGCTTGGACACCAGCAGCAGGGCAATGGCGTAGGTCCAGGGCTGGGTCTTGACCAGGTCGGTCAGGGCCGCCTTGAGCTCAGGCAGATGGGCTTCAAACACGGTGTCAGCCATCCAGGCAATCCCGAAGACTGCGACCACGGCAACCATTCCGGCCCGAAACACTTCGGTCTTTCCTATGGACGAGGGGTCGGTTTTGGTGAACACAATCATCAGCGCGCCGGCCAGCAGCATGAACATCTGGATTGTCAGCACCATGGACAGCGGCTTGCCGCCGATTAACGGACGCAGGGATGTGAAGGCACCCAGAATGGCCACCACAACGATGGAGCCTACAAAGATCCACATCGCCGTCCACTGGCTGGCGGAGAGTTTTTTGCCCATCAGCGTGGCGCTCTCACCATAGATGATCTGGTGCTGTGCCGGGTCGGTCAGGCGTTTCTGGAACACGGCGTCGTCGGCCAGGTCCTTGCCTCGGAACCAGCTGAAAATGCCGATCAGCAGCACCCCGGCCAGTGTCGACGGGATGGTGATCGACAGCACCTGGATGAAGTCGATCACGTGGCCGTTCACCGGTGCTTTGGCCAGAAAGGCCACCAGTGACACCACGGCCACGGATACCGGGCTGGCCAGAATGCCCATCTGGCTGGCCACGGAAGAAGCCGCCATGGGCCGTTCGGGCCGGATGTCGTTCTTGATGGCAATGTCGTAGATGATGGGCAGCATCGTGTAGACCACGTGGCCCGTGCCACACAGAATGGTCAGCAGACAGGTCGTGAACGGCGCCAGGATGGAAACGTATTTGGGGTTGTTGCGCAGAATTTTTTCCGCACCCTTGAGCAGCACTTCCAGGCCACCTGATGCCTGCAACGTGGCCGAGGCGGCGACGACGGCGATGATGGTCAGCATCACATCCACAGGCGGCTTGCCGGGTGGCAGCTTGAAGGCGAACGTCATGATGACAATGCCAATGCCGCCCAGTAGCCCCAACGCCACACCGCCTTTTCGGGCGCCATAAAACAGGCAGATCAGGATGATGGCAACTTGTAAAAGAATATCCATGGCAACGCTCCTTCGGTTGGGTGCAACTGTAGTCCTGATCAGGGTAAACCCGTATATTGAATGAGGCAAACTTGACTTGTATCAATCAATCAGGTGCCGCGGCCGGTGTGAACTGGTGTGCTGAATAATCCCCGCATGGTTTCCTCTTCCTCCGACATCGTCCTGTGCACGTTGAATGCCAAGTACATCCACGCCTCGCTGGGTCTGCGTTACCTGTTGGCCAATATGGGTGATTTGGAGGAACGCACCGCGCTGCGGGAGTTCACCATTGCCCGCAACCCGCAGGAACTGGCAGACGAACTGTTGGCCCTGGGGCCACGCATCATCGGGCTGGGCGTGTATATCTGGAACGTGACCGAGACCACGGAACTGGTGCGCCTATTGAAGGCCGCGCGGCCCGACGTGAAGGTGGTGTTGGGCGGGCCCGAGGTCAGCCACGAGTGGGCCGAACAGACCATCGTGCAGTTGGCAGATCATCTGATCACGGGCTGGGGCGATGTGAGTTTTCCGAAGCTGTGCAAGGCCTTGCTGTACGGGCCGCAACCGCTGATGAAGGTGCTGACTGGCGAGCAGCCAGACCTCGATACCCTGGTCTTGCCCTATAGCCGCTACACCGATGCCGATCTGGCGCACCGTCTGCTGTATGTGGAGGCCTCGCGCGGCTGCCCGTTCAAGTGCGAATTTTGCCTGAGTTCGCTGGACAAGACGGCCAAGGCCTTTGCGCTCGAAGGCTTTCTGGCAGAGATGGACAGCCTGTACCAGCGCGGCGCGCGCAACTTCAAGTTTGTGGACCGCACCTTTAATCTGAAGATTGACGCGTCGGTGCGCATTCTGGAATTTTTCCTGGAGCGCCTGACCGACGACTTGTTCGTGCACTTCGAGGTCATCCCCGACCACCTGCCCGACCGGCTCAAGGCGCTGATCGTGCAGTTCCCGCCGGGTGTGTTGCAGCTGGAGGTGGGCATCCAAACCTTCAATGCAGAGGTGCAGCAGCGCATCTCGCGCCGCCAGGACAACGACAACACCGAAGCCAATCTGGCCTGGCTGGTGCAACAGTCAGCTGCCCACTTGCACACCGATCTGATTTTTGGTCTGCCCGGAGAAACGCTGGACAGTTTTGCCGCCGGCTTTGACCGTTTGCATGCCTTGCATCCGCATGAGATTCAACTGGGCTTGCTCAAGCGGCTGCGCGGGACTCCCATTGCACGCCATACCGTGGCACATGGCATGGTGTACGACACCCGCCCGCCGTACGCCGTGCAGCAGACCGTGGTGGTCGACGCGGCGACCGTGCAGCGCTTCATCCGCCTGGCGCGTTACTGGGACCTGGTGGCCAACTCGGGCCGCTTTACCCGCACGCTGGGTGTCTTGCTCGCAGGTACCTCGGCGTTTGCGGCCTTTCTGGCCTGGAGCGACTGGTTGTGGCAGACCACGGGCAAAACCCATGGCTTGACCCCGGAGGACCTGGTCGATGCGCTGTTCGACTACCTGACCCGCCAGCGTGCGGTGCCCACGCAGGCAGCAAGGCAGCTGTTGCTGGAAGACTATGCGGGCAGTGGCGCCCATGCCCGCCCACGCTGTCTGCATGCGGTGTTGCCCCGGCCTCTGGCGCCGCAGCACAGCATCAAGGCCCGCCAGCTGGCGCAGCGCCAGGCGCAACATGGGCGTCGTGCAGGGTGAGCGCGTATTGACCGCGGACCACTTGACGCTGATACTTCCGCCCATGCCGACCCCCACACCCGAACCGCAAACGCCAGCAACTGACGTTGCGGCGGTTCACGCAGCGTATCTGTCTGCACCGCTACGGGATCTGGACGCATGGACGCGCTATTTCCGGGATGCGCCCATCCCCGTGCTAGCCAGCACATCGCGGGCGATCGAGGTCTTGCGCGCCGATGAAGACAACGTTGATGCCAGTATGCTGGCCACGGTGATCGAAGCAGATCCGCTGATGACACTGAAGCTGTTGGCGCATGTGGCCAGCAAACGCCGCCCGGGCACCTTTACGGAAACCGAAAGCGTCACCACCTCGCTGGTGATGACCGGCATATCCCCCTTTTTCAGAAGCTTTGGCGTGCAGCCCACCGTTGAAGACTGGCTGCACGACCAGCCACAGGCGCTGGAAGGGTTGCGGACGTTGCTGCGCCGCTGCGAGCGGGCTGCGCACTTCGCCCTGGGCTTTGCGGTGCACCGCGGCGACACCGATGTGGGGGTGATTCGCCTGGCAGCTTTTCTGTATGACTTTGCCGAGCTACTGATGTGGTGCCACGCACCGACGCTGCAGTTGTACATGGCCCAGGCACAGCGGGCCGACTCCACCCTGCGCACCGCAACCGTTCAGCGTGGCGTGCTCAATATCGAGCTTGATGACCTGCGCCAGACCTTGATGAAGATGTGGCACTTGCCGGAGCTGCTGGTGCGCATCAGTGACAACCGCCATGCCGACCAGGCCATCGTGCGCAACGTCGTGCTGGCCGTGCGTCTGGCCCGCCACACCATGCACGGCTGGGACAACCCGGCCTTGCCGGACGATATCGAAGACATCGCCAAACTGCTGAACTCGGTGCCCCGGGCGACGCTGGCCTTTGTGCACAAGATAGACCACGCCATTTAGCGTACCAACTGGTTGAGCTGGATGATGGGCAGCAGCACCGCCAGCACGATCAGCATCACCACCAGACCCATGACCACGATCAGCAACGGTTCCAGCAGCGTGGCCAGTTGCATGGCGCGGCGCTGCACCTCGGTGCTGAGCTGGCGGGCCGCGCGCTCCAGCATCAGCGGCAGCTGGCCGGTCTGCTCGCCCAGGCGGGCAAACATGCTCAGCAGGCCGGGAAAGCGCTTCTTTTGCGCCAGGGCCGAGGCCAGCGGCGCCCCCTCACGCACCAGCACCAGGGCGTCCAGCGCGTCGGTGCGCATGGCCCGGTTGGACAGGGTGTCGGCCGCAGCCTGCAGCGCCTTCAGAATCGGCACACCCGCCGCCGCCAGCATGGACAGCGTGCCGGCAAAACGGGCGGCGTTGTAGCCGCGCGATAACCTACCCAAAATGGGTAAAGTCAGCCATACGGCATCAAATCTTTCACGAAATGCGGCGTTAGCCCACGCAAAACGGCCACATATAGCTATTAAAACAATAGCAATCAGCATCATCCAGCCCTGGTTGCGTACAAAGTTGCCCAGGCCGAGCATGATCACGGTCAGCAAGGGAAGTGCCCGCTTGCTGCCGGCAAACACCTCGGCCACCTGGGGCACCACGTAGCCCAGCAGGAACATCACGATGGTGATGGCCACAAGCGTCACGATGGCCGGGTACAGCGCCGCGCCCACCAGTTGCGACTTCAGCGCCTGGCTCTGCTCCAGGTCATCGGCCAGGCGCTCCAGCACCAGGCCCAGGTTGCCGCTGTGCTCACCGGCACCCACTACGGCGCAATACGTTGGGGCGAACTCGCGCGGGTGTTGCGCCAGCGCCGTGGCAAAGGCCGTGCCGCCATTGACCTCGGAGCGCAACGCGGCCACCAGGTTGCGTTGGCGTTCGTCGTCGGCCTCTTCGGATAGCGCCGTCAGCGCCCGCTCCAGCGGCAAACCGGACGACACCAGCCCGGCGATCTGGCGCGTCCAGATGGCCAGTGCCGTCGCATTGAAGACGCGCGACGTCCACAGCGTCGTCGACTGCCGGGCGGTTTCGCTCGTACCTGCGGCGCCCGGGCCTACTGGCTCCACGCCCAGTGGCACCAGTGACTGGGCGCGCAGCAGGCCACGTGCGGCCTTGGCCGTATCGGCGTCTATGACACCTTTGCGGGTGCTGCCATTGGCATCGAGGGCTTCAAAGGAATAGGCGGGCATGTGGCGATGTTAGCCGGTGATGATTCGCGGGGAGTAACCCCGCTCAACGGGCGAAACTCACCGCCAAGTCGCAGGGCGTATTCCTGACGCCCAAGAAAACATCTAGCAAAAAGTTTGATCTAAAACAATGATCCAGGATAAGTTTAAAGACTAGGGTAAACCCTTTGATTTATATCAATCAGGGCGGTTCTGGCCGCGGTTTCAATGGCCCCCGGGAATGTCCCCTGCTCCAAATTTTCGACTTCACTATGAAAAAACAAGTTATCGCCGCCGCTGTTTTGTGCACGCTCGTGTCGGGCGCCGCCTTCGCCCAGCAGGCCAAGGAAGGTCCGTTCATGGTTCGTGCTCGAGCAGTCAGCTTGAACAGCGCCAACGGCGACACCACCGGTTTGGGTTTGTCCATCAACAACAAATGGATTCCTGAAGTGGATATCAGCTACTTCCTCAGCAAGAATCTGGCGGTCGAACTGATCCTGACCGTTCCCCAGAAGCATACGTTGACGTCCTCTGCCCTGGGCAAGGAGATCGGTTCGCTGGAACACCTGCCACCCACGCTGCTGCTGCAGTACCACTTTGCCGGCAACGGCGGTGCCAAACCCTATGTAGGTCTGGGCGTGAACTACACCAAGTTCACTGCGGTCGATATTCTCAATGGCGCGGTTGGCGTCAACAGCGACAGCTGGGGCGGTGCCGTGCAGGCCGGTGTGGATATCCCGCTGGGTGGCAATATGTACTTGAACTTTGACGTGAAGAAGGCCTACATCAAGACCGACGTGTATATCGGCACGGCGAACCAGGGCACCTTCAAGGTGGATCCCGTTCTCGTCGGCGTGGGCCTCGGCTGGCGCTTCTAATTCTCTAGCGTTTCTCAAAGGTTGGCCCTGCCGCGCGCTGCGCGGCAGGGCTTTTTTTTTGCCCGCGGCACTGGTGTAAACCCCCATCCCGATAGCGCACGTCACCCGGGTTTACCTGCATGACAAAACCTACTCTGCGAACTACCATCAGGAAAACGCACGATCGTGCTTTTTTGACTCCGGTCAGTTGATACCCGCAACCGATACCAGGTCACCCAGCGACAGCGCCCCCACCCCAGAGGTCGCACTGCCTTCGCAGACGGATTCCTTTCAACCCCTTGGGCCGCAGAGCCCTATTGGAGACAATTTTGAAAAAAATCGTGATGACCTGGTTGGGTGCCTGCTTGCTGGCCCTCTCCCTCATGCCCAGCGCCGCGCTGGCCGCGGGCTACACCCAGACCAAATACCCCATCGTGCTGGTGCACGGCCTGTTTGGCTTTGACAATATCGGACCGGTGGAATACTGGTATGGCATTCCGTCCGCACTGCGCGCCGATGGTGCCAAGGTCTATGTGACCCAGGTATCGGCTGCCAACAGTACCGAAGTGCGTGGTGAACAGCTGCTGACCCAGGTCAAGCAGATCCTGGCCGCCACGGGCGCGGCCAAGGTCAACCTGATTGGCCACAGCCACGGCGGGCCTACGATCCGCTATGTGGCCTCGGTGCGTCCCGATCTGATTGCCTCTGCCACGTCGGTCGGAGGTGTCAACAAGGGCTCCGCCGTGGCCGACGTGCTGCTGGGCATTGCGCCGCCCGGATCGCTGTCCAATACCGTCATCGTGTCCATCACCAATGGCCTGGCGACGGTCATCAATTTTCTGTCCGGTGGTGGAGGCTTGAACCAGAACGCGCTGGCTGCTGCCCAGTCACTGAGCACGGCGGGTTCACAGAAATTCAATGCGGCCCACCCGGAAGGCGTACCCACCACGTCCTGCGGTGAAGGCGCCTACACGGCGCGCGGCGTGTCCTACTTCTCGTGGAGCGGAGCCAAGCCCTACACCAATGTGTTCGACATCATTGATCCTGCGCTGGCGCTGACCTCGCTGGCCTTTGGCGGCGCGAAGAACGATGGCCTGGTGGCCAGCTGCTCCAGCCACCTGGGGCGCGTGATCCGCGACGACTACGCGATGAACCATCTGGACGAAGTCAACCAGACCGTGGGCCTGGTCAATCTGTTCGAGACCAACCCGGTGACGATCTACCGCCAGCACGCCAACCGGCTAAAGGGCCTGGGCCTGTAAAGCCACCATGCGCCTGAACCGCACTACTTGGGGCGGCCTGGCGCTGCTGAGCCTGGCCCTGGTGGTGGGCGCATGGGTGCTATGGAGCCCGGACGACAGCCCGCCGGCTACGCCCCCCGCGGTAGCCGGCCCTGCCAGCCGGTCCGCGCCGTTTGTGCGTTCCATGCAGGACACGTTGCCCGATGGTGATCTGCAGACCATGCAGGGGGGCTCCGGCGCGGGCGCAACCGGTGCCTTGGCGTATGGCGAACTCAAACGCCTGTTTGACTACTACCTGAGCGCCGTGGGGGAACAAAGCATAGCGGCCATCACGCAACACATTCAGACCGAGCTGGAGCGGCGCTTGCCGGCACCACAGGCCGCAAAAGCCCAGCGCCTGTTGGCCTTGTACATTGAATTCAAACGCGAGCTGGTGCGCCTGGAAACCCAGCCCCAGTTGGCCGGAAATGGCGTGCAAGCCGTACGCGCGCGCCTGCTGGCCATGCAGGACCTGCGCAGTCGTTTCTTCAACGAAGAGGAAACGCAGGGCATGTTTGGCTTTGACGATGCCTACGACATGGACGCCATCGCCCGTCTGGAGATCAGCCAGAACCCAGCGCTCAGCGCAGTGCAGAAGCAGCAGCAACTGGCGGCTGTGGATGCCGCCATGCCGGCGAATTTGCGAAGGGAACGCGAGGCCAGCAGTGTGGTGGTCCGTGTGGAGCAGCAAGCCCAGGAATTGCGCGCCAAGGGCGCCAGCGAGGACGACATCTACCGCATGCGCGCCCGGGAATTTGACCCGCAGGCCGCCGCACGGCTGGCCGATGTGGACCGCGAAGAAGCAGCCTGGAAGGCGCGCATCGCCCGATACCAGGACGAGCGCAGCAAGCTCATGAAGACCCAGGCCAATGCCACGGAGTCCGAGCGCCAGACGGTGCTGGCCCAACTGCAGCAAACCTACTTTACGGAGGCCGAGCGCCCCCGGCTGGCGGCCTACGAATAGACCCTTTGGCCGAGCCGCGTGGCGGGCTCAGTGGGCCAGACGCTTGCCGTGGGGCAGACTGGCCAGACGGGCAAACAGGCTGCGGCAGTAGCCGTTGATGGCCAGGCACTTGTTGATTTCATCCACGGGCAGCGGGCCGGACACCACGACGATGTCGTTGGCACTGTCGATAGCGCCGCTGGCACGCAGGCGTCGGCGCGTGTTGCTGGCCCAGGAATGGATGCGGGTCGGGTTGCCGTGCTCGTGCAGTTCGCCAGTGCGCACGTCAAACGCAATGGCCACGGTTTCCGTCATCAGGCGCAGCCGGTGCTCACCGGTGGCCTTGCTGGGCGGTGTACTCAAATCGTACAAATGGTAGCGGCCTTGCTTGAGCTGGTATTGGAGAGAAGACATGCGGTTTCCTTGGTCAACCGATTGTGTGCCGCTGCAGGCAGATCAAAAATGAAAGAAGGCGGCAAATCACCGGGCAAATATCAGTCGCGCGTCACGCGGACCAGTTCTTCGCGGGATGTGATGCCGCTTTGCACCAGTCGCTCGCCGTCCTCGCGCATCAGCGTCATGCCGTCGGCGATAGCCGCCGTGCGGATGTCGGCCTCGGATGCCTGGTGGTGAATCTGTGCACGGATGGCGTCATTGGTCACCAGCAACTCAAACACGCCGGTGCGCCCCAGGTAGCCGGTGTGGCCACATGCCGGGCAACCCGTACCGTGGCACGTGGTGCACAGTTTGCGCAGCAAGCGCTGGGCCAGCACACCCAGCAATGAGGAGCTCAGCAGGAAGGGCTCTATCCCCATATCGGTCAACCGCGTCACCGCACTGGCTGCGTCATTGGTGTGCAGCGTGGCCAGCACCAGGTGGCCGGTCAGCGACGCCTGGATGGCGATTTGCGCGGTCTCAAAGTCGCGGATTTCACCGATCATGATGACGTCCGGGTCCTGGCGCAGGATGGCGCGCAAGGCCTTGGCAAAGTCCAGGTCGATCTTGGCGTTGACCTGGGTCTGCCCCACGCCCGCCAGTTCATATTCGATAGGGTCTTCCACGGTCATGATGTTCTGGCGACGGGTGTCGAGCTTTTGCAACGCGGCGTACAGCGTCGTGGTTTTGCCCGATCCAGTGGGTCCGGTGACCAGAATGATGCCGTGGGGCTGGGCCACCAGGTGCTCAAAGCGCTGCAGCACATCGCCCTGCATGCCCACCGATTCCAGGCTCAGCTTGCCGCCGCTCTTGTCCAGTAGACGCAGCACGGCCCGTTCGCCATGGGCGCTGGGCAGGGTGCTGACGCGCACATCGACCCCGCGCGTGCCGATGCGCAAGGAGATGCGGCCGTCCTGCGGCAGGCGCTTTTCTGCAATGTCCAGGTCGGCCATGATTTTCAGGCGCGAGATCAGCGCGGCGTGCAGCGCGCGGTTGGGCTGCACGACATCGCGCAGCGAGCCATCGACGCGAAAGCGCACGCTGGAATGGCGCTCGTAGGGCTCGATGTGGATGTCGCTGGCGCCATCGCGTGCGGCCTGGGTCAGCAGGGCGTTGAGCATGCGGATGATGGGTGCGTCGTCGGAGGTCTCCAGCAAGTCTTCAATCGCCGGGAGGGCCTGCATCATGCGTGACAGGTCGACATCGGCCTCCACTTCGCTGATGACGGTGGCGGCGCTGGATTCGCTCTGTGCGTAGGCCGCGCTGATGCGCTGGCGCAGCAGTTCAGCGGCTTGCGTCTCCACGTGGGGTACGCCGAACTTGCGCATGACCTCGCCGACCGCACTGCGCTGGGCCGCGGTGTCCAGCGCATGCAGCCACAGCGTCAGTGCGCCATCCTGGTCTTCCAGCAGCAGTTCGTGGCTGCGTGCAAAGGCGTAGGGCAAAGGGTACTGCATGCGAGACCCTGTCTATTTCTTCG
>Ga0066469_1000437_pt1 | contig 11249 bp, 8 predicted proteins | sample LakWasM103_HOW12_2_FD_59579 | JGI IMG/M metagenome (GOLD analysis project Ga0066469, IMG submission 59579) | Freshwater sediment methanotrophic microbial communities from Lake Washington under simulated oxygen tension - Sediment Metagenome 103_HOW12 | ecosystem: Environmental > Aquatic >... | reverse complement strand
GCCCGAACACCCAATCCACCAGCCTGGCGGCGGTCTGCCAGAATGTGGATATACGTTTAACAAGCCGTGGAGCCAGTGCAAGCAAGGCTGTGAGCCACTTTCAGGGGAATTCGATGTCCAGTATATGGAGCATGTCCCAACTTATAGAGCAGTTTCACTTGCTCTGGAAATTGCGTTAAAGCTCATGTTCACCAAACGCATGCTTGCCGCGGCCTATGTTGTGTTGTTGTTCTCCCTAGCCACGTTTTGGTTTGGTCTGCACAGCCTTCCGAAGTGGGTTCTCTTCGCTGTATTCTTCGTCGGCTTCTTTGCGGCAGGTTTCACAGTCATCTATCCTTGGGCCAACTATCGGCGCACGAAGGCGCAGCACCTCCAATCCCGCATGTTGGAGTCACGCAATGAGCTTTAACAGGTTCGTGGAATGGACCCACAACGGCGGCCAGCGTGGTCGCCTTTCTTCAATGCTGAGTGCGCCGTTGCGGCCCACTCACGGCCGACGTTCGATATCATGATCAAGGTGATTGACCAGGCGGCGGTGGACTATCTGAACTGGCTCGGTGGAGCCATTCACAATTGCGCCTTACCGGCGACGAATCAGGTGAGGGCCGCCGCAGGGTGCCTGGCCATTGCTCAGGAGCATCATCGCGCCATCGTTGTCCTTCTCGATCATGATCGGTTCGCGTCGGCGTTCGCCGTCTTGCATTCTTGGATTGCCCGCTTTGGTTCGTTAACGCGTTGGTGGGCTTGCCGACTCTGTGGCAACGTCGAATGGGGCCGACGCCCGAACACCCAATCCACCAGCCTGCCAAAATAAGGGTATACGTTTAACAAACCGTGGAACCAGCGCAAGCAAGGCTGTAAGCCACTTTCAGGGGATTTTGATGGTCAACTTATGGAGTAACGCTAAATGTCCTGAGCACTTTTGGGTGCTCTGGACATTGAGTTAGGCATCATGGAAACCAAAGATCCGCTCTTCTACTACGAAGCCATCGGCAAGGCTCTTTTGCGAGTGGCGCCTCCTGGCTGGTCGTCAATTCACGTGGAGATTGCTTTAGATGGTCTGCGGGTTGATGCAGTAGTGTCCTATGAACTTGATGGCAGCACTGGCTATCTCACCGGAGTTCCTAGATTGGCAACCTACTTCTATGACCTCGCCAGAGTAGTCAGCACCGAGGAGAAGGGCTTGTTCAAGAAATGCTCGTTCTCGCTTCACGACTCGGAAAGATACGACGTCAACTTCACGTACTAAGCCGGTAGTAAATCAGGCCAGTTTGTCCTCAAGTGATGCCTAACAAGTCGCTTGGTGGCGAGACGCAAACGCGCAGTGTTGGAGAGAGAGGCTATAAGCAATACAGGCCGCTAGCCTTCGTGGAATATGCCTAAGAAGCTATGCATTTTGTAGCGATCAACACCACGCACCGCCAGGTCGGTGGGCCGGGTGTCCCTTCGTCGGCCCCATTCGCGGCAGCTACAAAACAGGCGTACTCTCCACAGCGTTAACGTAGTAACAAAAGAGAACCCAAAAACAGCCGCCCGCGAGCGTGGGCCAGAGAAGGGGCACCCGGCCCACCGGCCCCGCCAGACCCGCCCCGCAAGATTAAAAGGTTTCCCAATCGTCATCAGATCCAGCGGTGGCCTTGGCCGATGACGCCTTGGGCGCGGCGGGCGCCTTGACCGGCGGCGCAAGGGTTGCCTGCTGGCCTCTCAGTGCCGGCTTCCTGGGCGCAGGTGCCAGTTTGGGCGGGCGGGGTGGAGGCGTCTGACGGACCGGTGCGGGTTGAGGCGCCTGGCGCCGCACAGCCGGGGCCTCGTGTTCGGCGGAGAGCTTGAACACGGCCACCACATCGACCAGCTCCTGCGACTGCTGCTTGAGGCCGCTGGCCGCAGCGGCCATCTGTTCAACCAGTGCCGCGTTTTGCTGCGTGGCGTTGTCCATATGGCTCACCGCCTCGCCGACCTGCGCCACGCCGGCGGCCTGCTCGTTGCTGGAGGCGCTGATCTCGACCATGATGTTGGTCACGCGTTTGATTGAATCGACGACCCTCGTCATGGTCTCTCCGGCCTTGTCCACGAGTGTCGTGCCCTGCTCTACGCGCTCCACGCTGGCGTTGATCAGCATCTTGATTTCCTTGGCGGCTTCGGCGCTGCGCCCGGCCAGGGACCGCACCTCGCTGGCCACCACGGCAAAGCCACGGCCCTGCTCGCCGGCCCGGGCTGCTTCCACGGCGGCGTTCAGCGCCAGGATATTGGTCTGGAAGGCAATGCCGTCAATGACGCTGATGATGTCGGAAATCTTGCGCGAGGACTCGTTGATGCCCTTCATGGTTTGCACCACCTGGTTGACCACTTCGCCGCCCTGGGTGGCCACGACGGATGCATCGGCGGCCAGCTGGTTGGCGTGCAACGCCGACTCGGCATTGCCGCGCACCGTGGAGCCCAGCTCTTCCATGCTGGCAGCGGTTTCTTCCAGTGCGCTGGCCTGTTGTTCGGTGCGGGAGGACAGGTCGTGGTTGCCCTGGGCGATTTCGGCGCTGGCGTTGGCCACCGACTCCGAACCCCTGCGCACGTTGGAGACCACCCCGGCCAGGCTGGTTCGCATGTCTTCCATGGCGTGCAGCAGCAGCGAGATCTCGTCCTTGCCGTTGGCGTCCAGTGACACCGTCAGGTCACCCTTGGCAAACCCTTGCGCTGCCTGAACCGCAAATCCCAAGGGGCGGGTAATGAGACGGGTGATCCACAGGCCCAGGCCGGCGGCCAGGGCGACGGCAATCAGCACCACCAGCATCAGACCACCGCGTGCCACGGAGTAGGTGGACTTGGCGCTGTTGTAGGCTTCTTCGGCCCCTTGCTTGTTGAACGTGATCAGGCCATCCAGTGTCTTGAACAGCGCTCGCAGCGCGGCCTGCGATTCACCGTTCATGTAGGCAGTCGATGCAATGGCCTCGGCCGGTCCGATGTTGGAGAGTTCCAGCAGCTTCTTCTGCGCCTCGTAGTAGCGGGCCAGGTTCTTCTGGTACTCCGTCCACATCTTCTCTTCCTCAGCGCCCGTCACCATGGACTTGTATTTCTCGCCCACCTCGACAATCTTGGCCTTGGCCTTGTTGATGGTGTCTTCCTCTGGCGATTTTTCTTCACCCAGTACGGCGATGACGTGCTGCATCTCCGCACGGCGGATGGTGTTGAGGTGAATCTGCAAGTCGCCCACCAGCGAAACGCTGGGCAGCCAGTTGGTGGCCATATCCTCGGTATTGCCATTGATCTTGGCCAATTCGAACATGGCAAAGCCGCCGGCCATCGCGGTCGATATCACCAGGATCAGGAACACGGCCCCCAGCTTCACGCTGATTTTGATGTCGGAAAGATTCATTTTTTCTCCACAAAAACACTGGACGGACTGCCACGCGGGCATCCGTTTGCTCAGCACCCATCTTGCATGGTTTTTCGCCATCCGGTAGGTGGTTGTTTCCCTAATGTGTCTGCTAGCGTAAGATTTCTGGCACCTGCGCGACACCTGTGCGCCATCCAAGGAAATCCATGACTGCTGCCACCCCCCCCAACACCCTGCAAACCATCACCCTTGGCGGGGGCTGCTTCTGGTGCACGGAGGCGGTCTATGTGCAGGTCCAAGGGGTGGTCGACGTGGAATCCGGCTACAGCAATGGCCATGTGCAGCATCCCACGTATGAGGACGTATGCACGGGCACCACCGGCCACAACGAAGTGGTCAAGCTGGTGTACGACCCGGCGCAGATCAGCACGCGCGAGGTGCTGGAGATTTTCTTCGTCATCCACGACCCCACCACGCTGAACCGCCAGGGCAACGACAGTGGCACGCAGTACCGCAGCGGCATTTACTACTCCACGCCCGAGCAGCAGGCGGTGGCCCAGGCGGTAATGGCCGAGATGGCGGCCAGCGGCGTCTACAGCCGCCCCCTGGTGACCGAGGTGCTGCCGCTGACCAACTACTGGCCGGCCGAGGACTACCACCAGGACTTCTTTGCGCGCAATCCGCACCAGGGCTATTGCATGGCGGTGGCGGCGCCCAAGGTGGCGAAGTTTCGAAAGACTTTTGCGCGGTTGCAAAAAGCCTGACCTGTATCAACTTTTTCGTGCTCAGGCGCCGCGCCCCGCACCACAAATGCGGGCCGCGAAGTTAAGATGGATTCGTAATTGCCCGCCACCGAAAGACTGTCATGAGCAAAACCCCTAGTACTTCCATTCGTACCGTTGCCCTGGTCGGCCACGGAGCAGCCGGCAAGACCACGCTGGCGGAAAGCCTGCTGGCGGCCACCGGCGCCATTACCAGCCGGGGTACCGTGGAAAAGGGCAACACCACCTGCGACTTTGACCCCCTGGAAAAAGAGTTCGGCCATTCGCTGCAGACCGCGTTGGCCACGCTGCAGTGGGGCGGCGCGCAGATTCACCTGATCGACACCCCGGGCTACCCCGACTTTGCCGGGCAGGCCATTGCCGCGCTGGCCGGTGTGGACACGGCGCTGGTGGTCATCAATGCGCAAACCGGCATCGAGCTGGCCACCGAGCGCATGTTCAACCTGGCCGGCGAGCGCGGACTGTGCCGCATGGTGGTCATCAACAAGATCGATGCCGACAACGTGGATCTGGCGGTCCTGGTCAACCAGATTCGCGAGCGCTTTGGCAAGCAGTGCCTGTTGCTGGACCTGCCGGCCCACCACGGCCAGGACGTGGTCGAGCTGCTGGGCCACACCGATGGCGACAGCGACTTTGCATCGGTGGCCGCCGCGCACCGCGCCCTGATCGACCAGATCATCGAAGAAGACGATACCCTGATGGCGCGCTACCTGGAGGACGGCGTGGACCCCAGTCCGCAGGAACTGCATGCACCGTTTGAAGCGGCGCTGCGTGCAGGGCACCTGATTCCTATTCTGTTTGTGTCGGCCAAGACTGGCGCGGGCGTGCCGCAGCTGCTCGATGCGCTGGCCCAGCTGGCCCCCAATCCGGCCGAAGGCAACCCGCCCCCGTTTTACCGCGGCGAGCCCGGCGCACAGCCTCAGGCCTTTGCGGCGCAGCCGGATGATGCGCTGCACGTGCTGGCCCATGTGTTCAAGGTGGTGATGGACCCGTTCATCGGCAAGATGGGGGTGTTTCGCGTGCACCAGGGCACTATCGCCCGGGACGCGCAGCTGTTCGTCGGCTCGGGCAAGCGGCCGTTCAAGGTGGCGCACCTGTACCGCCTGCAGGGCAAGGACTACATCGAAGTACCCAGCCTGGGGCCGGGCGATATCGGGGCCGTGGCCAAGGTCGAAGAAATCGAGTTCGACTGCGTGCTGCACGACTCGCATGACGAAGACCACATCCACCTCAAACCGCTGCAGTTTCCGCTACCCATGCAGGGCCTGGCGGTGCAGACCAAGCGCAAGAGCGACGAGCACCGCCTGTTTGAAATCCTGCACAAGCTCGAACTCGAAGACCCGTGCTTCAAGGTCGAGCGCCACCCCCATACCAACGAGACGGTGATCCGAGGCTTGGGCGACATGCACCTGCGCACCAAGCTGGCCCGCATGCAGCAGCAGTTCAAGATGGAGCTCGACACCAGCCCGCCGCGCATTGCCTACCGCGAAACCATCACCCAGCCTTCGGAGGGCCACTGCCGCCACAAGAAGCAAAGCGGCGGTGCCGGCCAGTTTGGCGAGGTGATGCTGCGCATCGAGCCGCTGGATCGCGGCGCCGGCTTTGAGTTTGTCGATGTGGTCAAGGGCGGCGCCATTCCCGGGGTCTTCATGGCCGCGGTAGAAAAAGGCGTGCGCCAGGCGCTGACCGACGGTGTCGTGGCGGGCTACCCGGTGCACGACCTGCGTGTCACCGTGTATGACGGAAAAACCCATGCGGTGGACGGCAAGGACATTGCGTTCACGCTGGCCGGGCGCAAGGCCACGGTGGAGGCGGTGCGCAAGGCCCACCCGATTGTGCTGGAGCCCATGGTCAACATCGAGGTGCTGGCGCCCGAGGCCTCCATTGGCGATCTGACCGGTGACCTGTCCAGCAAACGTGGCCATGTCACCGGCACGCAGCCGCGCCCCGCCGCCACGGCGGCCATCAGCGGCCAGATTCCGCTGGCCGAGCTGGACGACTACCAGGGCCGGTTGAAGTCGTTGACGGCCGGGCAGGGCAGCTACAGCATCGAGTTCTCCCACTACGCCCAGGTGCCCAGCCAGACCCAGACACAGCTGATGGCCGCACACAAGGCGGTGAACCTCGACGACGAATAGCGCTATAGCGCTGCCGGGCCGCCCCAAAGCGCGAATGGCCCCTTTGGGGGGCAGCGACCCGCGCAGCGGTGGAGCGTGGGGGCATCACTCTCGGGCGCTATTGATTTGAGAGCCAAACAAGCATATTTGACGAGGGCTATGCGAGAATCGGACGCATATGAAAGCTGCGTTCAAGGCCAACTCTTTTGCCGTGGGGATGCTCCTGTTGTGCACCGCCATGGGCAGCGCTGGCATGGGCCTGGGGCGGGCGCAGGGTGCGGTGTTTGTGGGCCAGCCCCTGGATGTGCGTGTACAGCTGCTGCTGGATGCCAGTGAAGATATCCAGTCGGTGTGCATGGGGGCCGAGGTCTTCTATGGCGAAACACCGCTGGATGCGGCCCGGGTCAGCGTGGCGGTGGAACCCGCAACGCCTGGCTCGGCCCGGGGCGCGACGGTCAGGGTGACGGCATCGGCCTTGATTGACGAGCCCATCGTCACCATCAACCTGCGCGCCGGATGCGCCCAGAAGTCTTCCAAGCGCTACACCCTGTTTCCCGAGGTGTCGACCCATGTGGTGGAACCCGTGGTGGCACCACTACCGGCCCGACGTGCCGGCTCCGCGGTCGAGTTGCCCGTGGTGGCCGCTGTCGGTGCCAAGCCGCAGCCTGTGGCGGCAACCCCGGCGCCGGCGCCGGATGGTCTGGCTGTGGCGGCCCCCAAGAAACCACGGCGCGCAGCGGTGTCTGAATCGGCAGTGGCCAAGGCTGCACCACCCGCGCAGGTGTCTGCTCCAGCGGCTGCGCCCGTTGCCCCTGTGGCGCGTGCCAAGCCGGCCAAGGCGGCAGGCAAGTCCCGTTTGAAGCTCGACCCGCTGGATCTGCTGGTCGAGGTCGACCCGGTCTTGCGCGCGACCACCGAGCTGCTGGCCCTGCCCCAGGAAAATCCCGAAAAGCGGGCCGAGGCGGCCGCGCAGTGGGCCGCGCTGAACGCCACCCCCGAAACCATGCTGCGTGAGGCTGCCCAGGCCCAGAGCATGGAGAAAGACCTGAAGTCCTTGTACGCGGTCACCGCAGAAAACCAGAAGGGTCTGATGGAGCTGGTGGCCAAGGTGCAGCGCGCCGAGTCCGAGCGCTATGCCAATGGACTGGTCTACACGCTGATGGCGCTGTGCCTGGCGAGCCTGCTGGGGCTGGCGTGGGCATGGCGACGCTCCCGCGTGGCGCAGGTTCCGAGCTGGCAGCGGGGCTGGGACGCCGGTGACAGCTTGCTGTCCGACCAGATGCGCGATCCGGAGCGATCGCCCGTGTCGGTCGCTCCCGCACCCGTGCCTACCCCGACACCGGCAGCGGTAGCGGAACAGGAGCCGGTGCCAAAGCGCACGCCGGGTGTCGCGCCCGACCTGGCTTCGGCGGGGTCAATTGCAGACCTGGCCGAGTTGGACTTTGACCTGGATTTGATGGAGGCACCATCGGTCCCAGCGGCGCTGGCCTCCGCCCATCGGCCACCACCCAACGCCAGCTCACGCTCGCCGGCGCGCGATTTCTCGGACAGCCGTTCGGGCGGTCTGCGCTCCGTCGATTCGGCAGACCTGCTCGATGTGCGCCAGCAAGCCGAGTTCTTCGTGTCACTGGGCGAACACCAGAAGGCCATTGACTTGCTGACCACGCGCATTGCGCAGTGTGGCGAGTCCAGCCCGTTGGTGTGCCTGGATTTGCTGAAGATTTACCACGCGCTGGGGCGTGAGTCCGAATTTGAGTTCATGCGCACCGAGTTCAACGCCTGGTTCACGGGCCATGTGCCGCCGTTCGCGGACTTTGGCCAGGAAGGCCACTCGCTGGAGCACTACCCGCAGATCCTGAAGCAGATCGTTGGCATGTGGCCGGACGCCAGTGTTCTGGAATACATCGAAAGCTGCATCTACCACCACGCCACGGATACCGATGGCCCGACCTTCGACCTGCAGGCCTACCGCGATTTGCTGCTGCTGCACGCTGTCGCCAAACGCATTGTGCGGGGCCCCGACGGTGGCGGTGATAGCAGCGCTGCCGAGTTGATGCGCATCCCGGCGCAGGCCCCTGCACCGCTTGCGGGCGAGGATGCGCTTCCTGTCATGGGCAGCGCCATCGTGCACCGCGCTGGCGCCGAACACCGGGGTGCCTGGAAACGCAGTCCAACCGCCGATACCAACGACGACCCAGAGCTGGAGCTGGAGACGCGTGGCACACCACTGGGCGCCATGAAGGTGCCACCCGTCATTGCGCCGCCACCCGAGGATCCGGCCCTGGCGCGAAAGCCCGAACCGGGCCGGGGCCCCGAAACCGACTTCGATTTCCTGAGCCTGCGCTGACCCCGTCTGGGCGCCGCGGGCTTAGCGCAAGTCGTCCCAGCGGACCGACTCAGGACCCATTTCGGACTCCACTTCGCTGAGCCGTTCGAGCAGGGCACGCGCCTCGGACTGCAAAGCGGGGTCGTCCGACTGCAGGACCTCGTAGGCCAGGTCACGTGCCTCGTTGAGCTGCTCCAGTTCCTCCGACACCTGGGCCAGGGCCAGCGTGGTGGCGTAGTCGGGCGCCACCGCCGCGTTGAATACGGGTTCGGGTTCGGACTCGGCCTCATCGATATTGATATCCAGCTCGGTCGACACGGGCGGGCTGTCTGCCAGCGGTTCAGGCTCGGGTTCATGCATGGGTTCTGGCTCCGCCGGGTCGTCCGGAAGTGTGAAGTGGATATCGATGTCGAACGAAGGGGCGGCGTCACGGTAGGAGGCTTCTCCGGGCATGCTCCACGGGTCGGGGGCTGCAGGGTGCGCGTCGGCCGGCACGTCTACAGCAACCTCCTCAATCGCTGGCTCCTGCTCATCGCGCAACAGGAAGCGTGCCTCCCGCTTCTCGGCCAGGGATTTGCGCACCCGCATTACCTCATTGGCAGCGGCTTCGGAGTCAAAGCCCATGGTGGGCTCCGGCTTTGCGAACGGGCTGGCGGGGATGGGCGTAGGCGCAAGCGCTGGCTGGGGGCTTTCCTGGGCAGGCGGGGGTGCCTTGCGGGGCTGTTCCGCGGGCCTGGTGGACCGCTGCTGCTGCTGCCCATAGGCACTGTCTTCCGGCAGTTCGGAAATTTTCGTGTGCCCCGCGTCCACCGGCCGGTTTTGGGGGCGGCGCCACCGATACCACCAGACCAGGGCCAGCGACACGACCAGCACCGCCGCCACGCCGAGGCCGGTGCCGCCCATGCCGGGTACGTCGGGCACCCCGGACACGATGGCCGAAACGGGATTCACCGGTTCTTGCGTCTGCAGTTTTTTCAGGGAAGCCTGGGTGGACTGCGCCTGCTGCTGCAGGGCCTTGACCTCGGCCTGCATGCGGTCGTATGGGCTGGCACCAGCCGCAGACTCGGTCTGTGGCGGGGTCGCGGGTTCCGGCTGTGAGGGAGAAGTGGGCACGATAGGTTCACCGGGCACAGAGGGGGCTGCCATGTGCAAACACCGCTGCCTCCATGCTGCGGCGAATGATAGTCCATCGCCCGGTGCGGACCCTAAAATGTTACGTTCCCCTTCGCTCCGTTCCAGACCATCCCCATGCCCTCTACCGCCGACATTCGCATTCGCAGCGTGCGCCCGCTGATTTCACCCGCCATTCTCGAAGACGAGCTGCCGCTGGGCGAGGCCGGTGCCCTCGCCATCCAGCAGGCCCGCCGCGCGGTGGCCCAGGTGATTCTGGGGCAGGACGACCGGCTGCTGGTGTTGGTGGGGCCGTGTTCGGTGCACGACCCGGCGTCGGCGCTGGACTATGCGCGCCGGCTGGCACCGCTGGCGGCGCGCCTGGCCGACGATCTGCTGGTGGTGATGCGGGTGTATTTCGAGAAGCCGCGCACCGTGGTCGGCTGGAAAGGGCTGATCAACGACCCTGGCCTGGACGGCAGCTTCCAGATCAACCGCGGCCTGCGCCTGGCGCGCAAGCTGATGCTGGACATCACCGCCGAGGGTCTGCCGATTGCCACCGAGTTTCTGGATACCACGCTGGGCCAGTACTACGCCGACCTGGTGTCGTGGGGCGCCATTGGTGCGCGCACGGTGGAGAGCCAGATCCACCGCGAGCTGGCCTCGGGCCTGTCCATGCCCGTGGGTTTCAAGAACCGCACCGATGGCGACCTGCAGGTGGCGGTGGACGCCATCCTGTCGGCGCAGCACCCGCACTGTTTTCCGTCGCTGACCCACGAAGGCGCACCGGCGGTACTGACCACGTCCGGCAACCCGCACGGTCACCTGGTACTGCGTGGCGGTAGTCGCAGTGGCCCCAATTTTGATGCGGCACACATTGCCGAAGCGGCGGCGTTGTTGCAAAAGGCCGGTGCGCCCAACGCCGTGCTGGTGGACTGCAGCCATGCCAACAGCGGCAAGCGCTTCGAGCGCCAGCCCGAGGTCGCGCACGACGTGGCGGGGCAGATCGCCGGTGGGCAGCGCGCCATCATCGGCGTCATGCTGGAGAGCCACCTGGTGGCCGGTGCGCAAAGCGTAAAGCCGGACCAGGCATTGACCTATGGCCAGAGCATTACCGACGGCTGCCTGGCGTTCGACGACACGGTGCCGGTGCTGGAAGACCTGGCCCGGGCGGTGCGCAGCCGGCGTTAATCGCCGAGCCGGAACACCGAGACGGCTTGCGCCAGGCGCTGGGCCTGTTCCTGCAGGCTGGATGCCGCGGCGGCGGATTCTTCTACCAATGCGGCGTTTTGTTGGGTCATCTGGTCGAGCTGGTTCACCGCGTGGTTGACCTCGCCAATGCCGTCGGACTGCTCGCTGGCCGCGGAACTGATCTCGCCAATGATGTCGCTGACCCGTTGCACGGAATTCACGATTTCGTCCATGGTAGTGCCGGCGTTTTGCACCAGCGCGCTACCCGATGTGACCTTGTCGACCGAGGTGTTGATCAGCGTCTTGATCTCCTTGGCTGCCTCGGCACTGCGCTGGGCCAGGCTGCGCACCTCACTGGCCACCACGGCAAAGCCGCGGCCCTGCTCGCCGGCACG
>Ga0066469_1000435_pt1 | contig 11262 bp, 7 predicted proteins | sample LakWasM103_HOW12_2_FD_59579 | JGI IMG/M metagenome (GOLD analysis project Ga0066469, IMG submission 59579) | Freshwater sediment methanotrophic microbial communities from Lake Washington under simulated oxygen tension - Sediment Metagenome 103_HOW12 | ecosystem: Environmental > Aquatic >... | reverse complement strand
AGTACTTCATGAGTGAAACCGCCAATCCCGCCACGCTGGTCGTTCTAGGCGGTTTTGTTCTGGCCTTCATCTTTGGTGCAGTCGCCAACAAGACCAATTTCTGCACCATGGGTGCCATCTCCGACGTGGTCAATATGGCGCACTGGGGACGCATGCGCATGTGGCTGCTCACCATAGCCGTCGCCATGCTGGGCACCAGCTTGCTGTCCTATTTCGGGCAGGTTGATATTGCCAAGTCCGTGTATCAGCGGCCCACTTTGGCATGGTTGTCCCTGCTGCTGGGAGGTTGCCTGTTCGGCGTGGGCATGACCATTGCAGCCGGTTGCACCAACAAGAACCTCATTCGCGTGGGTGGTGGCAGCGTGCGCGCCCTGGTGGTGCTGGTTTTCCTGGCGATCTCGGCCTACATGACGCTCAAGGGCCTGTTTGGCCAGTGGCGCGTCAGCTACCTGGACCCGGTGGCGATCGATCTGTCCACCTGGGGCATGTCCAACCAAAGCCTGGCGACCCTGCTGGCCAAACTGACCGGACTGCCGGAGAAAACGGCCCTGCTCGCCTCCGCCTTGGTGCTGGGCTTTGGCCTGCTGGCCTTCATCTTCAAGGACAAGCGCTTTCGCGCAAACTGGTCCCATGTACTGGGCTCGACCGTGCTGGGGCTGCTGGTCGTTGCGGCCTGGTACCTGACCGGACATATCGGCTACGGCGAGAACCCGGAAACATTGGAAACCGTGTATTTCGCCACCAACACCCGCACGCTGGAGTCCCTGAGCTTTGTCGCGCCGACTGCCTACAGCCTGGAGTTGCTGATGCTGTGGACCGACAAGACGCTGCGCGTGACGTTCGGCATCGCCACCGTGGTGGGGGTGGTGCTGGGGTCGTTTGCCTATGCGGTCAGCACCAAACAGTTTCGCTGGGAAGGTTTTGCCTCGCTGGAGGATCTGCGCACCCAACTGGTCGGCGCCGTGCTGATGGGCTTTGGTGGTGTGCTGGCCACCGGCTGCACGATTGGCCAGGGCCTGTCGGGCATCTCCACGCTGGCGCTGGGTTCGTTCATCGCGGTGGGTGGCATCGTTGCCGGTGCCGTGGCCACCATGCATTACCAGAATTGGCGCGCATAGGGCCATGAACCGATTCACCTGCGACGTCGAGGAAGCCACATTTGACGAACGGGTGATTGCGCATTCCCATGCGACGCCGGTCGTGCTGGATATCGGCGCCGAGTGGTGCGGCCCGTGCCGGGTCTTGACGCCCATGCTGGAGAAACTGGCACTTGCCTACGAAGGCCGGTTCTTTCTGGCGAAAGTGGATGCCGATGAAAACATGCGCATTGCCGGGCGGCACCAGGCCAAAGGCTTTCCAACCGTAATCGCCTACAGCCACGGCCACATCACTGACCGATTCCATGGTGCGAAAGCCGAGCGCTTTTTGCGCGAATTTCTGGACCGGCTCATCGCCAACCACCACGCTCCCTCAACCATCAACCAGCACGCGATATGAACTTGCCTGAACGCGACGGAGACGGGTATTTGAAAGACATGGGGGACTGGACCGAAGAGATTGGCCGCGCCATGGCCCTGGCGGACGACTACGAACTGGACGACATCAAGTGGGCCCAAATCCTCAAGGCCCGTGAGTACTACGAAGAATTCGGCAGCGTGCCACCCATCCGCAAGTTTGCCAAGTATCTGGAGCAGGAACAAAACGCCGTGTTCAAACTCTGGATGACCGGCCCCATGAAACCCATCACCAAATACGGCGGCCTGCCCAAGCCGACCGGCTGCGTTTGATGGGGTGACAGCAGAGCTGGGACCCGGTTCAGACGCACACCCGACATACGGCTCGCTTATCTGCTCGCTCCGAAGCTGACATTCAGACAGGCCATTGAATGGCGGCAATCTGCCGCTGATCTCGTCACCCACCATTTCGAGAATTGGCCAGTTGCGGTTATTGGTTTCGGTGACTGTTTGCTGTCGTTCCACAATTCAAATTCAACAAACCATTGGCTGGATAGATGGAATGAGTGGTCAAAAGTGTGCATATCGACCTTTGCCTGCGCATCTGGCGACCCCTCTCGCAGTCCGGCCACCGGAGGCTCCTGTTTAGGCCTGGCGATTGTGCGGAAGCTGGCCCGAACCAATGGATAGGTTGTCACAATTTCCAACCGCCCCGGTGGCGCGCTAGAAGCTTGGATAACATCGAAAGACATTGGTTCTTCGTTAGAAGGGAAAACTCCATGAAACACGTCCATTGGTTTCCGGCTTTCGCATCGCGCCTCTCTGCTGCGGGTGCCATAGGTTTGGTGATCTCGGGAGCGGCGCTGGCAGAAGACACGCGTCAATTGGCGACGCTGCCGCCATTGGCCCGCGAATCATTGCGGCAAGAAATGCTGGACAACCTGCTGGCGATCAATGAAATCCTGACCCTCGTGGCGGCAGATAAAATTAAGGAGGCTGGTGAAGTGGCAGAGCAAAAGCTGGGGGTCAGCGCCCAAGGCAAAAATCGCAATCTGCCTTTCGAGGCCCGCCCCGGACCGCACATGCCACCCGACATGCATGCACTGGGCATGGATGGCCATAAGGCGGCGAGTGAATTCGCCAAGGCGGCACGCGCCGGCGAACGCGAGCGTGCGCTGAAGCTCCTGCCCAATTTAACCAGCGCCTGCGTGGCCTGCCACTATTCGTGGAGAGCTCGCTAGTCGCGTCGCTCGCAGTCTGGCTTTGCCACACCAGTGGGTCTATCGCCCCCAGAGTGCTGGTTTTCATGCCAGCGCTAAGTGGACAGAAATCGCGCTTGAATGGGTGCTGGAGTTTGTGAACTAAGGCCGGGGGAAGGTGCAGCGATATTCGTCCTGTCTTCCATTGAGCGAGTGAATTGCACAACCGCAACTTTGGCGCTGCCATGCGTGAAGTGCTTGTGCGATAGCCTGGTGCTTCACCCCTTTTTAGCATTGTTTCGGTTACGGTCGGCCAACGCGATGATCAAGCCGTCAACACCCTTGGAATTGATTTCTTGTGCGAATTGACTTCGGTAGGTTTCGACTAGCCAGACCCCCATCACGTTGAAGTTATAGATTTTCCAGCCTGCACCGTCCCCAGCCGTTTTCTCCAACCGGTAGTCCAACTGGATAGGCGCGCCATGGCCGCGGACCTCCGTGCGAACGACTACTTCCTTGTCATCGTGTGCACTGCGCAGTGGTCGCACGACAATCGACAGGTTACTGGCCTGCGCAAGAGCGCCCGCGTAGGTGCGAACCAACAGAATCTTGAACTCGTCCTGCAATCGCTTTTGTTGGTCCGGGGAAATTTGGCGCCAAGACGGGCCGACCGCAGCTGCGGTCATGCGATGAAAGTTGACGTGCGGCATGATTTTGGCGTCCACCAGCCCTATGACTTTGGACGTTTCGCCGCCACGGACGGATGCATCAGTTTGAATGCTTTCGATCACGTCAGCCGATACGCGGCTGACAAATGCATCGGCCGCTTCATCCGTCGCGTACGCTGGCAGTGCAACTAGGCTCACAGCCACCAGAGCCCATCCCATTGAGAATCTTGCCAGTGAGATGAAGCGCCCAAGGGGCATTCGGCTAAAGGTGGCTTCAAATAGGGCTTTAAACATGATTTGTATATTAGTACTTGCTGATATAGCATATTATGCCGGAAAATCACATACCCCGCCGGGTATACATCAATTGCGGGTTAGTGATGAAAATTCAGAAGCACCATATCCATCTACGGACAACCAATCATGTGTGAACTTTTTGCCATGTCAACGCGGCTGCCAAGCACCATCACGCTGTCGTTGGAGGAGTTTTCGCGCCATGGTGGTCAGACCGGTCCGCACAAAGACGGATGGGGTATTGCCTGGTACGAGCATGGGGACCTGCACTTGCTGAAAGAGGCCACTTCTGCATCCAACAGCAAGACCATGCAGTTCATCAAGGACAACCCGTTTCACAGCGCGCTGGTTCTTTGCCACATCCGTAAGGCAACGCAGGGAGATGTGGCAAGCCGCAATTGCCAGCCATCAATGCGGGAATTGGGCGGTGTTTGGCACAGTTTTGCCCACAACGGCAATTTGAAGGGATTGCAGCATGACCCACGCTTCAATGCAAGTAGCTTCCAACCAATTGGCGAAACAGACTCTGAATATGCATTTTGTGCTTTGATGGATCGAATGCAGACCCTGTGGCGTTCTGGCCAGCGACCCACATATGAGGCGAGACGCGACGTCGTGACGCTATTTGCTGCAGACCTGCGCGACACAGGGCCTGCCAACTTCCTATATAGCGATGGAGAAGTACTGTTTGCCCACGCCCACCAGCGCCACCATGCTGATGGCACAATCCGCGCGCCAGGGCTTTGGCGTCTGACTCGGCACTGCGCTGAAGGCGGCGTATTTGAAGGCTCAGGCCTGCATGTTGAAGCGCGCGGTGGTGAGCAGGATGTCGTGCTGCTCGCAAGCGTGCCGCTATCGCAAGAAGACTGGCAACCTTTAGATGAAGGTGAGGTCATTTCCGTCAGACTCGGTCGCACGCTGTGAGCTGACTTCAATTGGGGCCAGTTGTCTGTCTGCGGTAACAGGGCTTTAGTCAGCCGTGGGGCTGGTCCCGTGCTTGGTCCTGCGCCAACGTGCTTGTGCCCATCACAGCAATCAGCAGCGAGACCACGGCAATCAGTGTCAAACCTGACACTCTAGATTTTTGTGATCTCATTTGCTTCACCAATGTTTAAGACTTGAATCCACCCATCGTGCCAGTGCGGCGACGCGTTGTGATCAACAGCGAAGCCAGTGCTAGCAACAACAGGCCCAATGCGGGCGGCTCTGGTATTTGTGCCAGATATGCACCAGCCCAACCGTTTTCTGCATCGGCCATGCTGGCACTGATTGCGAGCCAGCCATTGCGGAAGGAATCACGCTCGATCGACAGTGCCACAATATTCAGCCCTTGTGCCGCAGCATCCAACACGTCACCAAACATCGCTGACGTCAGCAGCGCATAAGGATCGAGCAGGTCGCCCATATCAAGATACAGCCCAAATATGTTCGCTACATTGAGTGCTGCGGGCTCGGTGGCCTTGAAGACCACTTTGGGGCCGTCAGCAGCGATGAAGGATGTCGAACGCCACCGTGCACCCTCTTCTTCCTCAGAGCCAACAGGACCCCCCTGACCGGCGTTACCAGAGAAATTCCAGAATAGAAAGTCTTCGTAGTCAGAACCGGTCTCTGCGACCAATTGCAGTTTGCCGGTCAAGGTGTCTTTTTGGAAAATGCCTTGGTGCAGCGGCACCTCCCGGGTGGTCTGGCCCGTGGGATTGCCGTTGGCATCTTTATCGCTGTCAGCCACGCAAGCAGCAATCACATCCTTATTGCCATCCGCTGGGCAGGTCAGGGTGATCGTGCGCATCTCGGTGCCCCATGCACCCCAGAAAGAGACATACCGACCATCAAAGGAAAGGCCTTCACCTACGCGGTTCAGTGTTGCACCGACGACGTCCGGCACGGCTTCGCCAATGCTGACCAAGGTGGTCAAACCGGCTTGCCCAACCTTGGCGCCATAGATGCCGCCCGCAGTGGGTGCATCTTCATTGTCCAGCCCGGTGAACACGACTTGCCCCTTGGCTGCACTGGGTGGGGAAGTTGAGCCAAAAAGTTTCGTTGGATCATTTGGCAGCGCCATCCCCCGCCATGCAACGGCTACAGCTTGCTCGGTTCCACCAGCGCTTGTGATATCACGGTAGAAGACGCCGGTCTGGCCCACAGCGTTAGCGTCGGTGTAGTTGGCCTTGTAGGCGATGTACTTGCCATCAAACGCTGCTGGAGCACCAGGGAACTGGTCAAAGCGCAATGCAGTAGCACCACCCGCCGCCGCCGGTGGAATCTGGAACTGTGAGTATCCAGGCACGGCTCCCAACAAGCTCGCACCGGTGGTGAGCGTACCGCCCGGCGTAGCATAAATGCCAGAAGTGCCAACCCGGGTGGTAATGGGCTCACCAGTTACGGGATCAGTGCCAGTCTGGTATTCAAGCACCGGGCCCGACTGGCCACGCGTGGCGATCAGATTCGAGCCGCTGTCAATGCGCGCAAACGACGGAAACTCATTGAAGGTCGCGGCAAGGTTGTTGGGTTGTGGTACCAACGAGCCCTGCGTTGCGATGGCCTGTATGGGCCCAAGAGTCTTCATGTCACGCTGAAATACGCCAGAAATCCGCCCTCCACCTTCACCACCCGCGCCACCTTCAGTGCCGCCCTGGGTACGCCCCCGAAACACGACCAATGCATTGTCGTTTACCGACGCGGGACTATAGCTGTTGAACACTTTGGTCGAGTCCGGCTTGGTGGGATCCGGAGCCACAAAGCTGTTGTTGACGACGGTTGTCCACGCCAATACAGGCTCGGCTGCTACTGGGTAAACCCAGACAACCCCAGCGATGGCAGCACACAATGCGGCCACAGAACGGTTGGACCTCAGGTGGAAGTCACCCGGGTTCAGACTAGCGCGCGATCGACGTGCATCTGGTTTCACCGTCTCGTTGACATCTGCGTTGGTGTTTGCTGACCTGAACACGAAGTCAAAGGCAGCGGGACTGTTTTTTCTTAGCATGGCAATTCCCCAAAAAATAATGTGAGTCAAACACGCTGTTGCGGGCCTGCATCACCAACCTCATGAGGTAACACCCCGCCACTCGCGTGGACTGGGTCTGAGCATGAAGTGTGCCCATGGCTTGGAAATGGCCGAATACCTTTATTAATCAATGTCTTATATAAATACAAGGCGATTCTTCGGCAAAAAAAACCTGCGGAACGTCAATTTTTCCAACGCGGCATGGTCATCGCTTGTCGAACAATTTTGAAGTTTCAGGTACCACGTGATCGTCAATTGACATTTCGCATTTGGCTCCCGCGCCGGCTGATATTGACTTTGATAAGGCCGACCTATCCCCGAGAACAAATTGAGCGTTTCACTCAAAAAATGGCATCGTCAAAATGGCCTTTTTTGAGAAATGTCTTGAAAACATTTGGGCAAGATTTTTTGGCTGTAAATTTGTCTGACACTTTTAGTTTCAAAAAGTCATTTTGTGTTGGACTTCATAAAGGGAAGTGCGCCTCCCCAAGCGGACACGGTCTTTCAAAATTTCTCCATCCATAAAATTTAAGGATTGGAGCAATTGCAAGTTGTTTTCTTGATTCTTTCGGCATTCACGCCGCGCCGATACCCCCTTCTATTGGCTGGATCAACATAGGGAATCCCTGTGAACACAGAAGCAATTCAAAGGCGCGGTGAGTTGGGCTCCAGAGCTTCCTATTCAGCCCGATAAGGACTGGTGCCGGAACGCCTGAATTAGAGACGCCGATTAGGAAACGTCCTAGCAACACCGCAAGCAGCGATTCTTGCGGCTTCAGGTACTGCAATCAATGAATGTGAAAGCCTTGGTTGAGCGCTTGACCATCCAACCAATCTGAGGATGCTTTCATCGGCTTCACTGGAGTGAACCAGTGAAACTCCCCTGGCTTGGGGCCTCACCTACGAGTCAAGGTGTGGGAGTCAAGTCCACACCTATCAGCGTTACCCTATTTGAGATGGCCGTCACCGCATAGTCACACGGCTATATCGGATTTGAGTAAATTGTTGATTGCGTCCAAACGTATCAGCTTGGCTGATGTGAGTGCTGGTCCTCTGCCATCTCATCTATTCCCAGACGGACCAGGCCCCCTCCCACCAACACCCTCTCTGCTTGGCCCCGGACCAGGACCCATTCCCCTGCCCACAGCTGGGGGCACTTCAGGCAAGGTAACGCCTTTTTCACGGGCACGCTCCTGCATGAGCTTGTGGTGCTCGAGTCGGTATGCTTCGCGTTCCTGTTTGGTCTTTAGACTTCGCATATGAACGCGGTATTCATTGCGCTCAGCATCGGTCATCAATTGCGACCCGTAGACGGGGTCCTGCAATCTTTCTTGGTCGCGCGTTTGATCACGCGCCGTGTTCCGCACATTGTCTTGTGCGAGTGCGCTGCTTCCAGCGAATCCGACTGCTGATGCCATAACAATTGCAGCAAGTCGTTGGAATTGAGGCCTGAATGTCTGCATTTTTGAAATCCTTTGGCAATGGGTGGGAAATCCGAAATGGATGCAGTGGTCAACCCGCACTATCAATGCCTTCCTTGATACATGCGACTACTCAAGCCGAATACTCACTCCAAATGAAGCAGCACTGATTGATAAATCGCAACGCATACAGTGACATGCTTCTAATAGGTGTGCATATTTGATAAGAACGGATACGGGTGATGCCTGGGGAGTCCTTGCCGTGTCTGCCGATCAGACTTTTGCCGCTGCATACGCCGCCCTTGAACTCGGGTGACCTCGGCTTCGCCAGCATCCTTTCAACAGTACGCCACTGTTGTACCTGCCGGCTCACGCATGGCCAAGGACACACCCAACATGGTTGGCCTTTGCCTCCCGTAACTTGAAGCTTGAAATTTGTGTTTTCGCAAGAGGCAAATGTCCTTTCGCGCAACACTCGGCGGATATTTCAGTCATGCCAATCAAAGGTGAGAGAGATGAGATTCCTCAACGCCGAGAACTTACCCTTAGTGCAACCGGCGCTCTGGTCGTGGAATGAACATTAAACAGTGCGCCCGGCTTCATTGTTTTGATGCTGTTAGCTGGCACTGCAGTCGGTAGCATTTTCCAAACTGTTTTTAAGGAGAAAACCATGTCATCCAATCTTCTGAAATCGCTCATTGCGGTACTTGCAATTCCGATTATTTCGGCCTGCGGTGGCAGTGGCAGCCCAGCGCCATCTGTAACGACCCAGACGACGGTCGGGACCATCACTGCCTTCGGTAGCGTGGTCGTCAACGGAATCCGCTTCGACGATTCGACCGCCAGAATCACCATGGACGATGCGCTGACGACGCGCGATCGGTTGCGCCTTGGCATGGTCGTGCAGGTACGCGGCCAGATAAATGCCAACGGAACCGGCGTGGCGAGCAGCATCCAGTACAACGACTGCGTGCAGGGGCCCATCACGGCGATGAACCAGGTTCAGAACACAGTCACTGTGTTGGGCCAGACGGTGCATATCGATGACAGCACGGTGTTCGACGGCGTCACGTTGCGCGATATGAACAGCTTCGCGGTCGGTGACCAGGTTGAGATCAGCTGCCTGCGTGACCAGGCAAGAAACCAGATTAGAGCCACGCGCATGGAGCGCCAGGGCGCGTTCCAGAACGGCGTCAGCGAGCTTGAGGTCAAGGGCACAGTCGCCAACCTCAACCTGGCCGCAGGTACCTGCACCATCGATGGCCTGGTGGTCAATTTTTCTGGCGTCGCCGCTGCCAACCGACCCAATGGTTTGACCAATGGCATGACAGTAGAAGCTAGCGGGCGCAACCTGGCTAATGGCGTACTACTTGCCGACCAGCTACGCGACCGCGATCGCGACCGCATCAGCTACCCGGATGGCGAGGGCCTTGAGGTCGAGGGCTATGTTTCCGATTTTGTATCGATTGCCAACTTCAAGGTTGCCGGACAGTTGGTGAATGGCGCCAACGCCGTGATCAGGAACGGTACCGTGGCCGACATCGCCAATGGTGTTAAGGTTGAGGCCGATGGTACGGTCAGCAACGGCGTGCTGGTCGCCAGCGTGCTCGTGCTGAAGCTGCAGACCAATGTGAGTGTCGAGGCCGGCATGCAGTCCAAGGACACGGCGGCAAATACATTAACCCTGCTTGGCCGTGCGATCAAGGTCAATGTCGACACCGAGTGGCGTGACCGGTTGGCCAGTCCGAGGCAACCCACGGTGATCAGCTTGGCGGCACTGAACCCGGCTGACCGGCTGGAAGTGAAGGCGTACAAAGACGCAAACGGAACCCTGGTCGCCACCCGTGTCGAGCGCACCGAAGCGGATGCGTTGGTGGTGGTCAAGGGGCCGGCTGATGCCAAGGTTCCGACGACGCAGTTGACGATCGCTGGAATGGGCGTAGCCACCGGAGCCAATACGCGCTACCGTGACCTGATCGGCGTGCTGGTCGACGCGACGACCTTTTACAGCTCTGTGCAGGTGCCTCCGGCGTTGCCGACGATCGTGCATGCGCGCGGCGTTGTGGCGAATCTTGCGACCAATGTCGTCGATGCCACACGCGCTGTCAGTTCCATCGGCGAACTGGAGATCAGCAAAGACTGAGCCCGTGCACCGAACGCGCGGTGGTCGCAGTTGCAGCGATTCTCTGCATCCCGCCGCGCTGGCCTGCGAGTTCCCGCAAATTGCGAACACCAGCTTACTGATTTCTAGCCGGAATTTGAACGACATATTTCCCCAAAGATGGTCGACGGGTCACGCAGAAGTTCCCCCTGAAGGGCAGCAACACAATAGCAGACATCGGCTGACTTGGTCTCACATTTGTGACCGACTCCTATGCCCCATTGGGGGGGCCACAGGAGGAATACTTTGATTGTGAATTCCAACGTTGGCTTTTCGATTTCTTGCGAAAGTTCGAATGGCCGCTTTGCCTAGGCTCGGATACCCGCTTTGGGCACGATGCCGAAGTCCAAACTGCGACTGAACGGTGAGGGGAAATCAGTGAATTGAACTGCCAGAAGCAGACACCCGCGGGTGTCGGACTACGCCCCTAAGCCGCCGAACGCTATCGCATCAACCCTTCTCACTTGCCCGAACAACGCCGCCCGGCTGGCGGACCGGCTGTCCGTTCACCCGCCTCAACTCGCAGTGAACCAGGCTCGGCACAGGTACCAACCAGTGGCTATACCGCACTCTCACCCGTGTTTGTCGGCCACCTGTTTTGGCTGCACCGACCAAGTCGCTGGCGCGTCATCTTTGTCCGCTTCGGCTGCCGCCGCCGTCGCATGGACCTTGCCGGGCGAGTGATGTGCGGGTGCATAGATCGCATAGACCTGCATGGGCTCCGTCCCGATATTGGTAATGTTGTGCCAGGTCCCCGCAGGAACGAGGACGCACCAACCATCTGAAACATCCTTTGCAAACGTCAGTTTGTCCTTCGTGGCTCCCATCTGCACGCGGCCAATGCCAGTGTCGAGGCGCAGAAACTGATCTGTTTCAGGATGCGCCTCAAGACCAATGTCGCCACCCACAGGGATGGACATCAGCGTGACCTGCAAATAGCGCCCGCTCCAAGCGACGGAGCGGTAATTGGTATTTGCCTTCGTCGCACTTTCAATGTCGAACGATTGCGGTTGTGGTCCGATGTCTTTGACCATATCAGTAGTGCTGCCCATGTTTTT
>Ga0066469_1000431_pt1 | contig 11450 bp, 9 predicted proteins | sample LakWasM103_HOW12_2_FD_59579 | JGI IMG/M metagenome (GOLD analysis project Ga0066469, IMG submission 59579) | Freshwater sediment methanotrophic microbial communities from Lake Washington under simulated oxygen tension - Sediment Metagenome 103_HOW12 | ecosystem: Environmental > Aquatic >... | reverse complement strand
GAATTTCATGGCCACGATCTGCGCCATTTGCAAAGCCCAGTTCACCAAGGTACTGCCCTATTACGGCTTCAACATGGGCATGGTGGGCGGTGTCCACCAGTTGGTCAGCAAGGCGATTCGCCTGGGCGACAAATAGTTCCACTGGCCGCGCACCGCCAACAAAATCATTATTCGGAGACCCCCATGTCTGCTCCTACTATCCCTGATACCGTCAAACCCCTGACCTTTCGCCGTTACAAGGATGGTGACAGCAAGGTCAAGTCCTTTCAGAAAGACATTTTTGATGCCGGGCACTCGCACAAATGTCCCACCTACGTTCAAAGCACCCCGCCCTGCCAGGGCAGTTGCCCGGCCGGTGAAGACATTCGCGGCTACCTCAACATCGTGCGCGGCATCGAGAAGCCACCCGCTGGAATGGTGTGGCAAGAGTACGCGTTTCGCCGCCTGACCGAAGCCAATCCGTTTCCATCGGTCATGGGGCGCGTGTGTCCGGCGCCCTGTGAATCGGGCTGCAACCGCAACCAGGTGGAAGACTTTGTCGGCATCAACTCCGTCGAGCACTTTCTGGGCGACTATGCGATTGCAAAAGGTCTTGCCTACACCAAGCCCGCGACCGCCTCTGGCAAGACAGTCGCCGTGATCGGTGGTGGCCCTGCCGGACTGTCGGCGGCGTACCAGTTGGCACTCAAGGGACACGCCGTCACGCTGTTTGACGAGCGCGCCGAACTCGGCGGCATGATGCGCTATGGTATTCCCGGATTCCGCACGCCGCGCGACATACTGGACGCCGAGATCCAGCGCATCATCGACTTGGGCGTCAAAACCCGCATGAATTGCCGCATCGGCACCGACATCACCATGGCACAGATTCGCGAAGAATTTGATGCCGTATTCCTGGGCCTGGGCGCACAGGCTGGCCGGGCCCTGCCGGTTGAGGGTGCCGACGCACCCAACTGCGTCACCGCCACCTCCTTCCTCAAGGCGTTCAATGACGGGCGCTTGCGCCACGTCGGCAAACGGGTGGTGGTCGTCGGCGGGGGTGACACCTCCATTGACGTGGCGACCGTGGCACGCCGCCTGGGCCACATCGACAAGATCAACGAGTCGGACCGCCCCGAGCACGCCATTGCCGGCCATGTGGCGCACGATGTCGCGGAAGCTTCCGTTCGCCAGGGCGCCGAGGTCACACTGACCACGATTTTTGCCATCGACAAGATGCAGGCCACCAGGCACGAGGTCGAGCACGCCCTGTCGGAAGGCATCACCATTCTGGGTGGCATGGCGCCGGTGTGCGTGGTACGCGGACCCGACGGACGGGCCACCGCACTGCGCATCATGCGCTGCGAAGCCAAGCTGGTGGGCGGGCGCCTGGAGATCAAAAACATTGAAGGCACGGAAGAAGACATTCCTGCAGACCTGATCGTCTCGGCCATCGGGCAAGCGGTGGATTTCACCGGCCTGGAGGAATTCAACAACGGCAAGGGCGCCATCAACAGCGACAAGAACTACCAGGTGCAAGGGCAAGCGGGCTTCTTTGTGGGCGGCGACGTGGTGCGCCCGCATTTGCTGACCACCGCCATCGGACACGGGGCCATTGCAGCAGACGGGATTGACCGCTTCCTGCAAAACGAAGCGCTGGAAAAACGCCCCAAAATTGACGTGCATGCTTTCGATCTGAAGCGCAAGATGCTGGAGAAGGGCTACACCTTCAGCGAAGTGCACGAACCGATTCGCGGCACCGACAAAAACACGGCCGCCATCCACAATTTTGACAACCGCTCTGACCGGTATGTCATTTCGCACAAAGAGTTGTTCCTGGGGCACTTTCCGTTTGTGAGCCGCAACCGGCGTGCCATCACCTCATTGACGGCTGAACAGGCATTGGACAATTTTGAAGAGCGTTTGCAGCCCCTGCTGGAAGCCCAGGCCGTTGCCGAAGCCAAGCGCTGCATGAGCTGCGGCCAATGCTTCGAGTGCGACAACTGCGTGGTCTATTGCCCCCAGGTTGCCGTGTTCAAGGTGCCCAAGGCCAAGGCCACAACCGGGCGCTACGTCGACACCAACTACAACAAGTGCATTGGCTGCCACATCTGTGCCGAGGTCTGCCCCACCGGCTACATCCAGATGGGTCTGGGGGACTAATGGCTCCCCGATTTGGCGCCCTGGTATTGCTGATTGGTTTGCTGATCAGCGGGGCTGTCCATGCGGGTGATGCATCGGCCTCGCGGGTGTCGCAGCCGGTGATTGAAGCGGCACGGGGTGGCCAGTGCGTGGCAGACCCGGCCTTCATGCGGCGCAACCATATGACGCTGCTCAAGCACCAGCGCGATGACACGCTCAGAGTCGGCATCCGCACGGGTCAGTACAGCCTGAAGACCTGTATCGATTGCCACGCCAGCAAAACCACCAACAGCGTGGCAGCGTCGGACACCAATTTTTGCCAGAGTTGCCACACCTATGCGGCCGTCAAGCTCGACTGCTTCGAGTGCCATACCAACAAACCACAGGTCAAGCCATGACGCCAGACCCCAGCCCTCCATCCAAAGACGCGGGTGACCTGAAGTCCGGTCGCCGTGGTTTCATGGCCTTTGCCGCGGCCGGCATCGCGGGCATCCTGATTGCGCCCGGGGTACGGCTGATCGAAATCGCCCAGGCGACACCCGCTACCGGAACACTGAGCCCCGGCGCCAGCAGCAAGGTCCGCTGGGGCATGCTCATTGACAGCACCAAGTGTGTCAGCGGCTGCAACGATTGTGTGACGGCGTGCAACACCGAGAACGGTCTGTCCGGCGGTACCAAAGCCACCGATTCCCAGTGGATTCGCAAGATCGAAATCAAGGAAGTGCGTACCGGCAAGACCCAGTCCCTGCCCATGATGTGCCAGCACTGTGCCGAGCCGCCCTGTGTTGACGTGTGCCCGACCGGTGCCTCCTTTAAACGGGCCGATGGCATCGTGCTGGTGGACAAGCACACCTGCATTGGCTGCCGCTACTGCATGATGGCCTGCCCCTACAAGGCCCGCTCCTTTGTGCACTCCCCCCAGACCGACCAGAAGCCTGATGTACCGCGCGGCATGGGCACGGTGGAAGCCTGCACGATGTGTGTACACAAGGTGGACAAGGGTGAAATGCCCGCCTGCGTGACCGCTTGTTCCAAGGCCGGGCATGAGGCCATTCTGTTCGGCGATCTCAACAACCCGGAGAGCGAGATCTCCAAGCGCATTGCCAGCTACCCCAGCCGCCAGATTCGGGAGAACCTGAACCTGGACACCGGTGTGCGTTACCTCGGCATTTGAAGCAAGAAGGCCCTGATCCATGAAAATCGAACTGCGCCCCCTGCAAGGCACAAGCCCCGGTTACTACCTCCTGATGGCGGGCATGGCACTGGTTGCACTCGTAGGCCTGGCGGCGGTGTGGTACATGGAGCACAACGGCCACATCGTGACCGGCATGAACAACCAGATTGTGTGGGGCCTGCCCCATGTGTTTGCCGTGTTTCTGGTGGTGGCGGCATCGGGCGCGCTGAACGTAGCCTCCATGGCATCGGTGTTTGGCAAGACCGACTACAAGCCGCTGGCCCCGTTGTCCGGGTTGCTGGCCATTGCGCTGCTGCTGGGTGGCCTGACCGTGCTGATGCTGGACCTGGGACGCCCCGACCGGCTGATCGTGGCCATGACCTACTACAACTTCAAGTCCATCTTTGCGCTCAACATCTTTCTGTACTCCGGATTCATGGGCTTTGTCATCGTCTACCTGTGGACCATGATGGAGCACCGCATGAACCGCTTCACGCCGGTGGCGGGTCTCTTTGCCTTCATCTGGCGCATGGCGCTGACCACGGGAACCGGCTCCATTTTCGGCTTCCTGGTGGCCCGGCAGGCGTATGACTCCGCGCTGCTGGCGCCGCTGTTCATTGCGCTGTCTTTCAGCTATGGGCTGGCGGTCTTCCTGCTGGTGCTGATGCTGGCCTGCAAGGGCAGTGGCCGCCCCGTGGGCGATGCGCTGATGGCCAAGTTTGCCCGGCTGCAGGTGATCTTCATTTCGGCAGGTCTGTACTTTGTGACCATCTATTACCTGACCAATCTGTACTTTACCCGGCACCATGCGTTTGACCGTTTCATCCTGATGGATGGCGGCATCTACACGCTGCTGTTCTGGCTGGGCCCCGTATTCCTGGGGGGCGTGCTGCCCCTGGTGTTGCTGCTGCACCCGCGCATCGGGCAGATGCGCCGGCGCGTCACGGCATGCGCGGCACTGGTGGTGGGTGGCGGCTTTGCGCAGATGTACGTCACCATCATCGGTGGGCAAGCCTTTCCGCTGGTCATCTTCCCCGGCCGACAGGTCAGCAGCAGTTTTTCGGATGGCGTCATCAACACCTACTCACCCAGCCTGCCGGAGTGGCTGCTGGGCTTTGGCGGTATTGCCGTTGTGGGAATCATCGTCATGGTGGCCATCAAGGTGATGGGTTTTTTACCCGAGCGCCTGGACGACGAGGCCATGCAACAACACGCCGCATCCCTCGCGGCGGCGCACGCCTGAAGCAAACGCCATGTCGCGCCTTCTGATTTCGGCAGCCCACAAATCGTCTGGCAAGACGACGATTTCCGTGGGCCTGTGCGCGGCGCTGTCGGCCCAGGGCTTGAAGGTGCAGCCCTTCAAAAAGGGACCGGACTACATCGACCCCATGTGGCTGGGCCAGGCCAGCGGGCGGGCTTGCTTCAACCTGGATCCGTATTTGATGACACCGGAGCAGATCACCACCTGCTTTGCGCGCCATGCCGCAACGGCTGACATTGGCATCGTGGAAGGCAACAAGGGTTTGTACGACGGACTGGCGCTGGACGGCAGCAACAGCAATGCCGCCTTGGCGCAACTGCTGGACCTGCCCGTGGTGCTGGTGCTGGATGCGCGCGGCATGACCCGCGGCATTGCCCCCCTGATTTTGGGTTACCAGGCGTTTGACCGCAACATCCGCATTGCGGGCGTCATCCTGAATCAATTGGGCGGCGCACGCCACGAATCCAAGCTGCGCGCGGTCATTGAACACTACACCGATGTGCCGGTGCTGGGTGCCATTGCCCATGACCCGCGCCTGGCCCTGGTCGAGCGGCATCTGGGCCTGATGCCCAACCATGAGCTCGACGATGCCGGCCAACGCGTGCGCGCCATGGGCGAGCTGATTGCGCAACAGGTTGATTTGTCGCGCGTTATTCAAGTAGCGCAGAGCGCCGCCCCGCTTGCGCCAACCCCCATCCCGCAGCAGGTGTTGCCCCTGGCGGACGCCCCCACCGCAACGGCTCAAAAAACGCCCATCCGCATTGGAGTAGCCCGCGACAAGGCATTTGGCTTCTACTATCCAGATGACCTGCTGGCGCTGGAACAGGCTGGCGCGGTGATCGTCCCGGTCGACACGCTGCTCGACCCGCGTTTGCCGGAGCTGGACGGTCTGTTCATAGGTGGCGGTTTTCCTGAAATGTTTATGGCCGAGTTGCAGGCCAATGCCACCATGCGCGGCAGCATTCACGCGGCCATTGAAGCGGGCCTGCCGGTCTATGCCGAATGTGGCGGCCTGATGTACCTGGCGCGCACGCTGCGCTGGAAGGACCAGGTCTACGACATGGTGGGCGCCATCCCAGCCGATGTGGTGATGCATGCGCGCCCTGTGGGGCGTGGCTACGTGGAGCTGCAAGCCACGGGAGACGCCCCCTGGTCGGCCATGGCTGGCAGCAGTCCGTCCATGGTCCGGGGCCACGAATTCCATTACTCCAGCCTGGAAAACATCGCGCCTGACCTGAAGTTTGCTTACCGCGTGCTGCGGGGGCATGGCGTGGATGGCCAACGCGATGGCATCGTGCACCGCAACGTCGTCGCCTCCTATGCCCACCTGCGCAACGCAGCGGGGTCCGGCTGGGCAGAGGCGTTTGCAGCCTTTGTCCGTGCCAGAAAAGTGGCACAGGACCAATCCGCTGCTGCTGTTGCGGCAGCGGCGGCGCGTACGGTGCAGGTCAACGGTTGCGCCGTGGCCACCGACGTTGAAGGCTACCTGAAAAATATTGACGACTGGAGCGAGGACTTCGCCCGTGCCCAAGCCGAGGCCGAGAACCTTGAGCTGACCGAGGCGCACTGGCAGGTTATTGCATTTCTACGGGCCTATTACGAAGAGCACCGGGTGCAGGCGCAAGTGCGCGCCATGATCTGGCACTTCGCCAAGGCCTGGGGCCCCGAGCATGGCAACAACCACCACCTGCATGCCCTGTTCCCCATCGGCGGCCCGCAAAAGCAGGGCAACCGCCTGGCCGGACTTTTAAAAACCAAAGGTGAACATTGATTCACCGCAGGAGAGCAACATGTTTAGTTTGACCCCCGCTGCTGCCCAGCAGATTCAACAGGCCGCCAGCGCCAGTGGCGCCACCGACCTGGCCTTGCGCATTGCAGCCAAGGTCGATCCCGACGGTTCCCTGCAATACGGCATGGGATTTGACGAACCAAAGGACGAGGACATGCGGCTCGATCTGAGCGGCGTTGCCGTGGTCATCGGTGGTGAGTCCCAGGAACTGCTCATTGACACCGTGCTGGATTTTGTCGAACTCAACCCCGGCGAATTCAACTTCATTTTCAGCGAAGGCGGTGCTTCCGGCTGCGCCAGCGATGCAACTCCGTCCGGCGGTTGCGGCAGCACTGGCTGCGGCAGTGGTGGCTGCGCCTCCAAAGGTCGTGCCCATTGAAAGCCGATGTCATGAGACCCATCCCCCTTGACGGAAAAGTCTATCTGGTGGGCGCCGGCCCCGGCGACCCCGAGCTGTTGACCTTGCGCGCCGTGCGTCTGCTGGAGCGGGCCGATGTGGTGGTGTATGACCACCTGGTATCCAGCGCGGTGCTGGACTTCGTCTCGCCCTCCGCAGAGCGCATCTACGCGGGCAAGCGCCGCAACGAGCACACCATGCGCCAGGAGCAGATCAACGCCCTGCTGGTCAAACTCGCCCAGGACGGCAAGCAGGTTGTGCGGCTCAAGGGCGGCGACCCTTTCATCTTTGGGCGCGGTGGCGAGGAGCTGCAGACCCTGGCCGCCCACGGTGTTGCGTTTGAGGTGGTGCCGGGCGTAACGGCGGCGTCCGGCGTGTCCAGCTATGCCGGCATTCCGCTGACCCACCGCGACTATGCCCAGAGCTGCCTGTTTGTGACCGGTCACCTGAAGGACGGCACCGCCGATCTGGACTGGCCCAATATGGTCCGGCCGCGCCAGACCGTGGTGATTTACATGGGCCTCGGTGGCTTGCCGGAGATTTGCCGCCAGATGATGCTGCACGGGGCTTCTCCGAGTCTACCCATCGCCGTGGTGCAGGACGGCAGCATTGCCACCCAGAGAGTAGTGACTGGCACATTGGCTGACATGCCCGAACGCGTGGTGCAAGCCGGCCTGAAGTCCCCTTGCCTGACCCTCATCGGCGAAGTCGTCAAGCTACACGATTCGCTGGCGTGGTTCACACCCGTCGCACAGGCTGTCGCTTTGCCGACGGTTGCACCCCAAAAACGGCGCCGCCAGGCGGTAGCCCTCAGTGCTTGATCTTGAGGGCGCCCTCACCGGCTGCCTTCACACCTTCGGGCGAACTGCCGTACTCAAACGCAAACACGGCCGCCTCCACCCGTGAGTGCAGGTTGAGCTTGTCCATGATGTGGCGCACATGCAGTTTCACGGTGTTGTGGCTGATGTCGAGCGCCTTGGCAATCACCTTGTTGCTGCAGCCGCGCGCCACGTGGTTCAGAACCTCGCGTTCGCGTTCGGTCAGTGTGGCCACGAGGTCACCCATGACCGATACCTTGGGGCCTGACTGGAGAATCAGCGCCAGCTTCAGAGTCATGGCCGAGGCCACCACCATCTCGCCGCGTGCAGCGCGTCCGATGGCGTCAATCACTTCCTCGGGCTCCATGTCCTTGAGCAGATAGCCACGCACGCCGGCGCGCAGAGCCGCCGCCATATCGTCCTCGCTGTCACTCATGGTCAGTATCACGACCGGGGTGTCGCAGCCTTCGTTGCGGACCATGCGCAGCACACTCAGCCCGTCGACGGCGGCCAGGCGCAAATCCAGCACCATGAGATCGGGCTGGTGCTCCCGCAACAAGGGCACGACCTGGGACGGATCGCCCGTGGCGACCACCACCTCCATATTGCCCCGGTGCTCCAGCAGCTCCGTCAGGCCACTGCGGCACAGAGCATGGTCGTCCACCAGCATGACACGGGTTTTGGGAGTCATAGGCCGCCTACTCCGTACTTGGCCTGCGCCACCGGCAGCAGCAATCGCACCCGCGTGCCACCCCCGTCGTTGGGCCCCACGACCAGACTGCCGCCCAGTCGCCTGGCACGGCTTTGCATGATGTCCAGTCCAAAATGGTTGGTGGGTGCCAAGCCTTTGGCCAGCGTCACGAGGGTCGACACGGACGGCTCATCCATGCCCAACCCGTCGTCTTCAATCCGGAACTCCAGCTGCTGCTGGTCACGGGAAATGGAGACAATGGCTCGTCTGGCCATGGAGTGCTTCGCAATGTTCGCCAATGCTTCCTGAATAATGTAGAACACCTGGACTTCCTGTTCATCGCTCAGATTCAGGCCGTGTGCCGAATTCCTGATTTCCAGCGAGATACCAACCCGGTCAAAATACCCATCGGCCACACCCTGCAACGCGTGCAGCAAACCCAGAGGATCCATCCGGGTGCGGAAATAGGTCATGACTTCGCGCAACTTATCGTGCACTTCCCCCACGCCTTGCTTGACATCGGTCAAATATTTGAGCGAACGTTGATCGTCGTGCGCCAACATCGATTCATTCAACAGTGGTAGCCGCATCCTCACGTAAGCCAGTGTCTGCGCAATGGTGTCGTGAACTTCATTGACCATTTCCTGGCGCTCTTTCATGACCGTGACGCGCAACCGCTCACGCTCGATTCTGGCGTTGTGCAGGGCCAGCCCCAACAGCTGCCCGACCAGACGCAGCATGGTTTCCATCTGCGGGTTGATTCGGACATCGGAATCAAAAAACAGGTTGTAAATCCCCAGGACCTGACCGCCATGCGGCAGTGAAATAGCCAGCACACGCTGGCACTGAAAGCCAAAGTAGGCATGTTCAGTGTGTTTGGCACAGGTTTTGACATCGTCCACCCATCCCAACACATCGCCTGCTGACGCCACACCGCACATGCCGCAGTCGCGTGCCACCAGCCGCTCGGCATTTTGAACCTCAGCCGGCAGACCCTGCTGCGCCACCAGCCGCATGGATTTCCCGTCGTCGGTCAAGACCCGCACGGCTCCGGCCTGCGCACCGGCCAGGGCCAGGATGGCGATCAGGAAGCGTTCGAGCAGCGGGGCCAGATCACTGTCCATCGCCAGCTCTGCGGTCAACCCGGCAACGGCAGAGCCCAAGTCCATCGGGACATTGGATAGGAGCGTGGATTCGGAGCGGGTCATGGTACTAGTAAGGGACCATGCTAATACATAACCGAACGCTAATAAATCGTAGAAACCCGGGGGTTGGCCCAGCGGCACTTCAGACACTACCCATTTGGGTTACATCCAATTACCCGTGTCGGCTATAGACGCAAATGGGTGCCCCTGCCTCTAATAGGGGCACTCTGCACCCGCCCTGCCCGTACGAAAAACACCCTCGCATGTCTGCCATACCGATCCACGACCCCACGCGCCCCGCAGTGGCCAACGCCGTCAACGAGATGCGCACCACCACCTGCTACATGTGCGCCTGCCGCTGCGGCATCCGGGTGCATTTGCGCAATGGTGAGGTCCGCTACATCGAAGGCAACCCGGACCATCCGCTGAACCAGGGTGTGATCTGCGCCAAGGGGTCCTCGGGCATCATGAAGCAGTATTCGCCCGCCCGACTGACCAAGCCCCTGCTGCGCAAGCCGGGCAGTGAACGCGGAGAAGGTCAATTCGAAGAGATCGAATGGGAAGCGGCATTCACGATGCTGGCAGACCGCCTGCAAAAGATCCGCTCCACCGACCCCAAGCAATTTGCCCTGTTCACCGGACGCGACCAGATGCAGGCGCTGACCGGCCTGTTTGCGCGGCAGTTTGGCACCCCCAACTATGCCGCCCACGGTGGCTTTTGCTCGGTCAACATGGCCGCCGGGATGATCTACACCATCGGCGGCTCGTTCTGGGAGTTCGGCGGCCCCGATCTGGAGCGCGCCAAGCTGTTCGTGATGATAGGTACGGCCGAGGACCACCACTCCAACCCGATGAAAGCGGCCCTGAGCAAATTCAAGCGCAATGGCGGCCGCTTTGTATCCATCAACCCGGTGCGCACCGGCTACTCCGCCATTGCCGACGAGTGGGTGCCGATCAAGCCCGGCACCGACGGGGCATTGCTGCTGGCCCTGATCCACGAACTGATCAAACTCGGCCTGTACGACCGGGAATTCCTGGCACGCTACACCAACGCCGGCCAACTGGTGAACCAGGACACTGCCAGCGATGACTTTGGCATGTTCCTGCGCGATGCCGACGCCGAGATCGGCAACCCGCTGCGCCCAGCCAATTTCTACTGGTGGGACCGTCTTGCCGAGTGCGCGGTAGCCGACCACACCGAAGGGGCGGACCCGGCCCTGCTGGGGCACTTCACGCTGCCGCATGGCACACCGGCGGTGCCGGCTTTCCAGCTGCTGCAGGAGCGCGTCAAGCCCTACACCCCCGAATGGGCCGAAGGCGTTACCGGGATTCCTGCGGCCACGATTCGCCGCCTGGCGCACGAGATGGGCATCACCGCGCGGGACCAGAAGATTGAACTGCCCATTGCCTGGACCGACAGCTGGGGCAAGCGCCACGACTCGGTCACCGGCAACCCGGTCGCCTTCCATGCCATGCGCGGCCTGGCAGCGCATTCCAATGGGTTTCAGACCATTCGTTCGCTGTCCATCCTGATGTCGCTGTTGGGCACCATAGACCGCCCAGGCGGTTTTCGCCACAAAGCGCCGTACCCGCGCGCGGTGCCACCCAATGCCCGCCCACCCAAGGGCCCACAGGCCGTGAAGCCCGACACGCCGCTGGACGGCGCGCCGCTGGGCTGGCCCGAGAGCCCGGACGACTTGTTTGTCGACGACCAGGGGCAACCGGTGCGCATCGACAAGGGCTTCTCGTGGGAGCACCCCTTGTCGGCCCACGGCCTGATGCACAACGTCATCACCAATGCCTGGAAAGGCGACCCCTACCGCATCGACACCCTGCTGATCTTCATGGCGAACATGGCCTGGAACTCCACCATGAACACGTCCGAAGTGCGCAACATGCTCAACGACAAGCACACGGATGGCGAGCACAGCGGCGAGTACAAGATCCCGTTCCTGGTGGTGTGCGACGCATTTCAGTCAGAGATGACGGCATTCGCCGACCTGATCCTGCCCGACACCACCTACCTGGAGCGGCACGACACCATGTCGATGCTG
>Ga0066469_1000424_pt1 | contig 11610 bp, 9 predicted proteins | sample LakWasM103_HOW12_2_FD_59579 | JGI IMG/M metagenome (GOLD analysis project Ga0066469, IMG submission 59579) | Freshwater sediment methanotrophic microbial communities from Lake Washington under simulated oxygen tension - Sediment Metagenome 103_HOW12 | ecosystem: Environmental > Aquatic >... | reverse complement strand
TTTGCCTTGATGCTGATCTTGGGCGGCACCGGCCTGTTGCTGTATGTGTTGATGTGGATTCTGGTTCCTCTGGAGTCCAGCACCTACCGAACACCCCTGTCATCGAACCCCTGATCGCGGCACAAAATCACAAAAAAGCAGGTTTTCACTGCTGATCGGATGAAATGAACAACCCATGCGGCCGCAATGCGGGTGTAATGGTAAACCCTGAAAAAAAATGGCGCATCAGGGCGCGTTTTGACATTCGAAAAAGAAGATCACATGGGAACTATCGACCTCGGCATTGCCGAAACTGCTGTCCGTCCGGGAGCGGACCTTGCCCCGCAGGCACCCGTTCCAGCCGCTGTTGTAGCTGAAAGCGCTGACTTCTACGTGGGTTCAGTCAAGATTGAATCCACGCCGCCACGCAGCGCGGTCTCTCGCACGGTCCCGGGAACAAACACCCATCCACCCCGTCAGGAACGCAGGGCCCGAGCGCGGCCGAATCAACCGTCGTACTGAAAAATCTCACTTAGACTGCGGCATTCATTGAAGTGAGGCGCAGACGATGGCAGATACACCTGAAAAGCCGGCGACCGATGACGAAAAAAAGCGTCAACGGGAACGGGTTGAACGCTTGCTGCTGCAAGCTGCACAGACCAGCACCGGCAGCGTCACCGTTGACGGGACCCGGCTCGACTACACCGCTACCGCGGGCTTTGTGCCGGTCGTTGCCAACATGTCGGACAGCCACACAGGCGAGCCGGATGCCGCGCTGTTCCTGACCAGCTATGTCCTGCGGCGCGACGACGCTTCGCCCCAGTCAGCAGACCGGCCCATTCTGTTTGCCTTCAATGGCGGCCCTGGCTCGGCATCGGTCTGGCTCCACCTGGGTGCGCTGGGCCCCAAGCGTGTTCGCATCCATGAGGACGGCAGCATGCCCGCGCCGCCCTACCAGGTGGAAGACAATCCGCACTCCTGGTTCGCACACTTTGATCTGGTGTTTGTGGACCCGCCCCACACCGGCTATTCACTGACGGCCAGTGAAGCAGCGCGCAAGAAAATGCTGGGCGTGGACGGCGATGTGGAGGCGCTGGCCGAGTGCATTCGGGTTTATTTGAGCCGCACCCAGCGCTGGGGGTCCCCGGTGTACCTGGCGGGCGAAAGCTACGGCACAACGCGTGGCGCGGCGCTGGCGGACAAACTGCAGGACATGGGGATTGCCCTGGCGGGCGTCATTCTGGTGAGCTGTGCCATGGATATCCAGACGCTGGACTTTTCCGGCAAAAACGATCTGGCCCATGCACTGTATGTACCGGGTTTTGCCGCCGCTGCGCAGTACCACGGCAAACTCAAGGGCCCCCTGGCAGAATCCGGCGCCCACGCGCGCATGGCCGCCGAGTCGTTTGTGCAGGAAGACTACCTGGCAGCGCTGCACCAGGGGGCACGGCTGCCCTCGGCACAGCGCAAACGCATCGCCAAACGCCTGGCCGAACTGACCGGCTTGCGCGCCGATGTGATCGAAGACCATGACCTGCGCATATCCGACCAGCTGTTCTTCAGCGAGCTGCTGCGCGACCAGGGCCGCATGGTTGGCCGACTGGAAGCCCGCGTGACCGGACCGATGGGTGCCCGCAAGTCGCGCGAGTGGGAGTTCGACCCCGGCATCGAGGCCATCGTCGGCCCCTACACCATGGCCAGCAATGCCTACCTGCGCGAGCAACTCGGCGTGCAGACGGACCAGCGCTATGAAATCCTGTCCATGGATGTCCACAAGTCCTGGAACTGGTTGCAGGGTGAGTCCAAGGGCAACAGCTACACCAGCACCAGTGGTGCCCTGGCGCGCGCACTGCGCCGCAATCCGCACCTGCGCGTGCTGGTTGCCAGTGGCTACTATGACCTGGGGACACCCTATTCCGCCACCGACTACTCGCTGGCCCGGCTGGACGTGCCGCCCGATGTCATGGCCCGGGTCACGCACCGCTACTACGACGCCGGTCACATGATGTACACCCGGACCGACGATCTCAAGAAACTGAAGGCGGATCTGCGGGCCTGGCTGGGATAAATCCCCATGAACCCTCCCCTCTACAAGACCCGGACCGACCTGGAACGCATCGCCTGTGAGGCCATGCGGGAGCGGGGGCTGGAGTCCGAGTTTTCCACCGCAGTGATCCACCAGCTGGCCAGCATCACGGGTGCCGGCAGCGACGGCAGCTCGCTGGTACAGGACCGCACCCATTTGCTGTGGTGCTCCATCGACAATGACGATTCGCTGGACTTGGACCAATTGACGGCCTGCGAAGTGCTGGACGGCGGCCAGGTGCGGATATTTGTGGCTATTGCCGATGTCGATGCGCTGGTCAGGAAGGGCTCGGCCATCGACGAGCATGCCCGCACCAACACGACCTCGGTGTACACCTCGGCACGGATCTTCCCCATGTTGCCCGAGCGGCTGTCCACGGATCTGACCTCGTTGAACCCCGATGTGGACCGGCTCGCCGTCGTGGTCGAAATGGTCATCCTGGCAGACGCGGCTATAGGCCCCTCCACGGTCTACCGGGCCAGGGTGCGCAACCAGTCCAAGCTGGCCTATGACGCGGTGTCCGCGTGGATGGATGGCAAGGCCGCGCCGCCCGCGGCGCTGGCCGCCTTGCCCGGCCTGGATGCACAGATCCGTGTGCAGGACGGGGTGGCGCAGCGCCTGCGTGCGCGCCGGCATGCCCAGGGCGCCCTGGAATTTGAAACCTTTCAACCGCGTGCCGTGTTTGACGGCGAGCGTGTGGTTGACATCCGCCAGCAGGACCACAACCGGGCGCGCCAACTGATCGAAGAGTTGATGATCGCCGCCAACACCTGCACCGCGCACTTCCTTGCCAACCATGGCGGGATGTCCTTGCGGCGCGTGGTGCGCTCACCGGAGCGCTGGCTGCAAATTGTTGCGGAGGCGAAAAAATATGGGGAAACCCTGCCCCAGACGCCGGACCCCATCGCACTGGAGGCGTTCCTTGCCAGGCGGCGCCAGGCGGACCCCCTGCGTTTCCCGGACCTCTCGCTGGTCATCGTCAAGCTGATGGGGTCTGGCGAATACGTGGTCGAGCAGGCGGGCGTGGCGCCTGTTGGCCATTTCGGCCTCGCGGTGCGGGACTACACCCATTCCACTGCACCCAACCGCCGATACCCCGACCTGATCACGCAGCGGATGCTCAAGGGACTGCTGACCGGTGCTGCGGCGCCCTACAGCCCGGCTGAACTGGGCGCACTGTCGGTGCATTGCACGCACCAGGAAGACGCCGCCAAAAAGGTCGAACGCCGCGTGCGCAAGTCCGAAGCGGCCCTGCTGCTCGAATCCCGTATTGGTGAGCGCTTCGACGCCATCGTCACCGGCGTGACCGACACGGGCAACTGGGTGCGCATCTTTACGCCGCCCGCAGAAGGCCGACTGGTGTCCGATTCGCCCGGATTGGCGGTTGGGCAACTGGTTCGCGTGCAACTGGTGGAGACCAATGTGCAGCGCGGCTTCATCGACTTTGTTCTGGGTGATACGGATCACGGAGCCTAGTTTGGGGATGACTCGTTGGGTATGTCGATGCCAGCCGAGCGGGCTTCCGCCAGCAGGGTGGCGAGTTCCGCGGCCGAGTGCACATTGAGCCGCTCGAAAATCTTGCGCCGGTGCTCCTCGACCGTGCGCACGCTGAGCTCCATTTTCCAGGCAATGGTTTTATTCAACTCGCCGGCGGCCACCATGGGCATCAGGCGCAATTGCTGCCGTGGCAGGCTGGTGATCAACTGCCGCAGCGCGTCCTGGCGCGCCACCCGGGCATGCCACTGCACTTCCAGCGCCAGGGCCTGCCGCATCAACTGCACCAGCGCCTCATCGGCGTAGGGCTTCTCGACAAAGCTGAACGCCCCCCTGGCCATGGCGCCAACCGCCATGGGAATGTCGCCGTGGCCACTGAGGAACAGCACCGGCATGCGGCTGGCCAGCCCCCGGCTGATCAGGGCCTCATGGACCTGCAGGCCCGACAGCGGCTCCATGCGCACATCCAGCACGAAGATCCCCCGCAACGGCGCGGTGGCGCCATCCAGCGCCGACAGCAGTTCGGGTCCGTTGGCGTAGGGCACTACCGCCAGGTCATGCTGGCGCAACAAGAAAGCAATTGACGAGCGAACGCCCTCGTCGTCGTCACAGAGGTAAATGCAGGGTTCACTCATGCGGGTAGGGACTCCATCGTTTGGTTATCCGGGGGCAGCGAGAAGCTGAAGCGGGCGCCACCGGTGGGAGCATCCTCGGCGTGCAACACGCCGCCATGCGACTCCAGTATGGAGCGGCAGATGGCAAGCCCCAGCCCGGTGCCTTCTTTCTTGGTGGAATAGAACGGTTCGGTCAGCGCTTCGATATCGCGTCCGCCCAGCCCCGGCCCGGCATCGGTCACCTCGACGGTCACCCAGCCCGCCTCGGGATCCAGCGATGGTACCCGGCCCGGCAGCGTTCGCACCAGCAGCGTGCGCTGCTGGTGCATGCCGACCATGGCATCGCAGGCGTTGCGCAGCAGATTGGTGATCACCTGCTCAATGCCAATGCGGTCGATGTGGACTGCGGGCAGGCCCGCGTGCAGCCGCAGCGAGACGTCGACACCTGCGCGCCGGAAATCACGCTGCAGCAGGGTCACGGCGTCGGCCACCAGGGGGTTGATGCTGCAGCGCTCCAGCACCAGCTCCCGCCGTGCCAGACGGGTGCGAATCCGGTGCACGATGCCGCCTGCCTTGGATGCGTGGCGCGACAGGGCCTGGGCGGCCGCCAGCAGTTCGGGCTCGGTGCCCGGCAGCTTCTCCAGTGCCTTGGCAATGCCTGCGCTGTAGCTGACGATGCTGGTCAGCGGCTGGTTCAATTCGTGGGCCAGCGTGGACGCCACTTCGCCCAGCGTGGACAGGCGCGCGTGGTTGGCCAGCACTTCTCGCTGGCGGCGCTCCAGTTCTTCGAGCCGCTTGCGCTCGGTGACATCCACAATCGAGCCCATCCATCCCACCTGCTCGCCCGCGCCGTCGATCAACGGCGATTCGAACACCATGACGTCCACAATGCGACCGTCGCGGTGGTGCCAGCGGGCCTCGCGGCCTTCCCCCTTGGCGGGGTGCGCAACGCTGTCGTGAAGGGTCGGCACTTGCGCGTCGAATGCGGGTCCTTGCTCCAGCAATTCGGCAAACGAGTAGCCCACCATCTCGCAGAAGGTGCCATTGGCAAACAACAGCCGACCATCCAGATCGCGCGCGCGCAAACCCACCAGCGCAGACTCCTCCAGCGACTGCCGCCACGCGGCCTCGGTGCGCCACGCGGCTTCGGCCTTGGCCACCCGGTTCATCTGGCGGCGCAGCAACACCGTGGCGACCGCAATACAGACCAGAAAACCGATCATCAGCACCACCGGCAGGGTCGTGAACCAGTGCGGCTGGCGCACGCGCTGGGTCAGCCGCAGCCGGGCGTCCGTTATGGCCTGGAAGGGCGTCTCGTAGGTCTCGCCCGCGGCCGCGCGCCCGGCTTTTTCCGTGGACAAAATCACTTCGTCCAGCCCGGACAGCAGCTGGACTTCGTATTGGGCAGCCAGCCACCAGAAGTCCTTGCTCTGGATCAGGTCCGCGGGGTCATAGCGGGCAATCAGCTGCCCGGTCTGCGGACGGCGTTCGTCGCTGGTGGGCGCCACCAGGTGCAGGGTGATGCCCTGTGTCTGGGGAAAACTCTTCGCACCGGGGCGCTGGTCGCGCCGTGCCTCGGCCACGATTCTGTTGTTGGCGTCCAGCCACAGCACGCTCAACCAACGCCGGTCCAGACCGGCCGCTACCTCCGGCAGGCTGGCGAGCTGGCGGTGGGCATCCGGGCCTGCCGGCAGCAGCCGGGTGGCGGCCGCGCGCAGCTTGACCTTTTCGGTTTCCAGTCGCGCCGTCAGTTGTGCCTCCAGGCTCAGCGTGTCGGCGACCACCGCGCGCTGCGAGGCTTCACGCTCCAGCCTGTCGTTGTCCTGCGCCCACGCGACGACCAGGGCCGTAAACGCGACGGACAACAACAGGGGGGCCGCCCACAGGTAGCGACCCAACGCGGCGATCCCGCCCGGGCGTGTCCCTAAGGAGTCGTGTGCAATCGCGGGTGGCGTCATGCGGCTAGTCTAATGAAGCACCGCGAACGCGCTACTGGTATTGCATCACGTCCAGCATGGTCACCGGACCTGCCCGGTGGCCCCAGGCATGGCGGATGTAGGACAGGACGTCGGCGACCTCGGTATCGTCGAGCAGGTGCCGAAACGGTGGCATGCCGTAGGGTCGCGGGTTGCCAGCGGTGGCCGGCAGGTAGCCTCCGTGCAGAACCAGCTGCACCAGGTTGGCCGGTGTGTCCATGGTCACGACGCGGTTACCGGCCAGCGGCGGGTAGGCGCCTTGTGCGCCCTCGCCCAGCTCACCGTGGCACTCGGCGCAGTGGCGCGCGTACAGCCGTTGTCCATTGGCATACTGGGCCGCACCCGGCGCGTCGCCGGGTTGCGCGGGATGCGATTGCGGCGGCAGGTCTTTCAGAAAAACGGCCATGGCCCGCAGATCATCGGGCAGCAGATGCTGGGTGCTGCGGTAGACCACTTCGGCCATCGGTCCCAGCGCCGTGCCGCGTGCGGACACGCCGGTTTGCAGCAGGTCCACCACTTGCTGCGTGTCCCAGTCGGCAACACCCGCCTCGCGGCTGGACGCCAGCGACGGCGCATACCAGTTCTGCATCGCCACCATGCCACCGCGCAGGGCCTGCGCGTCCTGGGTGGCACCCAGCGTGTTGCGCGGCGCGTGGCAGGCCGCGCAGTGTCCCAGGCCCCGCACCAGGTAGGCTCCGCGGTTCCATTCCGGCGTGCGTGCGGGGTCTTGCTCGAACGCTCCGGGCCGGAAATACAGTGCCCGCCACACCGCCAGTGCGGCCTGGGTGTTGAACGGAAAGACCAGGTCGTGCGGCGTGTTGCGCCGGGACACGGGCGCCAGGCTGCGCAGGTAGGCAAACAGGGCATCGCTGTCTTCGCGGCTGACCAGCGTGTAGCTGGTGTAGGGAAATGCCGGGTACAGCAGGCGCCCATCCTGCGCGCGGCCATGGTGCATGGCACGCCAGAACGCTTGCGCCGACCACCGGCCCAGGCCGGTCTGCGGGTCGGGCGTCAGGTTGCTGGCGAACACCGTGCCGAACGGGGTGGCAAGCCCCAGGCCACCAGCGTAGGCGGCACCACCGCGTGCCGTGTGGCAGGCGGCGCAGTTGCCCGCACGGGCCAGGTAGGCACCGCGTGCCACCTGCTGCGGCGTCGCCACAAAATCCCCGGTCGGCGCCGTGAGTGGGGACTCGCCGCGCCCATTCATCCAGGCGACCCATGCGAGCGCCGCCAGTCCCGCTACCAGCAGGATCAGCAATCCCCGTAACCAGAATGTGCTCTTCATGGCGGGCCCGATCTACTGCGCACCACTGCCGCACTCCAGGGGCCAATCCGTGGTGCGCCCGGGCAGCGCCTTGGACTGTGCGGGCAGCGTTTGTGCCGACAGCCAGGTGGCGACGGCACTGATCTCGCTGGCGGTCAACTGCGTAGCGATCTGGCCCATGCAGTCGGGTGCCGTGGCATGGCGCTTGCCGGTCTGCCAGGCCCCCAACTGGCCGACCAGATAGTCGCGCGGCAGACCCAGCAGGCCGGGTACGGCCGGCGCAATGCCGGTCATGGCGGCGCCATGGCAGGCCACGCAGGCCGGGATGCGGCGCCGGGCGTCGCCGTGCAAGACCAGGGTCTGGCCTTGTGCCAGCACCAGCGGCAGTGCGTCCCGGGTTTGTGCGGCCGGGTACGGCAGGTCCAGCGCGGCAAAGTGCTCGGCCATTTCGCGCAGGTAGGCATCCGACAGGTAGTCCACCAGGTGGGTCATGGCGGCATGGGTGCGCCGCCCTTCGCGGAAGTTGATGAGCTGGTTGTACAGGTAGCCCGCCGGTTTGCCGGCAATGCGGGGACAGTAGCCCGCGTTGCTGGCCCGCCCCTCGGGGCCGTGGCAGACCGTGCAGGGCAGCACGCGCTGGGCGATGGTGTCGGGCACCCGGCGTGGTGCAGGTTCGGCGCTGCAGGCCAGGGTGGTCATGCTCCACGCCACCAGCAGCATCAGCATGCTGCGGACTCCTGGCCGGCTACTGCGGGGCATTAAGTTGCTCCAGTCGCTGGGGCGTGCCAACGTCGGCCCAGCGGCCGGTGTACAGCGCGGCGCTGACCCGATGCTGGTCCATCGCGGCGCGCAGCAGGGGGCCCAGCGGCGCCTTGACGCCATGCGGATTGCCCGGCGCAATGTCGCACCACGGCGGCGCGAAAAGCGCCGCACGGTACAGGCCGATCGTGCTGTAGGTGTAGCGCTGGCGCGGGTCGTCGTCGCCCAGGTTCAGCGCCAGCATCGTGCCACCGGCGCTTCTGGGGTCCGGTGCCAGCCCGAAGTCGCCCCGCGGGTGGTGGTCGGGATTGGGCACCAGCCAGAGGTGGGCCAGACTGTCGCTGGCCATGAAACGGTCGACGTCGGCCTGGCGGAACACGAAGTCGGGCGCAAACACATCGCCCGCCAGCACCCAGAACACACCGTCTGCCGGCGTGGCCGCACCGGCTGGGGGTGGGCACAACAGCGGCAGCGCCCGTGCAATGCCGCCGGCGGTCTCCAGTGCGCCGCCAAAGTCTTGCCCTTCGTGGGAGTAGTGGATGCGGACGACATCGCCGGAGTGCTCCCGATTTGATAGCGATTCAGGCTTATCCGACGAGGGCTGGAGGCTGAAAACGCTTGAGAACATTTCCGCAATCTGGTCCCCAAGCCAAGCCGTGTTGACGACGGCGCGGTCGAAGCCGCCGCGTGCCAGCGCCTCCAGCGGCCACTGCAGCAGCGGCTTGCCCTGCACCACCAGCAGGGGTTTGGGGGTGGCATCGGTCAGCGGGCGCATGCGCTCACCGCGGCCGGCGGCCAGCAGCATGGCCGGGATCGACGGCGCGCGCATGCCGGGTTCTTCAGCGCATGCCAATGGAGACCTTGCCAAAGATGGCTTGCGCCTCCCGGGGTAGACAACGCCAGTAGTTTTCCTTGGCCACCACTTCGCCGCCCAGTGCCGCTGCGGCATGCCAACCCCAGCGCGGCTCGTACAAGAATGCGCGGGCCAGCGCCACCAGATCGGCGTCACCGGCCTGCAGAATGGCTTCGGCCTGGAGCGCATCCGTGATCAGGCCCACCGCCATGGTGGGCAGGCCGCTGGCCTGGCGGATGTCGCGCGCAAACGGCACTTGGTACCCCACACCCAGCGCAATCTTCTGCGCAGGCGAAACACCACCAGACGACACGTGGATGAAGTCGCATCCCAGTGACTTGAGGCGGTTGGCAAACTCAGCACTTTGGGCTACATCCCAGCCCCCCTCAATCCAGTCACTGGCCGATACCCGCAGGCCCAGAACCCCGTCAAATGCCTGGCGCACGGCTGAAAAAACTTCCAGCGGAAAGCGGATGCGGTTGTCAAAACTGCCGCCATAGGCATCCGTTCGCTGGTTGGCAATGGGCGACAGGAATTCGTGCAGCAGATAGCCGTGGGCGGCATGCAGTTCAATGGCCTCAATGCCCATGGCATCGGCCCGCCGCGCGGCATTGACAAAGGCCGCAGTGATGTGGGCGATCCCGGCCAGGTCCAGTTCGGTCGGTGGGGTCTCACCGGGCAATTGGGGCAGGGCAGAGGGCCCAAACGTCTCCCAGCCACCATGGTCTCTGGCAATCAACTGCCCACCTTGCCACGGCGCAGCGCTGGATGCCTTTCGGCCGGCGTGTGCCAGCTGGATGCAAACCGGTGTGGGTGGTGCCAGTGTGCGTGCGCGCTGCAAGGTGTCAGCCAGCGCGTGCGCCGTGGTGTCATCCCAGAGGCCCAGACAGCCGGGTGTGATCCGGCCATCGGGGACCACAGCCGTTGCCTCGATCGTGAATAGCCCGGCGCCACTGTTGAGCAGGTTGGCCCAGTGCATCAGGTGCCAGTCGGATGCTGCGCCATCGTGCACAGCATATTGGCACATGGGCGCCACCACGATGCGGTTGGCAAGGGTCAGGCCGCCACGGGGCGACGGCAGGGTGTAGGGGGTAAAAAGAAGGCTCATGGCATCAGCATATCCCATACAACTTATGAGGCGACACAGGGGCCAGCATGCTGTGTATCATTGCCACCGGTTCACGTTCACCCCAAGCAGGAGGCCCACACCATGGCACTTATGGATTTCATCAAGAAACAGTTCATAGACGTTATCCAGTGGACCGAAGACGGTGACGGCACGCTGGCCTGGCGTTTCCCCATGGCCGGTATGGAAATCCAGAATGGCGGCCAGCTCGTGGTGCGCGAATCGCAGATGGCGGTGTTCGTCAACGAAGGCAAGATCGCCGACGTGTTTGGCCCAGGCACCCACAAGCTCACGACGCAGACGCTGCCCGTTCTGACCTATCTGAAGAACTGGGACAAGCTGTTCGAGTCCCCGTTCAAGAGCGATGTCTATTTCTTCAGCACCCGCCAGCAGATCGACCAGAAGTGGGGCACGCCCCAGCCCATCACGATCCGCGACAAGGACTTCGGCGCCGTGCGCCTGCGCGCCTTCGGCAACTATGCCTTCCGCATCGAAGACCCCAAGCTGTTCCACACCGAGATTTCGGGCACGCGCGAGGTTTACACCGTGGCCGACGTGGAAGGCCAGCTGCGCGGCCTGGTGCTGCAAAACATCAGCACCGCCATTGCGGCCAGCGGTATCCCCTTCCTGGACCTGGCGTCCAACCAGATCGAATTTGCCAAGGCCCTGAGCACGCAACTGGCGCCCGAGATGGCCAAGCTGGGCCTGAAGATCGAGGGCATGACGGTGCAGAGCGTCTCCCTGCCCGAAGAGCTGCAAAAGATTCTGGACCAGAAGATCGGCATGGGCATGGTCGGCAACGACATGGGCAAGTTCATGCAGTACCAGACGGCGCAGGCCATACCCAAGTTTGCCGAAGGCGGCGGTGGTGGCAGCGGCATTGCCGGGGACGCCATGGGCCTGGGCGCCGGTGTGGCGCTGGGCCAGGTGCTGGCGCAGAACCTTCAGGCCGGTTTGCAGGGCAATAACCAGGCAGCTGTCCAGGCCGCTGCCTCTGCCGCTGCCGCGGCGGCCCAGGCGGCTGCCACGCTCAAGCCCGACGATATCCTCGCCACGCTGGAAAAGCTGGGGGATCTCAAGGCCAAGGGTATCTTGAGTGAGGAAGAGTTTGCGGCCAAGAAGGCCGAGTTGTTGAAGAAGCTGGTGTAGCTTCTGGAAGGGGGCGGTCTGTGCGGCAAAGCGTTCTGCTGCGTGTCCCCCGCCCTTCGGGCTCCTCCTCGACCTACGCATAACGCTTTGCCGCCCGAACCTCCCGTCACGGTTTTACCTGCGCACAACCCTCTACCGCCCCTCCGTCCTTGGCCACCGCTACCCAACGCTCCTACACCGCGCCCTGCCCGGGTTGCGGTGCGCCGGTTGAGTTTCGCTCGGCGCAGTCCACGCACGCGGTGTGTGGCTTCTGCCAGAGCACGGTGGTGCGCCAGGGTGAGGTGCTGTCGCGCATCGGCAAGATGGCCGA
>Ga0066469_1000423_pt1 | contig 11625 bp, 9 predicted proteins | sample LakWasM103_HOW12_2_FD_59579 | JGI IMG/M metagenome (GOLD analysis project Ga0066469, IMG submission 59579) | Freshwater sediment methanotrophic microbial communities from Lake Washington under simulated oxygen tension - Sediment Metagenome 103_HOW12 | ecosystem: Environmental > Aquatic >... | reverse complement strand
CTTCATGGACGCTGGCAGAATCGTCGAGGACTGCACGCGCGACGAGTTCTTCGGCAACCCCGATGCGCGCTCGCCGCGCGCCAAGGATTTCCTCTCCAAGATCCTGAACCATTGATTGATTGCATGCCTGAATGAAGCTGCGCCGCCCGTCCTGGCAAGGCCTGACCCTGGCCTTGCTCGCGTTGGCCGCAGTGCTGGGCGCGGGCTGGCTGTCCTTCGACGCCAGCGAGCGCCAGGGGACCGAGGCGCTCAGGCGCGAGGCGAATCACCAGCTGGAGCTGTTCGCGGCCGCGGTCGAGGGCGTGATCCAGCGCCACGAGGCCGCGCCCGCCACCGTCCAGCTGAGCCCCGAGGTGCTGGCCCTGCTGCGCGAGCCGCAGTCGGCGGCGCGCCAGGCCGCCGCCGATCTCTATGTGCGCCGCCTCAATGCGCACTTGGGCAGCCTCAGCGTGTTCGTGCTCAACGAGCGCGGCCTGGTGCTGGCCAGCAGCGATGCCGGCATGCAGGGCGAGGATCTCTCCTTCCGCCCCTTCTTCCTGGAAGCCCTGTCGGGCCGCGTGGGCCGGCATTTCGCCATCGATGCGCGCGACGGCCGCCCCGGCTACTTTGTCTCGCACCCCATCCACGACGGCGCGCGCGTGGCCGGCGTGGCCGCCATCAAGATCAGCCTGGAGCCCATCAACGCGGCCTGGGACACGCTGGGCTCGCCGGCCCTGCTGGCGGATTCCAACCAGGTGGTGATCCTCTCCTCCGAGCCGGCCTGGCGCTACACCCGCCTGGCCGAGCCCAGCCTGGAGCAGCGCATCGACCTGCAGCTCGCGCGCCTGTATGCGGGCCAGAGCCTGCCGCGCTTCCCCTTGCGCGTGGACCTGCGCATCGACGAGGACAGCCAGGTGCTGGAGGGCGTGCTGCCGCATGGCCTGCGCCAGGGCGATGGGGCCGCGCCGGCCGCCGCCGGCCGGCCCATGCTGGTGCTGGGACGCACCCTCAACGGCATGGACTGGCGCCTGCTGATGTTCAGCGATCTCGCGCCCGTACGCCAGGATGCCCTCGGCATGGGTCTGCTGGGCGGCCTGGGGGTGGGCATCGTGCTGCTGCTGGGCCTGATCGTGCAGCAGCGCCGCCGCCTGCAGCGCCAGCAGGCCTTGGCGGAGGCGAACCGGCGCCTGCAGCGCGAGGTGGCCGAACGCCAGCAGGCCGAGGCCACCCTGCGCCAGGCCCAGGACGAGCTGGTGCATGCCGGCAAGATGGCGGCGCTGGGCCAGCTCGCCACCGGCATCACCCACGAGCTGGCCCAGCCGCTGGGGGCGATCCGCACCCTGGCCGGCAATGCGCTGGAATTCATGCGGCGCGACGACCTCGCCTCGGTGCAGGGCAATCTGCAGATCCTCACCCGACTGGCCGACCAGATGGGCCAGATCATCCAGCCGCTCAAGGGCTTTGCACGCAAGAGCCGCGCGCAGCCGGTGCGCTGCGATGTCGGCCAGGCCCTCAGCAATGCGCTGTTCCTCTACGACCAGCGGCTGCGCCAGGAGCAGGTGACGCTGCAGCGCGAGCTCGAGCCCGGCCAGCTGCAGGCCTGGTTCGATGCCAACCGCCTCGAGCAGGTGCTGGTCAACCTGATCGGCAATGCACTCGACGCGATGCAGGGCCGCGAGGATCGCCGCCTCTGGCTGGACGCCGGCCGCAGCACCGAGGGCGTGTGGATCGCGGTGCGTGACAATGGGCCCGGCCTCGACGAGGCCACGCTGGGTCGCCTGTTCGAGCCCTTCTTCACCACCAAGGCGGCGGGCGTGGGCCTAGGCCTGGGCCTGGCGATCTCGCGCGACATCGCCCGCGAGGGCGGTGGCGAGCTGGAGGCCCTGAACCACCCCGATGGCGGCGCCATCTTCCGCTTGACACTTCCTCATGAGCCTCGAACTCTCCGTCCTGCTGATTGAAGACGATCTGCATATGCAGCTGGGCTGTGTGCAGGCGCTGCAGCTGGCCGGCCTGCGCGTGCAGGCGCTGGGCTCGGTGGAGGCCGCGCGGCCCCTGCTCGCCGCCGGCTTTGCCGGCGTGGTGGTGACCGATATGCGCCTGCCCGGCGCCGACGGCCTCACGCTGGTGCGGCATTGCCGCGAGCTGGATGCCGACCTGCCCGTCATCATGATCACCGGCCACGGGGACGTCAGCCTGGCGGTGGAGGCGATGCGCAGCGGCGCCTACGACTTCATCCCCAAACCCTTCTCGCCCGAGCATCTGGTGGAGGTGGTGCGGCGCGCCATGGAGAAACGCCGCCTGACGCTGGAAGTGCTCAGCCTGCGTCAGGCGCTGGCGCTGCGCGAGGGCGTGGCCGGCAAGCTGGTGGGGCGCTCGCCGCAGATCGAGGCGGTGCGCCAGCTGGTCTCGCGCGTGGCCCCATCGGCGGTGGACGTGCTGATACGCGGCGAGACCGGCAGCGGCAAGGAGCTGGTGGCCCAGGCCCTGCACGAGCTCTCGAGCCGGCGCCAGGCGCCCCTGGTGGCGTTGAACTGCGGCGGCCTGCCCGAAAGCCTGCTCGACAGCGAGCTGTTCGGCCATGAGCCCGGCGCCTTCACCGGCGCGCAGAAGCGCCGCATCGGCAAGATCGAGCATGCCAACGGCGGCACGCTCTTCCTCGACGAGGTCGAGAGCATGCCGATGGCGGTACAGATCAAGCTGCTGCGCGTGCTGCAGGAGCGCCAGATCGAGCGCCTGGGCTCCAACCAGCGCATCCCGGTGGACTGCCGCGTGGTGGCGGCCAGCAAGGACGATCTGCTGCAGCGCGCCCAGCAGGGCAGCTTCCGCAGCGACCTCTATTACCGCCTCAAGGTGGTGAGCATCGACCTGCCGCCGCTGCGCGAGCGGCGCGAGGACATCCCGCTGCTGCTGGAGCATTTCATGCTGCTGGCGGCGAGCCGCTACGGCCTGGCCGTGCCCAGCGTCAGCGCCGCCCAGCTGCACCGCCTGATGGCCCACCCCTGGCCCGGCAATGTGCGCGAGCTGCGCAATGTGGCCGATTGCCTGGTGCTGGGCGTGCGCAGCGATGTGCTGGGCGCAGTGCTGGACGATGCGGCCGCGCCCGAGACGCCCGCCAGCGCGCTCTCGCTGGCCGAAACGGTGGAGGACTTCGAGCGCAGCCTGATACGCGAGGAGCTGCGCCGCCAGGGCGGCAATATCGCGCGCAGCGCCCAGGCCCTGCGCACGCCCAAGACCACGCTCAGCGACAAGATCCGCAAGTACGGGCTGCTGGACGCCGATGCTGGGGATCAGCCGCGAGATCCGCTGCGTACATAGCGCTCGAAGTCTGCCGCCGCGAGCGGCCGGCTGAAGTGGTAGCCCTGCACCTCGGTGCAGCCGCGTTCGCGCAGATAGGCCAGCTGGCCGGCCGTCTCCACGCCCTCGGCAATCGTCTGCAGGCCCAGGCTGCCGGCCATGCTGATGATGGCGCTGACGATGGCGCGGTCTTCCGGATCGTCGGTGAGGTCGCGCACGAAGCTCTGGTCGATCTTGAGCTTGTAGACGCGGAACTTCTTCAGATAGCTGAGCGAGGAATAGCCGGTGCCGAAATCGTCGATGGACAGGCGGATGCCGCGCGCGTGCAGATCGTTCATCACCGCGATCGCGCCCAGCGGGTCCACCATCGCCACGCCCTCGGTGAGCTCCAGCTCCAGCAGCCGCGCGGGCACGCCGGCCTCGTCCAGGATGCGGCTCACCAGCGCCGGCAGATCGGCATGGCGGAACTGCACCGAGGAGAGGTTCACCGCCATGGTCAGCTCGCCCAGGCCCGCGTCCATCCAGCGGCGCAGCTGCTGCACCGCGCTGCGCAGCACCCATTCGCCGATCGGCAGGATCAGGCCGCAGCTCTCGGCCACCGGGATGAACTCGGTCGGCGAGATCGCGCCCAGCTCGGGATGGCACCAGCGCAGCAAGGCCTCGGCGCCGATCACGCGCCCGCTCAGCAGCTCCACCTGGGGCTGGTAGTGCAGCGCCAGCTGCTCGCGCTCGAGCGCGCGGCGCAGCGCGTTTTCCAGCGTCAGCGCGCGCACCGACTGGGCCTGCATCTCGCCGGTGAAGAAGCGCAGCGCATTGCGGCCATCGCGCTTGGCGCGGTACATGGCGGTGTCCGCGCATTTGCACAAGGTGTCGAAATCCTCGCCGTCGCCGGGGAACAGCGCGATGCCGATCGAGGGCGTCACCGCCAGCTCGTTCTGCTCGATCTGGAAGGGCAGGGCCGCCAGCTCCATCACCTTCACCGCGACATGGGTGGCGCCCTGCATGTCGGTGCCGGGCAGCACCAGGATGAACTCGTCGCCGCCCAGGCGCGAGACCGTGTCCTGCTCGCGCACGGCGCCCTTGAGCCGCGCCGCCAGCTGGCGCAGCAACTCATCGCCGACGCGATGCCCCAGCGAGTCGTTGACCTTCTTGAAATGGTCGAGGTCGAGGAACAGCACCGCCAGCGTTTCGCCATGGCGGCGCGCGATCTCGATCGCCTGGCCGGCGCGGTCGTTCAGCAGCACGCGGTTGGGCAGGCCGGTGAGGGCATCGAAATGCGCCAGGCGCTGGATATGCGCCTCGGCCGCCTGCTGCTCATGGATCTTCTGCTCCAGCGCCTGCACCGTCTGGCTGAGCTGGCGCGTGCGCTTGTCCACCAGATGCTCCAGCTCGCCCTTGGCGCGCACCAGCGCGGCCTCGGCCAGCTTGCGCGCCGAGATGTCCATGGTGATCCAGATCGAGCCCTGCGACAGGTCGCCGGCGTCGATCGCCTTGCTGCGCACCTCGCACAGCAGCGGCGAGCCGTCCTTCTTGCGCAGCTCCATCTCGCCCTGGAAGGCGCGGCCCTGGCTGAAGGGCTCGTAGCAGCGCTGGCCGGCCTCTTCCCAGGCGGCATCGCTGAGATACCACTGGCGCGAGGAGCTGCCGTCCAGCTCGCCCGGCGCGTAGCCGAACAGCTCCTCGAAGGCGCGGTTGCAGCGCGTCACGCGGCGCTCGCGCAGGAACACGATGCCCACCATGGCATGGTCGAAGATCAGCTGCTGCTCGGCGGTGATAGCCTGCAGCGCGGCCTCGGCGCGCTTTTGCTCGTCGATGTCGTCGACGATCCAGATCGAGCCCTCGGCGGGATCGTCCGGGTTGATCAGGCGGCCGGTCAGGCTGCACCAGAACAGCGGACCCGAGACGCGCTTCATCAGGCGCTCGGTCTTGAAGCGCTGGCCGGTGGCCATCACCGGATAGGCCTCGGCGCCGAGCTGCCGGTAGTCGGACTCGTCCGGATAGATGGACTTGACGCTGGTGCCGGCGATCGCCTGCGGGCTGTCGAAGCCGAAGATCTCGGCGTAGCGCTGGTTGCACTGCAGGATGGTGCGCTGCTTCACGAACACGATGCCGACGCCGGCGTTCTCCAGCAGCAGCTCGCGCTCGCGCAAGGCCTGCACCAGCTGCGCATTGACATCGCTGGCGATGGGCGGGGAGCCGGGATCCTGGACGGGCATGGGGGCAGGGCTGGCGCCGGGGGCGCGTTTGGCGACGGGGCGATTCTGCGGCAAAGGCCGCGCGCCCCATCCCCGTAAAAGCCCCCGCAGGGCCGCCCTCAGCCGACTACCGCACGGGAATGCAGATCTCGCACTCGAACACGCCGGTGGCGGGGTCGTGGCGTGCGCCCGGCGGGTAATGCTCGAAGCAGGGGCGGCCGTCGATCTGCAGGCCGCTGGCGGGCAGCCAGTCGCGCAGCAGCTCGGTCCAGGCGCGGCTGATGTCGCTGCCGCGGCCTTCGAAGTGCGCCACCGCATAGCGGCCGCCGGGCAGCTCGGCCAGGCTCACCGCCGCGGTGGCCTTGAAATCGGCGGGCACCGCGACGCAGGCGTCGTAGCGGCATTTGTCGGGCCTGGCCACGCTGGGGTCGTCGTGGCCGATGCCGAAGCAGGCCGCCTGCTCCAGCCCCTGGGCGGTGCGCCAGGGCAGAAAGGTCTCGCTCCAGAAGCGGGCGACGTCAGGCCCGTAGGGGCCGATATGGCGCATATAGGCGACGCGGGTCGCGGGCAGTTGCTGGATGCTGACTTGCATCGGACGGTCCTCCTGTGGATGGGAGCGCCCATGCTCGGGCCAGGCCGCGTCCGGCGCCTGATCGGGCTTGCGCTCCGCCTGACCGGGATTGCGGAATCGCGCCTGCAACTCCGCGGCCCAGCGCTGCGGCGTGGCGCGCCGCCAGGCGCTCGGGCTCTGGCCGAAATGCAGCTTGAAGGCACGCGCCAGCGCCTCGCCCGAGCCGAAGCCCACCTCCAGCGCCACCGTCAGCACCGGTGTCTGGCGCTTGCCCGCCAGCATCAGCGCGGCCACCTCGAGGCGCCGGCGGCGCAGGTAATCGCCCAGGGTCTCGCCCATCCAGGCGGCGAACAGGCGGTGGAAGTGATAGGGCGAGAAATGCGCCACCGCCGCCAGCGCGGCCAGGTCCAGGGGCTGGTCGAGGTGGCGGTCGATATGGTCCAGCACGCGGTTCATGCGCTGGGCATGGGCTTGCGCAGGCGGGCTGGCTGACGGGGTGGGCGGCATCGCGCGGCAGTGTAGGCGAGGCTTGCTGCAAGGCGGCACCGCGCCCCACAATGGCTCGACCTCCACCGCCTCGGACTCATCATCATGCAACGTCGCTCCCTGCTGCTTGCCCCGGCGTTTCTTTCATGGCCTGTCGCGCAGGCACAAGCGACCCGGCAGGACTGGTTCATCTTCTTCGAGACCGGCAAGCCCACGCCGCCCGACAAGGCCGCGGTGGAGGCGATGCAGCGCGGCCATATCGAGAACTTCAAGCGCCTGTTCGCCGAGGGCAAGCTGTTCGCCGCCGGCCCGCTGCGCGACCCGGCGCGCGTCAAGCGCGGCATCGTGGTGGTGAAAGCCACCTCGCTGGACGAGCTGCTGAGCTACTTCCAGCCCGATGAATATGTGCGCGAGGGCTATATGACGGTGAATGCCCAGCCGGTCACGATCAACCGGGCCTTGCACCACGAGGGCACCGATCCGAACGGCATCGAGGAGGTGCGCATCGTGCTGCTGGGCCGGGAGGGCGCCCCCGCCCAGGGCGAGGCCGAGGCGCGGCGCGCGCATCTGCAGGGGCTGCTGGACGGCGGCCGCATCGGCGCCTGGTACAGCCCGCAGCAGGGGCCGGTGGGCGAAATCCTGTTCGCGCGCAGCACCGACAGCGCGGCGCTGGAGGCCGCCCTGGCCGGCTACCCTGGCGTGGCCGAGCAGCGCGTCAGCCTGGCGGTGTGGGGGCAGTGGCTGGGCAAGGGCGTGCTGCGCTGAGGCGCAGCCGCCCGCGTGCTCAGATGCGCTTGGCCAGGGCCTCAGCCTTGCCGGTGTAGCTGCCCGGGGTCATGGCCAGCAGGCGTGCCTTCTCGGCCTCGGGCAGTTCCAGCGTGGCGATGAAGGCGCGGATCGACTCGGCCGTGATGGCCTTGCCGCGCGTCAGTTCCTTCAGGCGCTCGTAGGGGTTGGGCAGGGCGTAGCGGCGCATCACGGTCTGGATCGGCTCGGCCAGCACTTCCCAGGCGCTGTCGAGGTCGTCGGCCAGCGCGGCCTCGTTGATCTCGAGCTTGTCGAGGCCCTTCAGCAGCGAGTCGTAGCCCAGCACCGCATAGCCCAGCGCCACGCCCATATTGCGCAGCACCGTGGAGTCGGTGAGGTCGCGCTGCCAGCGGCTGATCGGCAGCTTCTGGCTCAGGTGCGTCAGCACCGCGTTGGCGAGGCCGAAATTGCCCTCGGCGTTCTCGAAATCGATCGGATTCACCTTGTGCGGCATGGTCGAGCTGCCGATCTCGCCGGCCTTGGTGCGCTGCTTGAAATAGCCCAGCGACACATAGCCCCAGACATCGCGCGACCAGTCGATCAGGATGGTGTTGGTGCGCGTCACCGCGTCGAACAGCTCGGCCATGTAGTCGTGCGGCTCGATCTGGATGGTGTAGGGGTTGAACGTCAGCCCCAGCGGGCCCTCGATGACGCGCTGGCTGAAGGCCTCCCAGTCATGCTCGGGCCAGGCGCTCAGGTGGGCGTTGTAGTTGCCCACCGCGCCGTTCATCTTGGCCAGCAGCTTGACGTCGGCGATGCGCGCACGGGCGCCGCGCAGGCGCGCCACCACATTGGCGATCTCCTTGCCCACCGTGGTGGGGCTGGCGGTCTGGCCATGGGTGCGGCTCAGCATCGGCGTGGCGGCCAGGGCATGGGCCATGGCGGCGAGCTTGTCGATGATGCGGTCCACCGTGGGCAGCAGCACCTCGGCGCGCGCAGCCTTCAGCATCAGGCCGTGGCTGGTGTTGTTGATGTCCTCGCTGGTGCAGGCGAAGTGCACGAACTCGCCGGCCGCCTTCAGCTCCGCATTCGCGTCGAAGCGCGACTTGATCCAGTACTCCACCGCCTTGACATCATGGTTGGTGGTCTTCTCGATGTCCTTGATGGCCTGGGCATCGGCCTCGGAGAAGCGTGCCACCAGGCCGCGCAGCAGGCCGCGCGCGGCCTCCGAGAGCGGCTTGAATTCGTCGAAGCCGGCGTCCGACAGGGCGATGAACCATTCCACCTCGACCTGCACGCGGCGGTGCATCAGGCCGAACTCCGACAGCAGCGGGCGCAGGGCGGCCACGCGCGAGGCGTAGCGGCCGTCCAGGGGCGAGAGGGCGGAGAGTGCGGAAAGGTTCATGGCAGGGGACGGCGGCTGGCCGCGGCTGGTGGATCGATCGGGAAAAACCCGGGGATTTTAGGGCTAGCGCACAAAGTCGGGCCTTACCCCAATGACAGTGCCGCGGCACAACTGCTTAATTCGCAGCTTTTCGCACCAGAGAAGTTCGAACGGATCATGGCTTTGGATGGCTCGCTGCGCCTGATGCGCGTGCATGAGATGGACAGGTTGGCCTGGGCGCCGCTGCTGGCCGCCAGCAAGGCCGAGGGCCAGCAGATGCTGGGCCGGCTGCTGGACGACTGGCGCAGCGGCGCGAACCGCTTCGATCGCCCCGGCGAATCGCTGTGGGGCTTGCAGAACGCCCAGGGCCAGTGGGTGGCGGTGGGCGGCCTGAACCTGGAGCCGGCACCGGGCCGGCGCGGCGCGGCGCGCATGCGGCGCTTCTATGTGCATCCCGATTACCGCGGGCTGGGCTGCGCACGGCGGCTGTTCGCGGCCGTGCTGGCGGCCGCGCAGGGCCAGTTCGAGCGCCTGCATGTCAACACGCAGAGCGCCGGCTCGGCCGCCTTCTGGGCGCGCTGCGGCTTTGCGCCGGTGGCCGAGAGCCCGGCCTATACCCATGTGAGATTGCTGCCCGGCCACATGGCTTGAAGTCGGCGGGGGCGCGTGGAACACTGGTGGCGTCGTTGGATGCCATGCTGCCAGGAGAGCCGCCATGTCCCGCCTCGGAATGCTTGCCCTAAGCCTGTGCTGCGGCTGGGCCGTGAACGCCGCCGCGCAGGCGCCCAGCTACACCGTGGGGGTGCAGGACTATGAGAACTACCTGCCCTATTCCGAGTACAAGCAGGGCGAGTACCGCGGCCTGGGCCGCGATGTGCTGGATGCCTTCGCCAAGTCCCAGGGCTACGAGTTCGTCTATCAGGTACTGCCCTTGAAGCGCCGCGATGCCATGTTTGTGCGCGGCGAGCTGGACCTGTCCTTCCCCGACAACCCGAACTGGGTGACGGTGCTGAAGCAGGGGCGCCACATCAGCTACGCGCCGGTGCTGGAGTTCACCGACGGGGTGCTGGTGCGCCAGAGCGACAAGGGCAAGCCGCTGGCGCGCATCAGGACCCTGGGCATCCCCTTGGGCTTCACGCCCTATCCCTATCAGCAGCTGGTGAACTCGGGCGCGATGCGGCTGGAGGAATCGGCCCGCTACGACAAGCTGTATGAAAAGCTGGCGCGTGGCCATGTCGATGCTGCCTACATGAACACGCGCGTGGCCGAACATTACTGGCGCGACGTGGCGCGCGACGCGCGCGCGCCGGCGGTCTACGACCCCGACCTGCCGCATGCCAGCGACTTCCACTACCTGGCATCGTTCAAGCACCCCGAGGTGATCGCGCGGTTCCGCGACTTCATGAAGAACAACAAGGCCCTGGTCGACGAGCTCAAGCGCCGCTACGGCTTTCAGTAGCGCGCAGCTGCTCCCAATCGGGCCGCAGCATGCCGTACACCGCGCCGTCCTGGTAGGCGCCGCGGATGAAGATCACGCCGCGCAGCAGGCCCTCGTAGCGCAGCCCGGCCTTCTCGGCGATGCGGCGCGAGCCCAGGTTGCCGGGCGCGGTGTTGCAGCAGAGGCGGTGCAGGTTCTCGAAGTTCAGGAACAGGTAGTCGACCAGGGCGCGCGCGGCGGCCGTGCCATAGCCCTGGCCGCGCAGCGCCGGGTCGTGGATGGCCCAGCCGATCTCGCGTGCGGTCGAATAGCGATGTGCGTTGAAATGCGAGACGCTGCCGATCACCGCGCCGCCTTCGTCGCACACCAACAGGCGCTCGGCGGCATCGCTGGAAAAGCCGTCCTCGGCAAAGCGCTTGCGGATCGACTGCTCGCCGTTCATGCGGGCGGACTCGAACTCGCCGCGCCACTCGGTGTGGGCGGCTTGCTGGATCAGCAGGGCCAGATCGGATTCGCGCACGTGGCGCAGGCTGACGCGTTTCATGGCGGGTTCTCCTCTGCCCGCACCATAGCAGCTGGCGCGGCGCCGCTCAGCGTTGGCGGCCCGGCGCCAAGGCCCAGCGCAGGCCGCGCGTGTAGGCGCTGGGCGCCACGCTGAGGTGGTCTTCGTCCGCGATCACTTGCGACTGGACCCGCAGGCCTGGCGGCCGTGCCGCTTTCAGCAGCGTTTCGAAACGCCGGATGTCGCCCGCGATGTCGTCGCCCTCCGTGCGCGAACCTTGCGGCCGCTCCAGCGCGCCGGCCAGCAGCAGCACCTCGGCCGGCAGTTCGCCCTGGGCCGCCAGCCGCGCGCGCGCACGCTTGAACATCAGGTGGTCCTCGTACCAGAGCGATGGGCTGCTGAGGATGTAGCGCTGGAACAGGCCGGGGCTGCTGAGCAGGATGTGGCAACCCAGCAGCGCGCCGTATGAGTGGCCGAGAAAGTTGAGCTGGCCCATGTCGGCGCGGAAATGCTCGGCCACATAGGGCAGCACCTGCTCGGCCAGATAGCGGCGGTAGGGCTCGGCGCCGCCGTAGACCATTGCCTGGCCGGGGCGCGGCGCGGGCGTGTAGTCGCGGTTGCGGCTGATCGTGGGGCTGTCGCCCTGGGCGTAAGAAAGACCCACCAGGATGAAGTCCTGCAAGCCCTTGCCGTGATCGCCGACGCGCTTGGCGATGCTGCGCAGCAGCGGGAAGCCATAGTCGGCGTCGGCGGTGAACAGCACCGGATAACGGCGCGCCGGGTCGAGGCCGTAGCCCGCCGGCAGGCTGACGAAGAGCTGGTAGTCGCGCTGCAGGGCGATGGCGCGCAGCGCATGCACCTCCGTGCGTTCCAGTTGGTAGCTTGGGGGTTCGGCGGCCGGCGCCCCGCCGCAGCAGGCCGCCAGCGTCAGGCAGATCAGGGTGGGGAAAAGTCTCTTGAGCATGATGGGCAATGCAGCGGCCACGCCTGGCCGCTGTCGCGGCCGGCGTGGCTGCTTGGATCGGG
>Ga0066469_1000413_pt1 | contig 11829 bp, 10 predicted proteins | sample LakWasM103_HOW12_2_FD_59579 | JGI IMG/M metagenome (GOLD analysis project Ga0066469, IMG submission 59579) | Freshwater sediment methanotrophic microbial communities from Lake Washington under simulated oxygen tension - Sediment Metagenome 103_HOW12 | ecosystem: Environmental > Aquatic >... | reverse complement strand
TTTCAATACTGCCGCAGTTAAACAACCCGCCATGAAAATAAATCAGGACGGGTTGTTTGCCTTTATTATCCCCTTTGCCAAATACCTGCAAAGTAACCGGCGTTGCGGTGGCTGAGTATGTAAAACGCGTGGTCCACATGGCTTAAAGTTTGGGCACCGCCATGCCCAGCTTTACTGCAGGGCGGTCAGCGATGGTGTTCAGCCAGCGTTGTAACGCCGGTTTATTGTCAAAAGACGCTTTTAATACGTCTTTGAAATACACCACGGCCGCTTGCACCCAAGGGTAACAGGCGATATCAGCAATAGAATAATCATCACCCGCCAGATAAGCATGGCTGCTTAACTGCTTCTCCATCAGTGTGAATAATCTATCCACTTCTTCAGTAAACCGCGCAATGGCCAAAGGCGATTTTTCATGGCTTCTCACCGCGAAAAAACCAAGTTGGCCCAGCATAGGCCCCAGTGCACTGGTTTGCCAGTGCAACCACTCCAGCGCGCTGTAACGTGCCTGCCCATGCTGTGCTAACAATTGGCCGCTTTTTTCCGCCAGGTAGGTCAAAATCGCGCCGCTCTCAAAAATAACCACAGGCTCGCTGTCACCCGGTTCAGTGTCGATAATCGCCGGAATTTTGTGATTAGGCGAAATTGCACTGAAATGCTCAGAAAACTGCTCCAGCTTGCCCAGATCAACCGGGCTCACCGCATAGTCGAGTCCCAGCTCTTCCAGCATGATGGAAATTTTTCGACCATTCGGTGTTGCCCATGTGTATAAGTTGATCATCTGTGTGCCTTCAATAATTAACGCAAACCGCCACCTGCCAGCAATTGCTCGCCGGTTAACCAGTAAGAATCATCCGAGGCCAAAAAAGCCGCAATCGAAGCAATGTCATCCGGTTGGCCTGTGCGACCCAGCGGGGTTTGTGCCACATAGCCACTCTCCATCTCAGAGCCAATCACGCCCGCCGTTTGTGTGCCTTCGGTTGCCACCAGGCCAGGGTTCAAGGCATTGACGCGAATCTTGCGCGGGCCCAATTCTTTGGATAACGAACCAGTGATAGCATCCACCGCCCCTTTGGTCGCGGTATATACCGCCGCACCAGGAGGCGTTAAGCGGCTGACCACTGAGCCAATGTTGATAATGCTGCCGCCTTCAGGCAGGTATTTGGCCGCCGCTTGTGTCGTCAGCAACAAGCCCAGCACGTTGATATTGAATTGTTTGTGGAAATGTTCAGGCGTGATTTGCTCAATCGTGCCGAATTCGTAAATACCAGAGTTATTCACCAACACATCCAGCTTGCCGAAATTTGAAATCGCTGCATCGATAATCGCTTGCGCGTCGGCCGCTTCACTCACATTGCCGCCCACCGCCACCGCTTTGCCACCGGCCTGGGTAATTTCAGCCACCACTTTATCTGCGCCAGCTTTGCTGGATAAATAATTCACCACCACCGCAGCGCCATCACGTGCAAAGCGTTTAGCGATTTCAGCACCTATGCCTTTCGATGCACCAGTGACTACTGCGACTTTACCTTCAAGTTTCTTGCTCATAAAAATCTCCTAATTAAAAAAGTAACGAAGTTGTTTAAATCTGGTGACCACTATAAATAAATAAAAAACACAGATAAATAAGCTAAATAAGCATTCACTGTGTTAATTTATTAGACAATCGAGATACATTTGAAGGGTTTGTAGCGATGGATAGATTCGATACCATGCTCGCGTTCACGCGCGTGGTAGAGCTGGAAAGCTTCACTAAAGCCGCGCTGTCACTCAACCTGCCCAAGACCACGGTTTCAGCCCAGGTGTTGGCACTGGAAAAACGCTTGCGAGTGAAGTTGCTGCACCGCACCACGCGCCGTATCAGCGTCACCACCGATGGCGCCGCCTATTACGAACGCGCGATTAGGCTATTAAACGAACTCGAAGAAACCGAAGCCGCCCTTAATCAGGCCACGGCCAGCGCAAAAGGGCGCTTGCGGGTAGATGTGCCCACGCCATTAGGGCGCTTGGTGATTATTCCGGCACTGCCAGATTTTTTTAAAAAGTACCCGGATATACAACTCGAAATCGGTTGCGATGATAGGCCAATCGATTTGCTAGAGGAGGGCGTCGATTGCGTGATCCGTATCGGTCATCCGCTGGATTCCACCCTGGTCGCCCGCCGCGTAGGCACCATGCAATTTATACTGGTCGCCTCACCTGAATACCTGCAAACCCACGGCAGGCCAACCCATCATGACGATCTGCAACGCCACCAGGCCGTGCACTTCTTTTCATCTAAAACTGGCAAAGTGCGTAATTTTGTTCTTGAGCACGAAGGGGTAGAGCAAGAAATCCCCGCCATACGCAAACTGGCCATTAATAATGGCGATGCTATTGTTGCCGCTGCGCTGGCAGGCATAGGCATCTGCCAATTGCCTACTTTTATGGTGCAAGGCTATTTAACTGACGGTAAATTAGAAAAGGTGCTGGGTGATTACCCGACGGGGAGTTTGCCTATGAATGCGCTCTACCCACAAAACCGGCATTTATCCTCAAAAGTGCGAGCGTTTATTGAGTGGGTGGCTGAGTTGTTTTCTGAGTGCGAGTTGCTGCAAAAGGTTGGCTAAAAAATTATTCTGGAATAATTTAGTTAAAAAAATATAATCATCAAAATAATTAAGAAGAAACTCTATGATTGTTTATTCCGCCACTAAGAGAGAGTTTATCGATGATGTCAGATCAAACAGAATTGCTGAAATCATAGAGTCTGAGGTTTTAAGGAAACTCAATAGAAACTCCCCAAGAAATGAAAAGCTTTCATGGGAAAACTCTCTTCAATATATGTCTCAAATTTTGTGGGACGAAGATATTCCCTCTTCAGCTGGAGTGGCAATTGAATATAACCTACCTATGACTAATAGACGTGTAGATTTTATTCTCACAGGTAAAGATCAAGATCACAACGACACAGCCATCATTGTTGAGTTGAAGCAATGGCAAGAAGTGGAAAAAACAAACAAAGATGCTATCGTTAAAACACGATTGCAACGTGGGGAGGTTGAAACAAACCATCCTTCTTATCAAGCATGGTCTTATGCTGCGCTGATTGAAGACTATAACGAAACAGTTCGAAAAGAATCCGTTCTGTTAAAGCCTTGCGCATATCTTCATAACCTCAAATCAAGATCAGTTGTAGACGATCCGTTTTACTCCAGTCATACAAAAAAAGCTCCTGTATTTATATCTCAGGATGCCATTAAGCTATCTGAGTTCTTGAAAAAGCACGTAAGGTATGGCGACAGTAACAAGATCATGTATCGCATTGAACATGGGGTTATTAAACCATCTAAAAATTTAGCTGATGCCTTGGCATCAATGCTAGCTGGCAACTCAGAGTTTTTAATGATTGATGAGCAGAAAGTGGTTTATGAAACTGCTCTCGATTTAGCGCACCAAGCTAATCATGGAAAAAAGCAGACTCTTATCGTAAAAGGTGGTCCCGGTACCGGTAAGTCTGTGGTGGCTATTAATTTATTGGGGGAACTCACGAATCGAGAGTTTCTAGTCCAGTACGTTTCTAAAAATGCGGCACCACGTGCAGTATTTAAGGAAAAGCTCACAGGTTCTAAAAAGAAAACTCACATTGATCAAATGTTTAAAGGCTCAGGAGCTTATATTGAAGCTGAGTCGAATCAATTTGGAGCATTAATTATTGATGAGGCTCACCGACTAAATGAAAAATCGGGCCTATATAGCAACCTTGGTGATAATCAAATCAAAGAGCTGATATCAGCCTCAAGATTTAATGTATTTTTCATCGATGAGGCGCAAAAGGTAACTTTAAACGACATTGGTACTGTTGACGAAATTAAGCTTTGGGCCAATAAATTAAACTCTACGGTCACTGAATTAGAGCTTGTATCCCAATTTCGTTGCAATGGTTCGGATGGCTATTTGGCATGGATAGATAACAGTCTACAAATCCGAGAAACAGCTAATCCGACACTTGAGGATATCGATTACGAAGTCAAAATATTTGACGATCCAAATAAGTTACGCGCCGCAATCATTGATAAAAATAAATCATCTAATAAGGCTCGTCTTGTAGCTGGCTATTGTTGGGATTGGTTGAGCAAAAAAGATAAATCAGCCTTCGATATCATCATCCCAGAATTTAATTTCAAAGCTAGATGGAATTTAGATGAGGATGGAAGTTTGTGGCTGATTGCACCTCATTCCGTAGATCAGATTGGATGTATTCATACATGCCAGGGATTAGAGCTTGATTACATCGGAGTCATTATTGGTGATGACTTTGTTATCCGCGATGGTGTTGCAATAACAGACGCAGGAAAACGTTCTTCAAAAGATAAATCGATACGCGGTTACAAAACCTTGCTTAAAGCAAACCACGACAAAGCCAAGCAACTCACTAGCGAAATTATAAAGAACACCTATCGCACATTAATGACTCGGGGGCAGAAGGGTTGTTATATCTTTTGTACTGACCAAGAAACACGGGAGTACTTTAATAAGATCGCAAACCGTCAACAGCAAGTCACCGATGATGTGACTACGGAGTATCCTGGTTTGGATTTAAACGTAGTTTCATTTGAACAAGCAAAACCATTCAAAACACACGTTCCAATTTATGACTTGCAAGCAGCGGCAGGTGAATTTAGCGACTTTCAAGTTATGGAACACTGTCAGTGGGTGGAGTTGCCAAGTCATATCAATCCAAGCGAAGGTATGTTTGTCATGCAAGTGGTTGGCGAATCTATGAATCGTCGTATACCTAATGGCTCATGGTGTTTGTTTAAATCAAATCCAGGCGGCACTCGCAATGGAAAGGTTGTGCTTGTTCAGCATCGGGAGATTGAAGACCCTGATCACGGAGGTGAGTACACCGTTAAGGTTTATAACAGTGAAAAAACTTTTGAAGAGGATATAGCAGTAAATTTCAAGGTAGTCTTGAAACCAGATACTACGGCTTTTGGTTACAAACCAATGGTTTTTGAAAATGATGTAGAAAGCCTACAAGTACTTGGCGAGTTTTTATTGGTTGTTTAATCTTCGACAAATTTAATTACTTAAACTAATAGTGAGGAGTTAATAATGGAGCATAGTAAAAATGATACTTATAAAATATTGCTAGATGAAAACTGGTCACTTGAAGATTTAACGGAGTTCTTAAGATTATATTTTCAGAATTATTCTTTTGTTTACTGTCTTGAAACAAGTAATACGAATGAAGTTCAGGTAAACCTCACAGCGATATTACATGACTATGAGTTAAGGGAAGGTTTAAGCTATGTGAATATCTATGAGGTTTTTAAACGAGTTATTCCTGGAGTTGATAAACCAAAAATCAAATCTATGAAATACAATTCGCCAGGCTGGTTTGAGTTAGCACTTGATATCAAAACAGCGTTAGCAGTAGCTGGGGCGATTTCCATTTTCTTAAAATCAGCTTCTGAAGTGACTACCGCATATAAAAAGCTTTATAAAATTTATAGCGACTTGTCAAAAATGCGAGCAAAAAAGAAAAATGACCTGTTAAAGCTTGATATTGAGAACGCCAAATTAGCTAATGAGCTAAATAAAGAGTTAGCAAAAGGACTCAATTTTAAAAGCTTAAAGCAGCTTGAGGCTCAAACTAAGGATGTAGAAGAGACTTCCAAGTTTTTGATGGCGCATTTTAGAAGACTATTTAAACTTTCAAATTTTGTGAGAAAAGGTAAGGCTTCATTTCCATTGGAAAAGGAGGAGTAAGTTGTTAACTTTTTGTTTAAACGAAGTTAATTGAATCTCGTTCATGAAGAAAAGTATGACTCAGCTAATTCTCTACACCAGTGAAGACGGATAAAGCCGTATTCAATTACGCGCAGAAGGTCATACTGTCTGGCTCACACAGCTAGAAATGGCTGAGTTTTTGCATAGAGGAGCCTTTATTCAAGAGCATCTGGATTTTTAAGCGCTTTCTTTTCATCGGATACTAAACGACGTTCGACCTTTTTAATATCTTCAGCAGGAGGTAATGTTTCTGGGCGAATTCCACGTTCCAATAATGTTTTCCTTACTGCTTGATTATTGGTGACGTGTTCAGCTGAAATTGCTCTCTCAGTGACCATGTCATTTGCTTTTGCATTAAAAATGGTAATTTCGGTGGCGAAGTCTTTTGCTTTAAGAATGATGGTAGGCATAAAGTCGGCTAATGGCCTGCCATCAGGCACATTCCATTGAGACTTCATTGCTTGCGTATTTTTACTAAAAAAAGCCTGATCACCTTTACTTCGAATAATGCCAAAGTCTTTGTCGTTACCTGTTTGTTCATAAATTAAACTAGAAAGCTCTTTTTCAGTAGATGTCAGTTTCTTCCTCGCTGATAAACGTTCTGCCTCTAACAACTTTTGCTCAATTAATTCAGCTTTCCGGGTCTGCACTGCAAAATATGTTTGGGCAAATGCAATTTGTTCTTTTTGAGAGTCTCCATTTTGTGCAATCAGATAACATGCATAGCGTGTGAGCATAATGTCATCCACGGGGCGTTGTGTACCTGAGCCGATCTCTACCATTTTGTTGACGTCAACAAAATGGTCTGTAATTTGGTTACCAGAAACTTCACATGCTGTTTTGGCTTTATTAATAACGGAGATAAAGTTTCGCCATTCGGCATATCCTAAAAGGTGTTGCAAATCTCTTGCAAGCCAAAACTCCACACCATTTTCAGTTTGCTGTGCATGACCCTCAAAAGTATCTGTGAGTGATTGAACAATTTCAGTTTTCATGTGTTGAACAGCTTTCCTTAAGCTAGAGTTACACGACGTGGAGAAAGGCTTAAACGTTTGAGCTTGGCTTCAATCACTTCAATAGATTCGCCTGTTTCAATCGCTGTGGAGCTAGCAATAGAACGAATCCGCATTTTGCGGGCAGTCTCACATCTTTTCAAAAATGGATTGGTTGTATTTAAAGTGCCCTTTTTCATAAATTGAGTTTATTCCAAGTTGCTGTTTGTGAGAAGCTATATGGGGAAAAGTATGTTTGGAAGATACGTAATTTTTCATTACGCTGGATAATATTTTTCTACCATCCTTGCTGTAGAGAGCAAATGACGTATATTCGTATACGATGGTAATCAATATGGAAAATTTAGAACCTACCCGCGAAGAGATAAATACCCTCATAGGCGCCACCATGCTGGAATTCGGCGCCAGTTGGTGCGGCTATTGCAAAGCAGCGCAACAGACGATTACGTCTGAACTGGCTCAGTTTCCCAATATCCGCCATATTAAAATTGAGGATGGCAAAGGCCGCAGGTTGGGGCGGTCGTTCCACGTGAAACTATGGCCTACGCTGATTTTTATGAAAGACGGTGTTGAGCTTAAACGCCTGGTCAGGGACATTGACGCAGGTGAGTTGAGGTTGGCATTACAAGAGCTTACAGCGTAGCTGGCGTCTATATCGCTTTAATTTCTTGAATGGCAGGCGCCCACGATGCCTGCATATCAATTTCATCAAATGGCTTGGGTTTACTATAGAAATAGCCTTGCACCACTTTGCAGTCACAGCTTTCTAAAAACTTGGCCTGTTCCGCGGTCTCCACGCCTTCCGCAACCAGCTCTTTACCCAAGCTTTTTGCCATGGAAATAATCGCTTGCACAATGAGCCGGTGATCATTGTTGTCTGCGATGCCTTGCACAAATGATTGATCAATTTTGATTTCGCTGACGGGGAATTTGTTGAGATAACTCAGCGCTGAATAGCCGGTGCCGAAGTCATCCAGGGAGATTCTGAAGCCGAGGTTATCCAGGCTTTTTAGGGTTTTTCTAATATGCAGGCTGTCATTCAATAGCAAGCTTTCGGTGATCTCCAAGGTGATCCATGCCGGGTTGCAGTGGGTTTTCTTTAACAGGTGTTTGATGGAGTTGAGCAGGTTGTTATGGATGAACTGGCGGCTGGATAAGTTGATGGCGACGCTGATCGGGTCTTTGCGGCCAGTGTTCCAGCGGACGGCGTCTTTAAATGCGGTTTGCATGATCCATTCACCAATCTCGACGATGAATCCTGAGTCTTCTGCGATGCTGATAAACCGGTTCGGCGGAATCATTTCGCTGTGATTACGGTTCCATCTGAGTAGCGCTTCTACGCCGACGATTTTATCGGTCTCTAAATTCACCTGTGGCTGGTAGTGCAGCAAGAATTCGTCGTTTTGCAGGGCGGTCCGCAATGAGCGCTCTATGTCTATGCGCTCAATCGTGGTTTGCGATAGGTCGGCGGAATAATATTGGTAGTTATTTCTGCCTTGTTTCTTGGCCTTGTACATGGCGATATCTGAATACTTCACAATATCGCTGACATCGCTGCTGTGGTCGGGGCAAATCACGATGCCGATGCTGGCGGAAATAAACAGTTCTGTGCCACGGATCAAAATCGGTTGCTTGATGGACTCGAGCACTTTTTTCGCCACACCCCCGGCATTTTTAGGGTCTTTGACGTCTGACAGCACGATGGCAAATTCGTCGCCACCCAGGCGGGCAACGGTATCGGTTGGCCTCACCGAGCGTTCAATGCGTCTTGCCATTTCGTATAGCAGCAAGTCACCCTCTGAGTGCCCAAGCAAGTCATTGACTGCCTTGAAGCCATCTAAATCCAGCATCAGAAATGCAAATGAACAACCTGAGCGGTGTGATTTCTTGATGCATTGCTCCAGGACTTCCAGCAATGAAGTGCGATTGGGCAGCTTGGTAATGGAGTCGAAATACGCCAGGTGATGGATGCGGTCCAGATTTTCATACGACTGCGTCATATCCTGGCCAATGGCGATGACGGCTTGTACTTCGTGGATGGCGTTAAATTCGGGAGTTAATACCGTGTGCATGATTTTGTGCTTGCCATTTTGGGTGGTCAGCTTGAATGCAACGTGTTTATTTTCGCCGTTTTGAAATACTTCTTGTATGCTTTTCTCAAGGGCTTTGGCGGAGGCGCCACCAGGGTATTGTGACGGCGTTTTGCCTATCAGGCTGGTGGAGTCGACTTCGTAAAACGAGGAGTTGGCTTTGTTGAGAAAAATACGCTCGCAATCGCGGTTGTATTTGGCGATGCAATTCGATGAATTTTCTACAATCGATTTGTACTCATTTTCTTTTTGGATACTCTCGGTCACATCTCTGGCGTAACCAAGCGAGCCAACCACTTTGCCGTCTACAATCACTGAGGATTTGTAAGACTCTATCCAGTAATACTCGCCGTCTGCGTTTTTAATTGGCACCGTGACCGCGCTCGGCGCGCTACTCAGCATGGCTTTTTGATCACCATCGACATATTCTTGCGCTAAATCAGGCGGGAAAAAATCAAAGTCAGTCTTACCAATCAGTTCGCTACTCGAGTTAACCCCCACCATGTTGGCATAGGCAGTATTTGCCACCAGGATGCGGCTGTTCACATCCTTGAGCCAGACCATGAAGGGGAAGTTATCGATCAAGGTCTGGATGTATTGATTATTTTCAATATTTTGATTTTTAATATTTTTCATAAAATGAACGAATATTTCTAATATTGACTTATCTGACGCTTCCCATAATAAAATTAATTTACATTGTAATAAATTGTTTTCGGTAATATTTGAATTTTCTTAAATATCAATAGATGGGTGCTGCGCTAAGGGGGAGTGAAAGCTGCCTTTAACCCTAAGACGCCTTTTTCTAATTCTGCTGTGGTTAGGCTGCCAAATCCTAAGCGAATGGCATGCACGCTGGCCTGTGATTCCGAGAACAAGGTGCCGGGCAAAATGCGCACCTGATGTTTCAGCGCTTGTGCGGCCACTTTTTCAACATCAATGCCTTCTTTTAAACGTAACCAGATCGCCAGCCCGCCATCGGGCGCATCGAAGGTGACGTATTCTTTGAGTTCTTTTTTAATCAGGGCAATCAATAGGGTTCTGCGTTCGTTATACACCTTGAAGGTCCTGCGGATATGGCGTTTGATTTCGCCCGAGTGCATCAGCTCGGCCACCGCGAGTTCGGTAATCGAGTTGCCCTGACGGTCTATGAGCATGACTTCTTGCGCACAGCGGTCTATGAGGCTGGGCGTGGCAACCAGGTAGCCTACGCGTAAGCCGGGCGCGAGCACTTTGGAGAGCGAGCCGACATAAATCACGCGGCCACCGTGGTTGGTGCTGGCCAGCGGGAACACCGGGTGATATGAAAAGTGGAACTCATGGTCGTAGTCGTCTTCGACGATGGTGAAGTCGTATTGTTCGGCCAGCATCAGCAGTTTTAATCGCCGCTCGGCGGTCATGATGACGGTGGTGGGGAACTGGTGGTGCGGCGTGACATAAATGGCGCGGATAGGGTGCTGCTGGCAGAGTTTTTCCAGCGCAACCACATCGATGCCGTGTTCGTCTTGTTTGACGGTGAGGATGTTGGCACCGCAGGACCTGAAGGCTTCTTTGGCGGCCGGGTAGCTGAGTTGTTCGACGACGATATTGTCGCCTGGGCGGGTCAATACGCGTGCGGCCAGGAAGATGCCCATCTGGCTGCCACGCGCAATGCAGATCTGGTCGATATCCACACTCAGGCCTCTTTCCATATTGAGCATGGTGGCGATGGATTGGCGCAGGGCCAGTGTGCCGCGCGGGTCGCCGTATCCTAGTTGATTGCCTTTGCTGGAGCCGATCAGCGCGTGCCGGAATGCGCGCGACAAAATGTTGAACGGGATCAGCCGTGAATCGGGGATGCCGTCATTAAAGTCAATGACGCCTGCGACCGGTGATTGATAGTTCAGCAGCGGATGCGTGGGGCCTTCAACGACATTGGCGGGTTGTTTGCCGGTTTTGGCTGTCTGCGGTTGCGCATTAAAGTTGGGCAGGTTGGCCGATACAAATGAGCCTCTTCTTTGCTCGGAGACCAGCCAGCCCTGGGCGATCAATTCGTCATAAGCCAGGATCACCGTTTTGCGGTTCACATTAAGTTTCTCGGCCAGCTCCCGTGTGCCTGGCATGGCTGTGGAAGGCGCTAAGCGGCCACGCTGAATTTCCTCCATGATTTGCTGGGCAATTTGCAGATAGACCGGCAAGCCGGATGTCTCGGTAATTGTGAGTTTCAGACTCCACGAACGCAGCATTTCATCTCCCCCTTTAGTCGCTCCCCCAGATGTTTGATGTTGGGAAAAAATCCCTTTCTTTTATGACAAATCTGGATTATTCAACTGCCACTATATCTCATAAATCACTGGACCAGCAAAGTTCTCAAAACTGGAGGATTGTGGTTGAGTTACATCCTGTTACATTCTTGAAACAATTTGTTAAAGGTGGTCGCTCGGTTCAATTTGCAATGCCTGCGATGCCCATTTTTTAAACCCTGGTTAGTAAAGGAAAGCGTCATGTCACCTCCCTTAGAGTCTCAACTATCAGATTGGCGTAGCCATGCACTGAACCTGGAAAAGCAAGTAAACCAGGTGATTGTGGGTCAGAGCAAAGCCGTGAGATTGATGAATATTGCGATTTTTGCCCGCGGCCATGTGTTGCTGGATGGTGGCGTCGGTGTGGGCAAAACCACGTTACTGCAATCGATTGCCCGCGGTATCGGCGGTGCTTATGAGCGGATTGAAGGCACGGTGGATTTAATGCCGAATGACCTGATCTACCACACCTTTTTAGGGCCAGATGGCCGCCCACAGATTGATGAAGGTCCGTTATTGCGTGCGGGTGAAAATTTATCCGTGTTCTTTTTTAACGAGATCAACCGCGCCCGGCCACAGGTGCACGCCTTGATGTTGCGCGTGATGGCGGAGCGCCATATCAGCGCGTTTAAAAAAGAATATCGCATGCCGCACATGATTGTGTTTGCC